>Ga0209136_1000441_pt1 | contig 29864 bp, 35 predicted proteins | sample SaaInl0LU_22_DNA_FD_184640 | JGI IMG/M metagenome (GOLD analysis project Ga0209136, IMG submission 184640) | Marine microbial communities from expanding oxygen minimum zones in the Saanich Inlet - ESP_90LU_22_DNA (SPAdes) (version 2) | ecosystem: Environmental > Aquatic > Marine > Intertidal... | reverse complement strand
CAGAAAGCCTCCGGGTACCGGTGGCTCCACACGCACGCGCGCATCCACTACAAGAGCGTTTCGGACTGGATGTCGTATCCCTCGATCATCATAGCCTCGATCACGGGGGTGGGTGGATTCGCTGTAATAAATCCCACGAGCACAGAGGAAGTTCCCGAACACGCGCGTTTTTTTCAAGTCGTCTTCGCGACCCTGAACGTCTTGGGGGGTGTCCTGAACAGTATTGGCAAATTCAGTCAGAGCGCGTCCCTCGCGGAGAAGCACAGCGAGATGAGCACGGCGTGGTCTAAACTGTATAGGGCGATCGACATGGAACTCTCCCTCGACCCGAAACACCGGGAGAAGGACAACATCACCGATCTCGTTCGTCAGTTTCGACAGGAATACGACAGATTGTTGGAGGAGTCCCCGGACATACCGCCGTGCAGTATCGTCGCGTATCAAAAGAAATTCAAGAACGACGAACGCGCCAAACCGGACGTCGTCAATGGTCTCTCACCGGTGATACGCGTGAAGAGCGAACACACGCTTCGAGACCTTGTACAGCGATGGAAATCAACCATCCTCAGTCGCGCGCCATCCGAAGAAGTTTCACCGCACCCAGCACAAGTATTATGACGACCAAGACATCGAAAGTAGTGACTTCGTAACGAAAGACACGAAAAAGTTTGTACCACATGGCGTGACACACATTTTTCTCCCCCCTGTTCCCCCTCACGTCCCGTAAAAACGTCGGACACCCCGCGACGTTTTTCCGGTTCGTGCTCCGTGACCCCGACATGGTGGCGTCCTCGTCCGTCCAGAACGAGTTCTCGGCGTCCACGCGTTTCCGGAGACCCCGCACGTGGTTAGTGTCGATGTCGTATTGATAATCGAATTTGTGGTGGAGAATTTTCTCGGCACCCTCCCTCGTGACGAAGTAGGCGGCGGCGGAGGCGGACATTCTCCCCGGTGCCCCCCCACCGCGTGGACAGAGGCCGTCGCAGTGGAGGGAGAGCATGTCCCACCCCCCGGTCTCTGCGATTTTCCGGAGGTCGTCGACGTCGACGAGGGGGAACGCGTCGTCCTCGAGGATGAGGGCGACCCGGCGTGGATCCGTCTCGAGGAACGTTTTGAGGGCGACGAGGTGGGAGTAGGCGCACGCCATGTTGGAGTGGGGCATGAGGCGTCGAGCGTGGCGTTCGAAGTGTCGGTCGATGTCTTCCTCGGGGATTTCATCGTGGGTGAACGCTCTGATCCTCACCGGGAGGATCCCCACTTCCCGGAGACTCGCGGACTGCGCGTCGAACCTCGCCCACTGAGAGTCGAGATTGATGACGTACGTCGTGAACTCCATCCTTTACTTAATGTCAGATATTAACTCCTCCACGTCCCGGTAGTATCTCCGGAGATCCTTCATGAACCTCTTGTTGTTCTCGAGGACCTCACACTGTGGTTTGTTTTTATAGATCCAAGCCAAGTTCGCCTTGGAGTACTTTGTCTCCTTTTGATTCGGGGTGGGTTTCCTCGGCGTGACTTTTTTACTCTTCTTGGACGTCTCCGGTAAGGGATCGACCCTCCTCGTGAACGACAGTGCCTGGAGGACGGTGTCGGCGAGGTCATCCTTCTTCTTAGACTTCGTGAACGTGTCTATCCAGTCCGTGTTAGGTCCGGTGTGTATGAAATCCCTGCATCTCTCGATGGCGGTGTTCTTCCTCTTCCTGTACAGGGTTTTCCCCGAACCGGCGACGTCCGGCACTTTGTGTCGAGCGTCGTAGAGGATCGTCTCCGCGTGCGGACACTTGATGACGAAATAACTCTGGAGAAAGTGCATCACGCTCACCATCTTCTTATTCCTATCCGGTTGCTTCTCTATGAGGACGACGTCCGCGGTGAGCACCCACGGGCGTTCGTCCAGGTGTTTCCTTAAGGACACGTACAAACCGTCTTTGTGTTCCGGTGGGACACCGCTGACGTCCCACTGTTCTATCCGGTTATCGGACGTTTCGTTGAGTAAACACATGGCGAGATTTCGAATACCGACATCTATACTTAAAATCATTACACAATAATCTCAATTTCTTCTTTAATTATTTTTTTTCCCACCCCCGGCGACGAGGAGGAGGAGCATGAACGCGCAACACATGCACACGGACGCCACGATGGTGGCGATGCCCACGACGCTCGTGAAAAACTTTTGGAGTTTGTAGGGAATGCTGTTGTTTCGTTTTTCAATGTTCTTCTCGATTTGTTTGGTGGCTTCGGTCACCACCGGATCGGCGAGGACTTTATCGACGATCATGTTCCCCACGGAATCCGCGGTGAGCGTGGCGACGATGTCTTGGGACGCGTCGATCTTCCCACGACCCCCCCGACAATCGAAATTCCCCCCGATGATGAGTTCCGAACTCTGGATGTTCACCTGTTCGGAGACGAGTTCGGAGACGGATTCTTGGGTGATGTTGGTTTCTATCACGTTCTCTATGGTGGTGTTCATGTGTTGTTTAATTTGGGCGTCACCGGCGGCGCCCTGGACGCTGAGGGAATCCCCCACCCCCTCGAGGAGATCCATATTGCCCTCCATGGCTTTCTTAAGCATGTCACCGATTTCCGTCTTCATGTCAACCACCGTGGATGTCGCCGATTCGACGGTACTCACGTTTTTACTATCGATTTTCTGGTTCATGATGACGTCACACCCAACCACGTTACCGGCGATGACGATTGTCAACTTTTGAATGTTAGTCTGTGACGAGGAAACCGTCGTCCTATTCTTCACGATTTGGTTCGTCACCGATTTGTTCATTGCACTGATATTGAGGAACTGCTCAATCTGTTGCCGGGGGCTTCCACCACCTCCTCCCATTTGTGATATGATTAGAAATTTATCGTGAATATTTAATCTTCGAAGCACCAGCTTTGCCCACGTTTTGTCCAGCGGGGGACATCATGAACACGACGATGCCGATGAGGGCCACGCACAACACGCACCCGATGATCCAGAAAATACCGGTGGAGGACGAGATGATGCCTGAGATACCCTCACCGATGCTATCGATTATGGACGCGAAACCGGTAGCCTTTTGGGATTGCGACGTATCCCCGGATTGAGCAATCTTGTTGACGAATTTGTTCTCCATAATCTTTTCGGTGAGCATGTCCGTGACGGCGGTGGCCGTCAGACCGGCGACGACGTCCTGGGAGGCGTCGATGGTACCGCGCCCTCCACGGCAGTCGAAGGATCCACCGATGATGAGTTCGGTGCTCTGAATGTTCACCTGCTCCGCCATCAATTCGGTGATGTTTTCTTCGGTGATGTTCGTTTCGACGATGTTCTTGACCACGCTCTTGATCTCCTGTAACACGTCCTGTTGGGTTTTTTTACCGGTGAGGGCGGTGATGTCCCCCAACTCGGATAACATTTCCATGTTGGCCGTGGCGGATTGATCCAATTGGGTGGAGATCTCCTGCTTCATGTTGACCGCACTCGAGACCGCCGATTCCACCGTGGATGTGTTGTTGGCCTGAATCTTTTGTCCAGTCTTGATGTCACATCCCACCACACTACCACCGATGATGATGGATAACTTTTGAATGTTCGTTTGAGACGACGCCACCGACGTGCGATTGGTGGTGATGCTGTTCGTGATTGATTGGTTGAGGACGTTGATGTCAAAAAATTGTTCAATTCTCTGTCGCGACGACCCCCCCATGTTTACTAGGGATTCAGAAAAATTTCTCAGCGATTACTAATGGAGTGTCAATACAGGACCTGTCACAATTGGGTTCGCGACGGTGGCGGTGGATGCTCCCCCTGGCAAAAAGAAAGCAAAGCCACGATGGATTTTTTTCAAGACAACGCCATGAGTTCCTACAAAGTCGAGGGATGTGAAGATCACCTGGTCCAGGCGTACGCTGACAAGAATCACAAGGGAGACAAGTTCACCATGAAGAGTGGATTCAACGACGTGCCACACGACGATTGGACGAGTTCCGTGAAAGTCACCAAGTTTCCGGTGCACGAAGATGGATTGATTTCATTCGACGTGGACGACGAAGACATGTGTCCGGGTGCGACGAGGACCAATGAAAAGTCGGGGGGTAAGAAATTTAGGTGCTACTACAGCGACACGAACGCCGCGGGCGTGCGGAGTTTGTACAACGCCAAGGGGGGGAACACGACGATGGAAAACATGTTTCAAGTCCTCATCCAAAAGTTTTGTAAGGGCAAGGTTGGCGACAAGGCCACGAACCCGGTGTGCAAGGCGCCGTACATCACCGCCGAACAGGTGGAGGCGTGGAACAAGAGATACTGTGAGGGTGACGACTATAACAACAGTTGGTGCAACTGTTACAACATCGTCAACGAACGGTGTGGGGAGTTACCGGATAGCACGGTGTGTAAGAATTCTGAACTCGCACAGGAATTAGCGAGCGACGACGCCATCGGGAAGGATGGGTACGAACTCCTCGAAAAATACAAGCACTGTCGTCGGGGTGTGTGTCCGGCCACGAGTTGGCGTCCGGAGAACACACCGGAGTGTCCCACCAAAGTCAACATCTGCGGTAAGGATTGGAATCTTGGAACGGCCTCGAACGGGGACATCGTTCGCCACTGTGTCGTCAACAGTGGCAAGAGTTTGGATGACATCAAGGAAATTCTCGAGGGATTCGAACAACCAGGAGAACTGGGGGATGACTGGACCTTGGAGAAGAAGCCGACGGAGATGGAGAAGGAAGCGTTCGCCTTCGGTCAGGTCGTGGTCTGTTGTTGTCTGTGCATTCTGTGTATCGGTGTGTTGGGTGTGAGCATGAAGAAATAAAATATGTGTTCATAGTAACGCAACGATCATGGGTGGCGGTGGCGGTGGCGGTGGCGGTGGCGGTAGTGGCAACCAGCTAAGCTTCGATGAACCCAAGTGGTCACCCAATTCCGAAGACCAGTGCAGAATAAAGTTGGGTAGTCATCACGGTGGGTGGGACCATGGCAAAGTTGAAGAACTTCCGGCGTGGTACCAGGACTACGAAATGACACCGAAAGATGGAGACAATGAGGAGGCTAAGAAACTTGTCGAGAGACTCAGTAAAATCAGTGCGGTCACGCTGAGACAATCACCCGACAACGCGAACAAACCCATCAATCTAAACGGTATACGGGTGTTCGTAGGTGGGTCTGAGGTTACTGCGAGTTTTGCGGAGATGAAGACCACACACGCGTCGTATGGCGCCGATAATCTCAAGGATAAGAATAACGCAACCCTGGCTCACACACAAACCGGATCCGCCAAAGGGGATCAGTGGGTGAAAGTATCCTTTTCCGATCCATTTGATTTTACTAAACTTGATTACATCAGAATAGTTAACAGACGTGATTGTTGCCAGGATAGAAATTTAGGATTGTTTGTATTTTTGGAAGATGTCGAGGGCAAACCGGTGTGGTACTCCAGACTCCAAAATTCGACGTATCACGATCACATACTGATGCGGTCTGATTTTGAAATTTCGCGATACACACAAGAGAACGTGTACAGCGATGACGGACTCTACACCGGATTGGGAGTCCAATCGGAATTACAGAAAAAAGTCGATGAATTATTGGAAAAAAAACCAACTACCAGGGACTTTCAACACTATCGACTGCATCATGGTAATTGGGATAACAACGTAGGAAACAAAACTTCGTTCAGCATCGGCAACGACGACATCGACATCATGGAAACCCAGGGCGATTGCAAAGATGTTCTGTGGATGTACACGGATCACGCACTTTACAAACCAAAGGGGTATATTAAAGATCTCAACAACAATAGATTTGAAAAGTTTGAACAGGTCGATGGCACCATCGTCCCTGTGAATGATGGGTTTAACAAGTTAGATGACTGGCAATACTACCCCGCACACGGGTATTTCATGAACCAAATCTCCCACGTCTGGGCAAAACCGGTGCCCACCGACGAGTACAACGTCGACATGGAAGTGCACGGTCTCATTCGCTCTGGACACGCCACAGTGTGGCGTGACTCTGGAGCAAGTAATAAAAAAAAGGCGGAGGTCGTGTTTTACGGTGACAACGGTCGTTTCATGGAACAGGATGCCACGACGACCTTGGCGTGCTCGACCAATCATCACAACCCACACACGGAATGTCCCGAGGCATCACGAGTCGTGGGTGAGCCATGCCCCGGTGGTAAGATGCACTGGTTAAATTCCCAAAAGGTTCGATGTTTCTATGACACTAAGGAGCAAATCCAGACCCTCAAGAATTCTTTGGCGTCGGCAAAGTCCAACGATCCGAGGTTGGTCATGTATGAAAACATCAAGGCGAAATTTTGTGGTGACCCGAAAAACCTCAACGTAACGATCGATGGAAAGAAGTGCAAGGACTGGGGCGATGCGCAAAAATTGACGAGGGAATATTGCAGTGCGAACGGGTGGGAAAAATTGAAGGCTCAGGACAACGCGTGCACTCGAACCGGTATGCCTAACGAGGATTTATTCGAGACCCTCTCGAGTGAATTCTGTGACACAAACGCCGGTGACTCTTGGTGCAAGTGTTATAACCAGGTCAAGACTGACTTTTGCGAGACGAACCCGGACGCGGCCGGATGTAAGGACGTCGACGACCAAATTTCGGAAATCCTCAAAGATCTCCCATCGGACGGGTCCGGTACGATCGCCAGGAATGAGGTCAAGTCTCGTCGTCACTGTTGGGCGGGTGTGTGTGCAAACGACAAGGAAGCGTTCATCCCCCGCGAGAGAAAAGACTGTAATCTCGACGTGTGCATTCAAAGTCTGAACGTGGGTGGAGCCCTCGCCGGCAGCGACGTTCAGATGACGTGCGAGACGGAAGAAACCAAGGACGATAAAAACATGAAAGAATACAAGGATGATTCGGAATCGTACAAAGTAAATTTGGGTGGAAAAGGTTCCAAGGGTTTGTCCATCGGTAAAGACGTGGCGTTCGTCGGTGGGGGCATCCTGATGTGTGTATTCCTCATGTTTTGCTGTCTCATGCTCATCATGACCCTTGCTTAAAGAACTCTGTAAAAATAAAATTAATGTGGTGTTGGTGGTGCTGTCACCCGATCGAAGGGGTCACCCTCGAGATGCCCTACAAATACGACGAACGAAAGAAAAAGTTTTTCACCACCGGTTCGTTTTGTAGCTGGAGTTGCATGAAGGCGTATGCGCTCGACAAGCACGGGTCCACCCACGGCGCGCGCATGTGTGGGAACATGCAATTGATGCGAAAGCGAATGTTCGGCGTCATGGGTCACGTGGAACCGGCACCGAACCGGTACACCCTCGACGTGTTCGGGGGCGACCTCACGATCGAAGAATTTAGAAAGAAACTCAACAGAGACACGAGTCCACCGAGGGATGTGAGCGCGACGCCCTACAGGGACAGGGTCGTGCCGGTCGTTTCCACCCCGGAGAGGGGGGAGGAAGCCACCGGGGGAGGTGGGGGTTTGGCGTTGAAGAGGGAGAAGCCTTTGAAGCGGACTCACAACAACCTGGAGTCCGCGCTCGGACTGGTGATCACGCCGAGACAGTTATCACAGGTGTGACCGTTGTACACGAAATCACACGTCACACATTCGTTCAGTGTTATTATATTCTTTTGTCTACTCTGCTTTGAAAACTGTTGGAGTTCTTGGACCGTGTATAGTCCGTATTTCACAATAGTTTCCAAAGTGGGGAACATTTCTTATAGTACTAACGTGTGTTGACTTTATGCGACCAAGCACGGGCAAAATTTATTTTTCATCTTAATCATCGAGGCGAGGGCATCGATCATCGGTGGGACGAGGCTCTTGAGGGTCTTTTCGATTTCCGTATCTTCGTCACCCGAGTCGATTTGTTCAATCAGGTGGTTGAGCACGGCGATGACCAACTTCTTCTTGTCCGGTCCGGAAAGTTTCTTAAACTTCGACGTCACCGGAACCAACTTCCCGAGGATACCGGGAAGGTCTTCCTTCGTGAGACCGTCGTCGAGGTGGTCTCTCTTGATTTCGTCCACGGTGGACAAGAGCATTTTGGCGTCGATGCGTCCTGAGAATCTGTCGAGCAGGGCTTCCATTTGTACTATTATGTTGAGATAATATAACATGCAAACCCTCAGCACCCTGGCGATCTTGATTGGTGTGTACCAGACGATGGAGTCTATCGCCACCGGCTCCGAGTGCGAGCGCACGGTGAGGTACATCGTCCTGGGAATCATCGCGTCCCTCCTGTGGATTGCACATCAGTGGAGGAACGGGGAAGCGATGGCACTCCTGTGGTCCCAAGTAGGCCTCGTGTTCCAGTTGTATTTCTTAAGAGAAGCGCTCGACCGCGAACGACAACTCCGTCGTGAGGGTGACACGCCAGGTGGCTCGCTATCCGGAGAAGACCCAATTTCTCCTCAAACGTGAGGCGACCGACGCGTTTGAGGACGTGTGCGAACAGCATCATAAGGGCACAGATTGAATCCGCCACGCTCATACATTCTCCGTGGGTTTTTTCATGAGTAAGAACACACCCGCGATGAGGATGGAGACGTAACTGGCGAGACCGGAGACGGCGATTCTGCTCGTCGTCTTCCCGGCGTTATCACACTTGCGAGTGAAATTCGTGACGATGGACGACGCGATCACCCCCATGACACCGAAAAAGGTCAACCACGCGGCGGTGTCCCTCCTGAACGCCCGCTGGAGCATGAGGGTGAGGGGAATCGTCACGGCCACGGTGATTGTGTACGAGAGGAATTTGGCCAGGTTGGTTTGGACGGTGCTTGACTTGACGGCGTCGCACCCCTTGTACGTCCTCAATCCGAGGCTCGACATGATGTTGTAGTGGAGGCCGATGAGGAGGATGGCACTGGCGGCGCTCATGCTGATCTCCAGGTCGAGCATACCAGTTGCCACGCCCTTGGCTGTTTCGTACATTTGAGACGCCGTTGACATCGTTACTACTGACACAGAAAATTCTACACCACGGTGATGAAATCCATGGCGGACATCTCCTCGAGTAGGTCCTTGTAGATTTCCCGTAACACCTCCTCGTGTCTGTACGTGCGCGGGGTCTCCCTCTTCACAAGTCCCAAATCACCCACCCCCAACACCTTGGCCAACTCATCCTGTCTCTCAAATATGTCTTCGTATTTGACACATATGATCTTATAGTTTCTCTCCTGATTGGGGGTGGTGTAGTTGTGGAAAAATTCACCGAACCCCAAGTGATCGACTCTGTCCCTGACGACGTCGTCGAGATCCAATTTCGGATCTTTGACTTGGATGTTTTTTCTCCCCCCGGGATTACCCACGAAGCGCGAGAAGAGGGATTTTATGGGATTTTTGTAGATGTAAATCACGACGTGTTGAGGGAGTTCGTCCTCTGTGATGGGCGTCGTCGTGTAGTATTCACCACTGACGCGCGTGAGTTTCACCGGTGGATTCCTGGTGTGAATGTGATGCACGTGTCCATATTTTTTCAGCGCCGCGCATAACATTTTAGAACCACAACCACCGTATGAACACACATGAAATGTTCGCTTCATTACAATTGCCTAAGAAATTTTAACTTTTTAATTTCCAACGTCTTCTTCTTGTGGGATTCCTCCTCACACCTCACCGGACATCCCGGTTTATAATTTAAATCCTCAAACTCCACCGGATCGATCTTTTTCATCGCCATCACCACCGCGTGCCTTTCGTTGGTCTCGTGGGTGGCCACCGGAATGTAATCGGACGCCCCCCACTCTCTCAGGAACGTGCAGAGGGCTCGATTGTCTCTCGGGAAACACGGCCCACCGTATCCCCATCCTGGAATGAGGCACTTACTGCCGATGCGTGGGTCCGACCCCACGAACCGGAGGACGTCCATGGATTCGTCACCCTTCCCACACCGGTGCATGGCCTCGTCTATCATGTTCGCGAAACTTATCTTCGTGGTGATCATACAGTTCAGGGCGAGTTTCGCCACCTCCGCCGCCATGAGGGTCATGCGATGAATCTGTACGTCCTCCCCGTGATTGTGTTTGAAGAACGCTTCGACGACCGGGTCGGGATCTCCACCCCACAAAACGTTCTTCGTCGTCATCTGGTGACTGATTTGGTTACCCAATTGGATGAAGAGGGGTGAATAGTGGAGTCGACCCTGCCACTGGTTCAGGAAACCGGGTTGGGTGGTGCACGAGACGATTATCCTCTCGTGCTTTTCAAAGGCCTCACCGAGGGCCTGTTCAAGATTCGCGTGGTCGTACCCGGCGTAACATGTGGGGGTGTCCACGAGGATCACGCACACGTCAGATCCACCGCTGTCCCTGGTCGTGAAAAGGACTTTTCGAATGCCCTCGTGCACGCCGGGTTCATCGGACACAAACCTCCCAGACTCTATGGCTTGGACGTAGACGGCGTTTTTATCGACGGCGGTGACGTGATGACCCTTCGAGGCGAGGAACACGGCGTAGGCGAGACCGACTTTGCCGGCACCGATGACGGTGACTTTCATTAGTTTTTTACAAGGGTTAAATCTTTAAGGTTTAAATCGTCGTCCATCTCGACCACCCTCTTAGCGCCGATGGGTTCGCCGGTGATGAACACCACGTGCATCCTCTTCTCACACCATTGGCGTATGCCCGCCTCCTCGCACTCGCCCGGGTACACGAGGACCCTCCACATGCCGTGGTGTTTCTTCGCCCACGCAATCTTTTCTTTCGTGGGATTCCTCACGAGGATGTATTTACCAGTCTCTATGTCGGACCATCCCCTCTGGGTTGTGTTCGGATAGTACACGGTGCCGTCGTTGTACACGTAGTGTGGGAGGACGCCTCCGTAGAGGGCGGCGGAGTATCCAAAGGACGAGGAGATTCCCTCCGGTGTGCCCTCGGGGACGTTCCGTCCACACACGCCACCCATGGTTGTGTATATCTCCCTCATCCTCGAGAGGGCGAACCACTCGAGGGCGCTGTTCATCTTGAGCCGGATGTCCTCCCCCCCCACCTCGGCGTCGCAGTTCTGTGAGTGTTCGCACGCGGTGAAACCTATGTCGAGGTCGAGGCACACCGCCTTCGGGACGCGCCTTTTGAAATCCTCGCGGGTGCTCACCGAGTCGCTGATGACGAACACGGGGGCGTCTAGTTCGAGTGCCCTCTGCACCATGGCGTCCACGGCTTCGTCGGAGGCTGTGGGGAAGAATGCGAACCTCTCCGAGTCCTCGGCGTACGTCCCACGGCGAATGTGAAAGCCCGCGACGCACGGCGCGAGGGTGTCGGCGACGCCTTGGATCATTTCTTCCATCTCCGGTGAGGGTTTGATGAGGAGTTTCATCACGGCACCGATGTCGGGATAGCGCAGGTGGAGGAATCCGTTGATGCACGAGTTGTCGTTTTCCTCACCCTCCCCTGAAACCCGGTCGAAGGTGAACATCCTATCCCTCCCGTGGGCGTAGACGTCGGGGTGAAACGTCCCCCGTCCACCGGTGTTGAGGTAGTGGGTGGCCATGCATATGCTCAGATTGCCTATGGCGCAGTCCGGTTTGGGGCGAAATATCATCTTTAGTTTATTACAGAGTAAAACTTTATGTCCACTCTTTGAAAATATCGGGAATCGTGTCTAGAATTTCTTGCGGTGTCTTCGTGAGTTTGAACTTTCCGTTATGGGACAACTTTTGAGACATGTATGTGGTTGCCATGTTCTCGTCGACGCCGTCGTCGTAGCACTCGGCGCAACTTCGTAGTTTGTTGGCTAAGAATTTTTCATCACCGAAGGATGAAAAGTGCCAGCCACCGAAATCCACGTGTGTGAATTTCCACCGGTTGTCCCTGAAAAATTGTGGTCTTTTTTCGACGACATTCTTTTTGTTCGAAATCACGGTGCCGAACCACTTTTCAAACGTCTGGAAATACTCCAACGAGTAGTTGAAAGTGATCATGTGTACCGAGACGGTGTCGGGTATGTCCAGTGAGTGTAATTTCTTCACGAGTTCAGCGTGTGGGATTTCATCTGCATCTGAAATCATGACGATCGCGTCATCGGGTATGTCCGTCAAACCCTCCGCTATGTGATTCCGTTGCATGTGTTCCATGGTCCACGGGTCGTCATCCGGAGGTGTCACGTCGAGTATCAGGTGGATGATTTTATCCTCCCACTCTCTGAACAAGTCTCGATTCTCCTGAAAATATAACTTTTTGGGTTCCCCTCGGTGGGTGTACGTTGACTCCACGATGATAAATTTATCTACAACCGGTGACAGATACGTCAGGCGTTTACGAATCAATTCCAACTCATTGTGGAACGGGAACGCGTCGACAATCATCGTTACAGTTCGATGGACTTAAAGCTTTAAGCGGGACTATGTATAGCAATGAACCCGGTTGCGACGTACATCGACATATGTAACCGCCTGAAGACATACTTTAAACCCTACAGGACTAATCTCCAAAAAACCAGGATCGGTACACAACACGATGGGGGCTACGTCGTCGCCGACTTACCGGACTACGACGCACTCTACAGTTACGGTTCAGAAGATAAGATTACATTCGAAAAGGCGTTCCACGAGCGATACAAAAAGCCGTGTTACGTCTACGACCACACCATCGACGGGATCACCGACAAACCGGAGTACATCCACTATTTCAAGGAGGGTGTCTCGGACAAAAAGGAAGAAAACCTGGACACAATCGACGCCCACCTGGAGAGGAACGGTCACCTCGAAAAAAAGAACTTGATGATGCAGATCGACGTCGAGGGCGCGGAGTGGACCTCCCTCCCGGCGTGTAAACATCTGAAAAACTTTTCACAAATCGTCGTCGAATTCCATTTGGAGAATAATTTGTTGTCGTACGACAAAGTCATAGACGACGTGTATAAACACCTGAAAGATGACTTCGTCTGCATTCATGTGCACGGAAACAATTTCCCCCTCATACCGTGGATCGATAACAACTTTCCGAGGGTCTTCGAGGTGACGTACGTGCGTCGTGACCTCGTGAAGACTGTCGAACCGGAAACAGAACCGTTCCCAATAAAGGGTCTCGACTTTCCGAATTATAACGGACGACCGGATATGCACATAGATTATTACATCGCCACCTAAATGATTAACGTTTTCTCGTGACCGACCACGACGTCGGTGTTTACCATCACTTTGTAACCAGCACTCGAGAGATTTTTGCAAAACGCGACGTCTTCCGAACACATGTCCCGAATGACTTTACCATCGTGCTCGAACTCGATCATGTCGTGATGAAAGTAGGGGTATTTCAAATTTTCGATGACCCCCTTGCGACACGCGAAGAAACCCATGCCGTTGTAACTCACCGGAATGTATTTCTCACCCTTCTCCTTCCTGTGCGCGTTCAAGTCTTCGACGGACATGAATTGGAACGACCCGTTCTTTTTGAAATAGTCCAAATCCCACTGCCGCACGCACGCGAAGTTCTTCATGTCCTCCATGCGGTACAACCCGGAGACCACGGGATATTTTTTCGTGTCCTCGAGAATCTCGACGATTTGGTCGGGGATGAAGAACATGTCCGAATCGATCGTCATCCACACGTCGTAATCCAACGACCCGTCGAAGGGCACCTGCGTCGCCCCCCGGAGGACGCTCAGACCGAGCGTTTTCATCCGTGCGAACGGGACGAAGGAGGAGAACTCCTGGACGAGACGAACCTCGTACCCCTTGCGCGAGAGCACCATGAGGGTTTCACTCCACTGACGGAGGAAATTACCACTGAAACTTCTACCGGGGAGCGCGAATATGACTTTCATCTTTACAATTGTAACAAATTATTTCTTAAAGTGTGGCTCGTGTGGAAGAGGTGACTCGTGTCGTGATGTTCCCGCGTTTCGAGTTTTCGCACGACGTCCAACGTCGACGTGAGTTCGTACATGTCGTATATGTCATCGAGTTCCACCGAGATTTCCCTCGTGCAGTGTTCGCATATCGGTTGTTGACTTGTGCTCGCCATCATGTTCGACGCTAACCGGTGGGTGCACATGGCCACCCTGGAGATGTTCCTCTGTTCCTGTGCCCACTCGATGTTGTTCACGTATTGCTTGACGAAGAGGTGGCACAGGTGGTAGTGCGGGAGAAACTCGTCGAGGATTTGAAAGTACTTTTTCCTATCCTTCGCGTGAAACATGTTGAGGATGTGTTTCGCGCGAACGTATTCGCGGTGGTGGAGAAAATTTTTCTTAGAAACTTCGTTGGGATCTACCAGTTGACTCAGATCTTCGTCTATGGAGTCCCACACCCTGGAGAACATGAAATCCTGGGTCTCCCTCCGGACGAGGTCGGGCATCGTCGCGATTCCCTCGAGCACGGCCTTCTTTCCCATGTTTTTCCACCGTTCGTGCTTCGATCGCATCTTCTCGATCTGCTTCTTTATCTCTCGGTGTTCGTCGTTGAGTTTGTCCACGCGCGCCTCGATCGCGTCGTACGTGTCCCTCGATATGATGTATTCGCGAGTGTACGCCTCGCTGTTCACGATGGGCTCTTCGTCCTCGCTGTGTTCCAGTCCGCACGTCCGCGCCATCAGTCGTCGTCGCGCGTCGCGGTGTGGGGTGGGGGGAGGTGCTTCCTGTTCTCGAGGTGAAGATTCTCCACATCAGCCTTATTTTGTCCAGTGTAAGGAACGGCGTAATGATGCAAGCACATCCACTCGTTAACGTTCGTCCACTGGCCTCCCTCGGAAATCCACACCTCCCCGAGGACTCTGCCGAACTTCCCCCGGGAGTCCGCCTCCGGCGTGCGCAGTTCCATCTCGATGTCATCCTTCTCAGAGGCCACAGCCTTGAGGCACCACTGCTTCAGAACCTTTTTGCTCATGAGGCCGTAGTGTTTTTCCACCGGATCGCGAGTCCTGGATTCCGGGGTGTCGATGCCGAGGAGTCGCACCCGTTGGCGCGTGAGGACGTCGAATCCCAAATCGATGAGGACGTCGATCGTGTCACCGTCGACCACTTTCTCGAGGGCGGCGATTCTGTATTTGAAATTGCACTGGGGCATACTACTACACGTCATTTTTTCTCCGGCGATCGTCACTCACCGACGCACGACGCACGACGCACGACGCACGACGCACGACGCACGACGCACGATGGATACGATCCGCCAACTCCGCCAACGCAAGTCCACCCCGGGCTCCCCCTTCTCTTCGACGAGCCACGTCACGACTCGTCGGCGTAAACCTACGTGTGAGCCGTACAACTACGGTCAACTGATCGACGAACACAACACGATCAGCCACTGGGAACTCCACCCCGAGATCCAACGCTACGACGACACGTGGGATCCTGACATGAAGAACACCTTCATGGACAGCGTGTTCGAGGGACTCGCCACGCAGACGATTTTCGTCGTCAGCGAGAACACGGAGAACGGCACGCAGAGGGTGATCGAGGGTGCCCACCGGAGACGAACCCTATTGGAATACGTCGGGTGGTACGGGGAGGAGAATACTTTTCCGTACCGCCCCACGAGCGATCCGACGAAGGAATACTGGTGGCACGACATGCCAGAGAACGACAAGAACAAACTTCGCGCGTCCCTGTTCATGAAGACCACGTACTACGATCTCACCGAGGAGGAGGAGATCTTGCTCTTCAACCGCATGAACACCTCCCTCCCCCTGCAGATTGGGGAATTGATCAACAGCCACAGAGACATTCCCCTGTGTCACCTGGCCAGTGAAATCGCCGACGTCAGGGAGGTTAAACTCGTCATGGAAAAGTGTCGAACCGGTCTCGCCGGAGGCATCGCCAGGATGGCTGACAAGGCTGTGATTTTCCAGGTGGTTTACAATTTCTACGTCTGGTGTTACATCGAGAAAGATCCAGTGCAGATGCTGAAGCATTCCAACGTCATCACGGAATCCGTGAACCCGAAACGTTTCGCCACCGCGTGCAAGGTGATGCAAAAGGGAGACTGGAGCATCACTCCCGAGTTTGAACAGTGGGCCCTCGAACACGTCATCGACCTCATGGAATGTCAACACATCGAGAGGGAATTCCGCCCCGCCCAACTCTGGTTGTCCCAACTCATGATTTTCACGAAAAAGTTCACTCCAGAGAACATCAAGAAGTTGAATGAAAAGATTGCCACTCAGCAAAAGTTGTACAGCGAGGCGAAGAAGAGGAATCTCCGGAGACTCCCCCCGTACGTCTTCAGCACGTGTGAGTCCCAGACGCACCCGTGCGCGCCGAAGAACTTGTTGCCCAAGTTGGAACAACTCATCGCGATAGACGCTTTCTGAGGTCGCTGTCAGCCGTGTAGTACGTCTTCCCTCTGACGGCGAAGGAGTGCACGCGAGCGTACGCCCACTGTTGCGGACTCGCCCCGGGGCGGTGACCGGTTCGCCACGCCGCCAACCCCCTCCGGTACACAGTCTTTAGCACGGCGAGGGGTATGCCAGTGGCCCTCGCGATCTGTGGAAGCGTCTTCACGTCCCGACCGTACTTGCGACGAAACCTCGCCGTGTACGAGGATGTCCGCGTTTTTACACCTTTATCAGTTGAAAATGGTTTGTAATCCTTACGCAACATTTTCTTATAGCGCTTCTCGACGTTCGCCGCCACCCTCAGACCCCGAAAGTACTTGAGTGGTGCGTACACACTGCCATGCTTTCTCCGGAGACGCCTGATGGTGTTCCGGATCTCGGCGTCGTCCATTATTATTTTATGCGCACATTTTAATGAACAGGGCGTGCCAACCCCCGAAGACGCGAACCGGTAAGTGTCTGGCCGATTTCGGATATAAGTTCTTGCGTCGAAAGACCCCGGGCACTCGTCACGGCGCCCTCACGAGGGTGTACCGCCGGAGTGGGTGGACTCGTTCACAGATCAAGGAGCGCCTGCGGTGGTTGGCGAACGTGCACAGAAAAAACGCGCTCGCGAAAATCATAAAGGAGGATCTTCGGTGGTTTACACAAAAGTACGGCTAACGGGTGATCACGGTGAGAATCTCCTTCATCGCCGGAGACCTCTGTATGTCCTCGTGAGTGAGGTTCACAAGGTCGCAGTGTTCGAGTTCCAGTCCGGAGAGTTTATTCACTATGAACGCGAGCCCGTTCTCCTCCCCCAAATCACTCTGATCGAGGTCTCCGGTGACGATCAATTTACTCCCCTCACCCACCCTCGTGAGGAGCATTGTCATCTGGGACACCGTTGAATTTTGCATCTCGTCGGCGAGGATGAAGGTGTTGAGGAAGGTTCTCCCCCGCATGAATCCCAACGGCTCGATGGACACGCATCTATCGATCTGTTGCACGGAGAGATACCGCTGGAGGACGTCGTACATCGGGCGCGTCCACGGTTCCAATTTCTTCTCCATCGTCCCGGGAAGGTATCCGATGTCCTCATCGGCGCCCACGACGGGACGGGTGAGGACGACCCTTCCCCTGCGCGCCCCGCCGACGTAGTTCAGGGCTTCGTTACACGCCAACATCGTCTTCCCCGTACCGGCGGGGCCGGTGGCGATGACGATCGATTTCCTCCCCTGGAGGGAGAGGAGGAATTTGCACTGTCCCGCGGTCTTTGGAAAATCCATTAAACATATATAGAGTTTTTTCTCTATATTATTTAAGGAAGAGATGGAATTCCACTTTGTCAGGATTACCCCCACGAAGGGGTATTTCACCCTGATCGATCCGGTGGGGAAGACTCGAACCCTGTGCTTTCAAACGGATGAGGTCGCCCAGAGATACGTCACCTACATGTCCACCTTTCGCTCTCGAAACGGGGTGTGGCCGAAACTCGACATGACCCAGAAACTCACCGTGGTGCGATCGGCGAATATGAAGAAACGCACCCCGGATGACGTCTCGCGCTTCATGGACGTCACGTGCTTGGACAGGGATGAACTGGACGATTTGGGACGTAAACATGGGATGTCTTTTTTTTACGTCCTCGATTTCGCCACTGATGGATTCGGGGTGAATTTCAGGGGACAGGAGATTGACGCGATTCCAGATCCCGTCGATTTCACGAAAAATCTGGAGCACCTCCTCCTCGAGGACTAGAGATCGCGACGGGCGATGAAGCACTACACCTTCTGCACGAACACAAAGGGTCTCCTGGACGTCCTCGAGACCGCGTCGTACGCCATCTTCACCACCGCGGACGACGGTGGCTACATCACCGGATACGCCCAAGGGAGCCTTATCCCCCCGAAGATCGCGACGATCCACGGGACAGCGCACTCGAAATACATGCGCAAAACGATCTTAGACCTGGGTGGAGGGGCGACGACCGAGACGGGGCTATACGCGACCATGGGACAGTGTCTCGTGTGCGACCGGACGTCGTCCAAGTCGTGGTCTCCGTGGCACTGTGGATCTTGTTTTATAGATTTAAAGATGTAACGTCATGTGTATTTATGTGTGGAATCGTGTGCGTCTTCGGTGATGTCCACGGGGTGATTCCCGACAAACTCCTCACCCACCGCGGTCCGGATGGGTACAGGAGGGAGGTGGTGGGTCGGTGCACTATGGACTTTTACCGGTTAGCGATCAACGACCTCACCGAGGCCGGAATGCAACCCTTCCACCACAAGGGGAAAATCTTCGCGTGCAACGGGGAGATTTACAATTTTCGAGATTTCCTCTCCGGTGCGGAGAAGAGTCAGAGCGATTGCGAGGTCGTCCCCGAACTCATCGATACCTTCGGCATCGAGAAGGCGGTGAACATGTTGAGGGGGGATTTCGCCTTTGCCTACAGCGATGGTTCGTACGTCCAAGTCGCCCGCGATCCGGTGGGGGTTCGACCCATGTTCTACACCCGGGTTGAAAAATCCATCGCCTTCGCGAGCGAGATGAAGGCGTTGAAATTCCTCGGCACCAAGGTGCACGTGTTCCCACCCGGACACTTTTACGATTCCAGGGTGGACGCCTTTGTGTGTTACTACAGCACGTATTGGAACCCCAAGGTGACTATCCGGAAGGACCCCTCGTGTCTCCGGAGAACCCTGGAGGAGGCGGTGCGCATTCGCATGGCGACGACCGACCGACCTATCGGGTTCCTCCTCTCCGGTGGCCTCGATTCGAGTCTCGTGTGCGCGATCGCCCAACGCATGACCACCCAGCCCATCCGGACGTTCTCCATAGGTCTTCCGGGGAGCCCCGACTTGGCCGCGGCGAGGACGGTGAGTCAATTCCTCGGCACGAAGCACACGGAGTTAAATTTCGACATTCGGGAGGCGACGTCTCAGGCGAACATCGTCAACATCATTCGAACCCTGGAGACGTACGACACGACGACCATACGGGCGAGCATTCCCATGTATTATCTGTGCAAGTACATCAAGGAGAACACTGACTGTCGTTCGATATTCTCCGGAGAGGGTTCGGATGAATTGTTGGGGGGGTATCTGTATTTTAAGAACGCCCCGTCAGTCCAGGAATTCGCCTACGAAACCATGAGACGTCTCCGGTTGATTCACCAATTCGATGGGTTGAGGGCGGACAGGTGTGCGGGTGCGCACGGCCTCGACCTCCTCGTGCCCTTTCTCGATAAGGAATTCATCGAGTGTTGTATGCGAATGAACCAAACCCTCAAGGTGTCGGATGTGGAGAAGAGAATCCTCCGGGAGGCGTTCACCGGGTACCTCCCGTACGAAATCTTGTGGCGCCAGAAGGACGCCTTCAGCGATGCGGTGGGTGCGGAGTGGGTGGAGTCCCTCAGGCAACTCGGTAAGTGGGAGCACGTGAACACGACGAAAAGGATGTGTCGCGGTGTGAACGTCCCCCTCACGTCGGAGGAGGCTCACTACAGGGACATCTTTTGGAAACTGTACGACTCCCGGCACGATTACCTGATCAATGAGATTTGGCGCCCCTTGTGGACGGACGTCACGGACCCCAGCGCGCGTTTACTTATAGAAGATAATCGCAGTACAACTAAGACGACATGAGCAGTGGTGTGGTTAAAAAATTCGACCCGAGCAAAAAAGAGCACGTGATTTGGTTGCGAAGCATCAACAAGGGAATGGCCAAAGTCACGGAGGGTGAAAAGTGTGACGTCGTGGCGCTCATGAATGTCAATCCAATGGGTGAAAAGATCGATCCCGTGGAGTTCGCGTACCAACACTTTACCCTGTGCATGAAATACACGAACGCGATCTTCGATGGGAAGGCGTACGTACCACCAGAACAAAAAATGTAGTGTTATATTAATGAAATTTTGGAATTGGATTATTTTATTCGTGGTTCTCATGACTGTGTACAAAATGTTCATCGAACCGCGTCGTTCCCAATACACCCCCCTCCAAAAAGCGTATTCTTTCGGATTCATTGACACGAACCCGGCTCGGAGGGTGTCCGCATACTTTGACCGATGCTCTCCGGAGAACTTTATTGACTGTCAGCGTCCTCAGGAGGATCACGGATACCCACTCCCTTGAGCATTTTTTGCCTCAAGTCTAATATTTTATTGTTTATAGCCTTATCAGTCCTGTCGAAGCGTGGGTTTTTACCGTCCTTCGAGAGGTCAACCACGTTAATGGGCTTTCCCGACACGATGAGCTGCTTGAGGAATTGTTGTTCTTCCACCGACCACGCGAAACCGGCGCCCTGTTTTTTGTTGCCAGTCGGAATCAACTCCGTTTTCGTTTTTTGTATCACTTGTATCGCTCTCTCGGCTTCTTCTCTGTAGGTTTGATTGGCGGCCTGTTGTGCCACGTCAGCAACCAAACTGAGGAAGGGTGCCCTTCTCTTGGCCTCGCGTCTTTCTTCCTTGATGCTCGGGGGCGACTTCGGCGGGCGACCGCGCTTCTTGGGCGTCACCGGTTCGGGAGTGGTCGCTTTCACGTCCTCAACGTCGGCGTTGTCGGAGTCGGTGTCAACCTTGAGGACGCGCTTCGCCTTGGACTTCACCGCGAACGCCGGGGTGAAAAACCTAGCGAGGGCTTCCCGATCGGTGCCAAACTTTTCGCACGCGTACACGATGCGCTGACCCTCCGACACGTTGAAGGCGCGGAGAATCGTATCGATGGTTTTTTGTTTCGTCTCCGCCGGGAGTTTTTCGGCGTAGACGGCGTCGAGCGCGCGGAAGACGGTGTCGTTCATGAGTCGTGTTTTGACGGCGCGCGCCGCCGGGGTGGCGGGGTCTTTAAGTCTTAAAAATATACAAATTTGATTGAAAATTAGATAGTTCTTTAAGTCCTAATTTATGGCGCGATCGTGAGTGAAAATGATTTTCACCGGACACCTCAATGAACGCCACGCGACAGTACGCCGTCGACAAGTTCGCGGAGACGCTCGAGCTCCCACCGGATGACGCGCGCGTGGTCAACCTGGAGAAGGGCATCCTCAACTACACCCTCGACAAGTTTCCGGAGACGGAGAGGACGTTCGAAAATTCAAAATTTGGGGAGGCGTACAAGCACAAGTTTTTGGAGATCCGTCGCAACCTCCAGAGGAATCCAGACCTCGGCGAACGCCTCAAGAAAAAGACGGTGAAGACGCAACAGCTCCTCAACATGAAACCGTGGGTGGCCGTCCCCGACGGCGTGCACGCCAAGACACGCACGGAACGCATACACAAGGAGTTGCGAAAGGAATTCCTCGCGCGGGAAGCCCAAAACCAAACTGGTTTTTTCCGGTGTGGCCGGTGTAAGTCTTATAAAACTTCGTATTATCAGCTTCAGACACGTAGTGCGGATGAACCGATGACGACTTTCGTCTCGTGCCTCAATTGTAACAATAACTTTAAGTTCTAACCGTGCGTTAAATTTCCCAAGTCCAGGAAGTGTTCGCTCGCCGTGAGATCGGTCGGCATGTCACCCACGGACAGCACGAACCGGTGACCGAGATCGAGTTTCACCCGCCATTTGTCCGCCGCGTCGGAGAACGCGAGGGAGTCCCACCGGATACCGAGGCGCAGGAGCTCCTCTTGGGTGTGATCGATCACGCTCTGGTACCTCGGACGCGCGGTGATGATGACGATGAGATACCCGAGGGACTGTGCGCGGAACAAGAGGTCGAGCATCGGGGCGTTCACCCTCCCGTCCGTGAAAATCAGGGTGTCGTCGATGTCGAACATGACGGCGTCGACGCCTCTGGTGATTTTCCGGTGAGAGATGTAGTGCATGCCGACGGCTCTCAACGATTCCATCCTGTATTAAAGGTATATTTAAATATATCCCCATGGACGAAGATTACGTCGTGTACCGAGAAGGTGACGAGAGGGTGAGCAACCTGAGGGTGGGATGTTGGACGCTCGTCATCCTCACCGGTGCGTACCTGGCGATGTTCAAAATCCTTGTGCAATCTGTCTTGATCCCCCACGTCGACCTGTGAGGTTGTGTCGCCACGACGTGTGCTTCGCGTGCGTGAAGCGGTGGTGCACCCTGTACGACGGCGATTCGTGTCCCACGTGTCGAGCGCCCTACGAGATGTACGATTTCGAGGAGTTCCACCGGTTACGGGAGGAGCGCGAGAGGTTCGACCGGCTCGGGACGGGGTTCACGGTCACGTACACGCCACACGTGTGTGTGGGTCGACACTCGTTCTCAACAACAATGAGCTTAAACAATAAAATGTAATATTTACGTAATGGCACCTTACGATCCACCGGTCGATCATTATTCCGAACTCGACGTGTCGTGGGCGAGTGACGAAGATATTTTTGGATTTATCGGTCTAAAAGGGAGGCGCTTTTATTGGTTAAGTCGAATTCTTGGATTGTCATACCTTTGGTTTGACGAAAAAAGAAAAGTATTGGAAATTTGGGGTCCCTATTACGTGCACGAGAATCAACAATCCGCCCATTTGATTTCCGCGGAGCTCGAACATTTCATCGAGACACGTCAGAATGAGGCGTCCCACGTTGGAGGAGCTCGTGGAGAGCGTGAAGAAACCGGCGCTTACGTCATGGTCTAGGCCACCAAAGCTTCCGGTGCACCGCCAGGAGGATTACCTTCGACTCCTCCGGAAAAACTACGAGGACTACGGAGTAGAGTTCGACGAGTCAAAGTTCAGAGTGGACTGCGATCCACTGGAAATTCAAAAGTTTGAGGAACCGGAAGCGATGTCACACCCCTTTGGTCAGCTCTACCTGAACCTCACGTACACGAAGACCAAGGTGAAGGTGAAGATTAATTGCGCGCTCTACGACATCCACGAAAAGTACTACGCCGTCGGCAAGACGCCTCCGGTGAAGGCACTCGTCCAGGCGTTGAAAACCGTTGGGTACTCTGATGATTTTTTGAAAAAAGTCATAAAAGGATGCGATGAGAATAAAAGGTTTGGTAAAAAGATTTGGAAATACTTAGAGACCAAATTATTCAAAGAGGAGAAGAAGAAAAAAGCGAAAAAGCCAAAGCCAAAGAAGGAACCGGTGGAGGACGAGGAAGATCCAGGCGATGAGGACGACGCGGACTCCGTGGCGGATGACGACGAAGACCCCTTCGACATGGATATCGACGAAGACGACGAGTTTGTACAGGATGAGGATGTTGTATTTTCAGACATAGACGAAGACTAAATTTTAATATCACCTTTATAGTAGTTATGCCTCCGAAGAGAAAACCCAACACGAAGGGTTTGCTCAACAACTTCAACTTGGCAAACGACTTTATCGTAAATGAAGAGTTGATGAGAGTTGTTAACAATAGCAACGTTAATAATAATAACGTCAATGCATTGTTGAAAAATATTTTCAACAATCGTCGCAACATTCCGACCAAAACATTAACCAGAGCTTTGAATAATTCAAATTCAAATTCAAACAACAATTCGAACCGTCGTCGAATTCACAATAACCGTAAGTTGAACAATAACTCCGCCGTGAACGGGAGACTTAGCAAGGGTGACGGGTCTATGAAGGTGTCGAGGAAAAGTTTTGGAAAGTATGGTCGCCAGGGATCGAAGGGTCGTTACAATTCTAAAACGAGCTGTCACCGGTTACCAATCGCCGCCGTGCGAGAGTTGGCGACGAAACGGGGACTCACAATCAACCCGTCGCGCATGGGCAAGACTGGTCCACATTCCGCGAGTCGACCCTCCTTGTGTCGTCAAATGCACGGCTTTGAAAAGTTATTCAAAATGGCGAGACACATGGGTATCACGAAAACCAAAAGGATGGGTGGCAGGTACAACCCTGGGTACAGAAAATACAAAACCGTGGACGAGATTCATAATGAAATCGAGAAAAGGTTGGCGAACGAGAAAGGCGTCACTAAAAGTATGTCATACGAAGAGATCATGAACCGGGGTTTGGCTCGTGGTACGTTACATGGTGGTCGCGCCAACAACAACAACAGACCACTTGGTAGTCTGAATAATTAATCGATGTAATAGTAATCGTCCGACGTGGGCATGAACAGCACCCCCTTTCGCATGGTCATGAACAGTTTTGCCTGTTCGACGGTTGGGTACGACTGCAACAACCATCTGTCCCAATATTGGGGTGTCTCCGGATCGTCCCAATCCCACTCCACACTCTCCTCGACCCACAACATCCCCCTGTGAATCTCGTGGGGATCCGTCTCCTTCCTCAATTCCTGTGATATTTTCCCTCCAGCCACGTGGAGGTCGTATCGCATCCTCTCCGGACTCTTGTGATCGACGTAACTCTCGACCACAACAGAACCGAAATCCACGTGGCGTTTACCGGGGAGGGTCACCCTGTAACGGTGCATTCTCGAGGGACTCGGGTGCAACACGACGTGCATTTACTATTGGAGTGTGAATTTTTTTTATGTGTTTAGATCAGAAGAATGTTAGCGGTGGTTCTGGGACTTTTTTCGATGTTCGCCGCCTTGGTCACCGTGCTAGCATTTTACATGACGACGGATAAAAAAGAAAAGGGGACGAAAGAGAAACCACTTGAAAATGACGATCCGGACGCCAAGGTATTCGTGGCGTCGTCGGGGTCGCCTTCGGCCGATGAAAACACAGACGCACCTGTCGTGAAACCGAGAGACTGTTCGGGCACTGAGTACATCAAGAAGGGACAGTGCATGAGGGACGGTAAAATTCTCGATGGAACGAAAGATGCGTGCGGTGATGGAAAAGTTGAATGGATTCTTGATCCCGGTCACGAAAATTTTAAGTCCCCGATCGCGGGGGGGAAAGCGTGTGAGTCCCAGTTAAGGGATTGTAACGTCCCGTGTCCGAAACCGTGTGAGGGGAACACGTGGAAGAAAGGTTCGTGTGTTCGCACCGAAGCCGACGGCTCGGAGACGGTCCTAGATGGAACTGCCGGCAAATGTGGAGATGGCACCATGAGGTCAACCCTCGACCAGGACGCCGACGATTTCAAACCGGCGGTGGGTGGAGGTTCGTGTACATTCAGTCGTTCGGGAGCTTGCTTCGTGGATTGCCCCGAACCCGAAGAACCAAAGTGTAGTTATCCCGTGCTCGGGTGGCAAGACAACACCGCGTTGGGGTGTGTTGTGAGTCGTAACGATCACACCAAGTTGGGGTGTGGAAAGACTGGTGAAATCCAACAATACAAGGCATCGACCCTTAACACTGAAAAATGCGGGCAACTGACTCGCTGGGTCGCGTGCACGACGAATCCGTGTCCGGTTGATTGTGAAGGTTCTTGGGGTGATTACGGTCCGTGCATCGGGGAGTGTGACACCCAGCCCCAAAAGAAACGGACGTACACTGTGACGAAGACGGCGAAACATGGAGGAAAGGCATGCCCACACGCGGACAAGGAAGAGGAATACAGAAATTGTGGAAGGATCGTCGGGTGTTGTAAACCCTTCGGCGATTGGAAAATGAAGGGTTCATGTGGAACGAATGGGCGAGGTGCTTATTACAAAGACTACACCGGTGAGTGTAAAAGTTCTGTGGTGAACAAGGAGGATGACTGCTGTTACCAGGGGTACGATTGGAAAAACTCCGGTGAATGTTCGATTGAGGGTAAACAATTACAAAAGCAAACAACGAAGAATTGTCCAGCGGACACGGACACAAGAACCGTAAATTGCTGTTATCAAGCGGGTGACTGGACAAAAGTAGGAAAGTGTGGTGAGCACAAGCGTCATAAACAAAAGTACACACAATCGACGACCGGATGTTCTTCTGGCGTTGACACGAAATATTCGGACTGCAACGAACCCGTCGACTGTGTGGGAGAATGGAAAGAGAAATCCGAAGTGGAATCTCGATGTAAATCGAGAACGTGTGGACGCGGTGGTGGTTCGCTATCAAGAAAACAAACGCGCACGAGAAAGTGGGATGAATACACCATCAAAACGAACGCCCAACACGGTGGGAAGGCGTGTGCACACTCGTCGGGTGCCAAACGCAATGAAACTACCGATTCATGGACACCACGCACCAACACTGGTTGTGCTCAGTGGGGTACAGCCCCGCGGTGTTAAATGGTCATTTTTTTACATGTGGGACACACATCTAAAAAAGTAAAAACTCCACCTCTGGGTTTCGATCCCAGTACCCCACGGTTAACAGCCGTGTGCTCTTCCGAGTGAGCTAAGGCGGAAAAAGGATCCGGTCTACCCGATTCGAACGGGTGACCCGCGGAGGGCTGATGATAACGACTACAATCCGCTGCTCTTCCATCTGAGCTAAGACCGGGGAAAGCTCCTGCCTGGGTTCGAACCAGGGTTGACGGATTCAAAGTCCGTAGTGATAGCCACTACACTACAAGAGCACGCCTTCCTACTCTACCCGGTGAAACGTTTTTCAGATATTTTACGCACAAAAAAAAGTTGTCGTATAGTAATGATCATTGCAATACTATTGATCTTGGTGTTCCTCCTGTATTTGTTGCTACCGGACAGGCGTCCAGTCACCGAAAGAACGGTGTGGACGTACTGGCACAATCCGGTGCCGCCGGTAATCGTCAGGAGGTGTCACGAGAATTGGCGCAAGGTTGGACAGTTGAGGGACGTCCGGTTCCTGAACGCCTTCACCGTGCACAAATATGTACCGACTGGTGAACTCCTCCGGTTCGCGGAGATGACGAACACGGAGGCACACAAATCGGACTTGATTCGTTTCTACCTCCTGAGAAAGTACGGCGGCATTTGGATCGACTCGAGCGTGTTCTTCAACAAACCGGTGGATTGGTTACCGGAGGGTTTCTTCTGTTACAAGGCGGACAGGTTTTCCAAGGAGGGCCTCATCTGTCTCGAAAACTTTTTCATCAAATCCCCACCGGAACACCCCTTCCTCGTGCAGTGGGCGGAGCAAACGGAGAAAGAGTTCACGGATCCAGACTACAAGAAGAACAACGAGAGATACAGGAAAATCATAGGCTCGAACGCGGATTACCTCGTGCCGTACGTGGCCTCCATGAAACTCGACAAGACTGGAATCACGTACGAGAGTGCGGAGAAAGATCCTTACTTTGACACCGAGAAGCACGGGTGGCACAACACCGAACAATTCTGTCGAAACATTTCCCACACCACCCGAGTCGTCAAGTTGTGGAATATGCAGAGACGAGAGTGTTCACCCGACGTCGTACCCCTCGAGAGTTCTTTCAAAGATTACAGCCCGGAAGCGGTGTACGACAGGTTCAAGGCAAAGTTTGAAGAAGTCGAGGGTGATACCGGTGAGGTGGACATGACGTACGTCATCAGTATGCCCGATCGGGAGGAGTACATTAAGGGTGTTATGTCTCAGTTCAAGAGTGGGTACAAATTATTCCACGCCATCAAACCCGATGATCTCACCACGGATGATTACGAAAATATGAGTGAGACTATGAATCCCCAAAACAAAATGCTCCACAAACAGATGACTAAACTACCGGTGTGCCTCTCATTTTTCATGTGTTATTGGGACGCGTACCAGGCCGGTCACAGGACTATCGCCGTCTTCGAGGACGACATCAAATTCGTGGCGAGTATAGATCAGGTGTTGGGTGCAATGAGGGAATTTAAAAAGTTACCGGAGGGGGAGATCCTCTTCTTGGGATATTGTTGGGCGAACTGTGAACAAAAGTTTGAACACGTGTCTGAGAACCTCTACCGAGCGCCGAACAACGTGCAACTTTTGTGTAACCACGCCCTCGTGATGAAGAAGGAATTCCTCAAAAAGTTCATGGAGAGGGAGCGACCAAACTACTGGCGCACGCGCAACGATCACACCCTCTCGGACTTTTTACGCAAGGAACACATAGGTAAGTTTGTCACCCCCAAGGCGTACATCAACCAAAACCGGGCGAAGATGGGCTCGAACAATGGGAACCACGACTTGGGTGGAAAGGCGTGTGACTTGACTAAATCTTGAATTTAATTTTCATCATCTGTATCTTGTAGTCTTTTCCCAACGCGTCAACTGGTTGGATTTGTGAACACGGGAGATCGTATGCTTCTTCGTAGTCCTTGAGCAAGTCCTCCGGGTCGATCGTCGTGTCGTTCTTCATACTGTCTAAGATTCTTCGATAGAACATGTCCCTCTGTTTTCGTAGTCTTTTCTCGCATTCCCGTATCTCAGAGATTTCCTTTTCAAGATCTGCGATACATGAGTTTTCCACCCACCCCTGTGCCCTCTCGTTCTTCGTGTAGTCCTCTTCGACATCATCGAGAGCCGTGTTCAGGTCGTACAGGTTGAGTCTGTCGACTTTTTTCATGCCATAGTCCGTCTTCACCCACCTAGTAGAAACATACGCCTTCGAGTTCATGTCGTCCCTCGCGATCTGGAGGTAGTTTTTATTTTTTAGAAACACATTGGAACATAATTGTGTTTTGAAAAAAAAATATTTTTTGGAAGATCGATCTTGGATGTCCACCCTCACCGGAAAAAGTTTTTATTTTTACAAATATAATTCCAACATAATTGTGTTTTGAAAAAAAAATATTTTTTGAAAGATCGATCTCAGTGGTCAATGGTCACCGGAAAAAGTTTTTATTTTTTAGAAACACATTGGAACATAATTGTGTTTTGAAAAAAAAATATATTTTGAAGTTGTAAGTCATGCTCCGTTATGCCGCCACAAATAGAGAATTACCTGGAGTGATCCAGAAGTACCGGCGGAGGGGTGAGAGGGTGATCCTCGATTACGCCCGTGAAAATTGCGATTTGGTGGATGCGCGTTACGTCAGGGAAATCACGAAGACTATGATTCAAGCCCTCCCCGGTGGATCCATGTGCGCCCTCAAGTTTACCTCCTTCGGTTCGAGACAAAACGAAGCCGCGGCGAGGGAACACGTGGCGTCCGTCGTGGAATCGGCGAAGAGTCGTGGCATCGACATCGCGGTGGATGCCGAGGAGGTTCTGTATCCCCGGTCGTGTTACGAGTTGATGCAGAGATACAACACAAAGGACCACGCGAGGGTGTATAAGACGTATCAAATGTACAGGAGGGACGCGTTTGAAGAACTTTTGTGGGACATCGAACGCTCGCACAAAGACGGGTTCATGTTGGGTGCGAAGTTGGTTCGAGGCGCGTATCTCAACACACAGAGAAATGTGTTCGCGAACAAAGATGACGTCGATCACAACTACAACAAAGCCCTTCACTACACGTGCACGGCCCCCCACGTACACACCATTGTCGCCACGCACAACAAGGTGTCCCTCCGGATAGTTCGTAAATTCAACATGAACCGGTACGTCACCGCGAAATTGATGGGTTTCGATGAGGATGACAGGGTCGATTACCGGTACGTGCCGTACGGGTCCTTGGCGGAGTTAACACCGTACCTCCTTCGCCGGCTTCGGGAGAGACTTTCGTGGACAAAATAATAATATGTAGTTCAATGATATAGATGAGTGCAAAGATAATTGGCATCGTCGCCGTCTTTTGTGTAGTATTGGTCATGATAGGTGTAGTTGTCACGCCCAACTTGTCGTCTCCAGCCCCGGCTCCCGCCCCTGCACCGGCTACTGACGCAGATTTCACCTCTACGGCTTCTGCTCCGTCTCCGGCTCCGGCACCCGACGACGACGAATCCGTCGACAAGGCCGAAGACGA
>Ga0209136_1000434_pt1 | contig 30155 bp, 22 predicted proteins | sample SaaInl0LU_22_DNA_FD_184640 | JGI IMG/M metagenome (GOLD analysis project Ga0209136, IMG submission 184640) | Marine microbial communities from expanding oxygen minimum zones in the Saanich Inlet - ESP_90LU_22_DNA (SPAdes) (version 2) | ecosystem: Environmental > Aquatic > Marine > Intertidal... | reverse complement strand
GTGAGAACTCGTGTTGGTTTAGCAACAGTTTCAGCTTCTTTAGAAAGTGTAATGGCAGAAAGAGCTAGAGAACTTTGGTTAGAAGGATGGAGACGTAATGACATGATTAGACAAGGAACCTTCTTAGATGCTAAGGCATTAAAGCCCTCTGCATCTGATCCAAAATACTTATTGTTCCCTTTCCCTGCAGATGCATTACTAAATCCAAATATTACTCAAAATCCTGGTTATTAATTACTAGATTTGGATTATAAATTTAATAGGGATAAACTTTTGTTTATCCCTATTTTTGTTAAAAAAACACAGATGAGAGGAATATATTTTTTTCTAGGTTTAAGTCTTATTCTTATTTCTTGTAACGAAAAAGAAAATAAGACTTTATTTGAACTAAAAGATAATATACAAACAGGAATAAATCATATAAATACTATAGAGTCAACAAAAGAGCTCAATGTCTTCAAATACAGAAATTTTTATAATGGAGGTGGTGTAGGATTGGGAGATATCAATAATGACGGTCTCATAGATATCTACTTTACAATAAATAGATCAGATAACAAATTATACCTTAATAAAGGAAACTTAGAATTTGAGGACATAACTAATATCGCAGGGGTTGCTGGAACAAAACCTTGGTCTACTGGTGTTACAATGATTGATATTAACTCAGATGGAAATCTAGATATTTATGTTTCAAATGCTGGAATAGACTCAGGTAGTTCAAGAGATAATGAACTCTTTATTAATCAAGGAGATGGAACTTTTAAAGAAGAAGCAGAAAATTACAACTTAGCTAATACTGGAATAACAACACATGCTTCATTTATAGATTACGACTTAGATGGCGATTTAGATGTTTATATCCTTAATAATAGTTTTATCCCTGTAACCACTCTTGGATACAATAATAAAAGGGGTGTAAAAGAAGAAGACTGGAATATAAAAGATGAGTACAAAGGTGGTGGAGATAAATTTTTTGAGAACCAAAATGGCAAATTTGTTGACGTAACCGAAAAGGCTGGCATTTACAATAGTCTCATAGGATTTGGGCTTGGCGTAACATCTGGAGATATAAATAAAGATGGGTATCCAGATCTATATATAAGTAATGATTTCTATGAGAGAGATTATTTATATATAAATCAAAGGGATGGAACTTTCAAGGAAGAGCTCGAAGATTGGGTAAACCACATTAGTCATTCTTCTATGGGATCTGACTTAGCAGATATAAATAACGACGGGTATTTAGATATATTTGTCACTGACATGCTACCTGAAGATAATAAAAGGTTAAAAGAAACTACAGAATTTGAGGGGGTAGATGTATATGAATTAAAACAAAGATTGGGATTTTACCACCAATTCATGCAGAATTCATTACAGATAAATAATAAAAATAATAGCTTTTCAGAAGTAGCATTTCAAAAAGGTGTTGCTGCAACAGACTGGAGTTGGGGTGCGCTAATGTTTGACATGGACTTGGATGGAAGTAAAGATATCTTTGTAGCAAATGGTATTTATCATGAACTCACAAACCAAGATTTTATGAATTATTTTGCAAATGATGTCATTCAAAACATGGATAAATTAGATAATACCACTTCTGTGATAGACATTGTAAACAAAATGCCTTCTAGACCAATTTCTAACTACTCATTTAAAAACAACAAGATTTCGTTCGAAAACAAAACAAAGGAGTGGGGTTTAGATAAGAAATCATTTTCAAATGGTTCAGCATATGGAGATCTAGATAATGATGGGGATTTAGACTTAGTAATCAATAACGTAAACCAACCTGTGTTTATTTATGAAAATAAATCAATACAAAAAGGAGCAAATTATATTTCAATAGAATTAAGATCTAAATCTAAAAACACCTTTGCAATTGGCTCAAAAGTGTATTTGTACGTAAAAGACACCATTCAATTTGCTGAAATTTATCCAGCTAGGGGATTTCAATCTTCTGTTGATTATAAAATAAATTTTGGTTTAGGTGAAAATACTGAAATAGATTCGTTAAATATTATATGGCCTGACCAGACATTACAGTCAATTAAAAAGCCTAAAATCAACAAAACACACTTAATCATTAAAGATAGTGTTAATCAAAAACTCATATGGAAAAATACTATTGTTTCTGAAACATCATTTAAACCAATAAAAAATCTATCAATAAATGATCACAGAGAAAATGTTTATTCAGATTATGATAATGAGGTAACTATACCTGAATCATTATCTCGGGAGGGACCAGGAATAGCTGTAGGAGATGTTAACAAAGATGGGTTAGATGATATTTTTATTGGGAATGGTGCTGGCTTTGCTTCAGAATTATACCTACAAAAGTCCAATGGGGGTTTCGTTTTGTCTAATAGTAGTGCTTTTAATGAATTCAAAAGTCAAGAAGACGTGGCAGCAAAATTCATTGATCTGGACATGGATGGAGATTTAGATCTCTATGTTGGTACTGGTGGAAATGAAAGGTCAAAATCTCCTGAACATTTAAACGATAGAATCTATATTAATGATGGCTACGGAAATTTTAAATTTAAGGAAAATGCACTTCCTTCTTTTTACACAAATACAAGTGTAATTGCTACAAACGATTTCGATTTAGATGGAGACATTGATATATTTATTGGAAATAGAGCTGTGTCTGGCATGTATGGAATTACACCAAACTCTGTGTTTTTACAAAATGATGGTAATGCATACTTTACTAATGTTACAGATATGTTTGGTGGTGAGGCGAAAGACACAGGAATGGTCACAGATGCCATATGGATTAACCTAACTTCAAATAATACGCAAGATCTTTTAATTGTAGGTGATTGGTTTTCTCCAACATTTTTTAAAAATAACGGATATTATTTAGAAAAATATTCCACTAAACTAGACAGTTTAAATGGATGGTGGAATACAATTATTAAAGGGGATATTAATAATGACGGACTAACAGATTTTATATTAGGAAATAAGGGAGATAATAATGCATTTATTGGGACTAAAGAAAGTAAAGCGTCTTTGTATATTAATGATTTCGATGAAAATGGCTCTTTAGATCAGATACCTACAAAGCAAATTAATGGATCCGACTATCCAATATTAGTTAAGAAAGAAATTCAACACCAACTCACTTATTTAAAAAAAGAAAATACCTCTTACGAAGTTTACGCGAAAAAAAACATTAATGAATTATTGACTGATGAAAAAATAAATACATCCATAATAAAATTTGTAAATGAATCTAAATCAATGATTGCTATTCAAAATAAAAACAGGGATTTTGATCTTAAACCTTTGAGTCATCAAGTTCAAAGGAACTCCGTAAATACAGGTATTTTGGAGGATTTTAATGATGATGGGAATTTAGACCTACTCTTGTTTGGTGGCACAGACCATCTAAAACCTCAGTTTTCTAAACAAGATGCTGGATTCGGAGAATATTTGATTGGAGATGGGATAGGAGATTTTAAATGGCAGTCTTATGATATTTCAGGTTTCAAAGTAAGAGGGGTTGTTAAAAAGGCTTTAAAAGTTAAAACTAAAGAAGGCTCTTTAATCCTTTTAGGAAAGAATAATGAATCTCCTGAGTTATATATTAAAAATGAAAATTAAAAAATTAATGCTTTATGGGGCGTTATTAGCCATAGTATCATCCTGCTCGAAAGAAAAAATTTTGTTAGAAGATGTAAATAGCAATTCGTCTGGTATTGATTTTATAAATAAGATAGAAGATAGTTCAGAATTAAGTATTCTTGATTATTTGTATTTCTATAATGGAGGAGGAGTCGCAGCAGGAGACTTTAACAACGATGGCTTAGAGGATCTTTTTTTTGTATCAAACACAGGTGAAAATAAGTTATATCAGAATAGAGGCTCCTTAAAATTTTCTGATATAACCAATTCAACTGGAATCAAAAAAATATCTTCATGGAATTCAGGTGTAAGTGTTGTTGACATTAATAATGATGGATGGCTAGATATATACATCAGCTCAGTGGTAGGTATCCATAGCTTTAGAGGTCATAATGAGCTATATGTTAACCAACAAGATGGCACGTTTAGAGAAGCATCTAGAGAATACAATTTAGATATACAAACGTATGCTATACATAGTGTGTTTTTTGATTTTGATAGAGACGGAGACTTAGATTTATACCTATTAAATCATGGGGTTCATTCAAATAGTAATTATGAGAGAGAAGGGCTTACTAATAATGAGAACATATTACCATCTAATGACCGCCTTTTAGAGAATAGAAACGGTAAATTTATAGATATAACTAAGGAATCTGGGTTAATAATTGGAAACGTTGGCTATGGGCTAGCAGTTAGTGCAGCTGATATAAATCAGGATGGCTGGGATGATATTTATGTGAGTAATGACTTTTTTGAAAATGATTATCTATATATAAATCAAAAGAATGGAACCTTTAAGGAATCTTTAAATGAATATATAAACAGCTCTAGTCAGTTTTCAATGGGAAATGACATTGTAGACTTGAATCAAGACGGTTATCCGGAAATATTCAGTTTAGATATGCTTCCTAATGACGAAAAAATACTTAAAAAAACAACAGGAGAAATGAGCCCTTCTGATCTTATAAGGAGAAGAAAACTAGGGTACTCGGATCAATTCCCTAGAAATCATTTACAATTAAATATCAAAGGCGAGAAATTTTTAGAAATAGCTAATTATAGCAATGTAAGTGCAACAGATTGGAGTTGGTCAACCGTTTTTTCTGATTTAGATTTAGATGGGATTAAAGATCTATATATTACTAATGGAATTCTTAAAAGACCTAATGATGGAGATTATGTTAAATACATTTCTTCTGAAAGAATAAGAAACACCTTGCAATCGACTAAGTTATTAGACACTAAAGCATTAGATATTATGCCTTCTGGGAGTGTTCAGAATAGGGTTTATAAAGGAACAGATTCCTTAAATTTCATTGACAAATCTACCATTTGGTCTAACCTAAAACCAAGCTTGTCAAATGGAATGGTTCATGTTGATTTAGATAATGATGGCGATTTAGATATTGTAACTAACAATGTTAATAAAGAAGCAACTCTTTTAGAAAATAAATCAGTGGATCTTAAAAAAGGAGGCTATTTAAAAATTACATTAAAAGGGTCTCTAAATAACCTGAATGGGTTGGGTGCCAAAATATACTGTTATTCTTCCAACGGTCTCATATATGAACAGTTAAGAAACTCAAGGGGCTACCTTTCCAGTCTCCCTAATACTATACATCTCGGATTAGGCCAAGCTAAAATTGATTCTCTCAGAATTATATGGCCAGATCAAAAAACAGAAATACTTTATAATATTGATAAAAATCAAACCATTTCCTTCAAATACAAAAGAGAGTTAAGTAAACTAGATGAAACCTTTTTTAACACAAAAACAACTTCAATCTACTCAAAACAAATTATATCAGATTTAGGATACTCGGAATTGGAATATCCCGAATTTAACAGGGAAAGACTACTTCCCTATGGGCTTACCGATAGAAACCCAATCATAAGCACTTCAGATATTAATAATGATGGAGTAGATGATTTTTATGTAGGAGGCTCGAAAGGGTATGAGGGAAGAATTTTTATTAGTGAGGGAGGTGATTGGAAAGAAATCCTTGTAGAGGACTTTAAAAAACATATTAAATTCGAAGACACAGATGCAATGTTTACTGATATAGACCTAGATGGAGATCTTGATTTATATGTCGTTTCTGGAGGGTCTGAATACCAAAAAAAATCCGTGTACCTGAAAGATAGAATTTATTTAAATGACGGTAAATTAAATTTTAGTTATGCTCCTGACAAGCTTCCTGAATTTTTCAATAATGGCTCAACCATTGCTGCAGCTGACCTAGATAAAGATGGAGATTTCGATTATTTTATTGGTTCTAGATCTGACTCTAATTCATTTGGTCGTATGCCAGATTCATTTCTATTAATAAATAATCATGGAACTTTAGAAATCTCTGAACAAAGGTGGTTAAAAGAATTAGGATTTGTCAACGACGCAACTTTTTTTGATTTCGATAAAGATGGTGATGATGACTTATGGGTTGCTCAAGAATGGGGATCTCCATTAATATTTGAAAATTCAAATGGATCATTTAAAAATATTTCAGAAAAGGTTTTAAAAACACCTGTTTTAGGTCTATGGCAAAAAATGATGGTTTATGATATAGATGGAGATAATGACTTGGATGTTGTAATGGGAAATATAGGTCTAAATACTCGTTTTAAAGCTCCTTTAAAAATGTTTGTAAATGATTTTGATCATAACGGAGATCTAGAGACTATAGTTGCTCACCCTATTAATGATATTTATTTCCCAATAGACTCAAAAGACAAATTAGAGTCCCAGCTCATTGGATTAATAAAAAAACGGTTTCCAGACTACGAAAGTTTTGCAGGAAAAAGTGTAGAGGAAATATTTGGAAATAAAATACTAGAAAAATCTAAAATTTTAAATGTAAATGAATTAAGAACTGGAATATTTAAAAATGATAATGGTGTTTTTGAGTTTAATCCTTTACCATATAATTTTCAGTTTGGTCAGACCTCTACTCTTGAGAAGATTAATTACCTTGGAAAAGATGGTATTTTGTTTTCTGGATTAAAATCAGATTTACCTCCATATCAGGGAGTATGGAAATCTCATATGCATAATGTTTTATGGATGGATGGAACCACTGACGATCTTTCTTCTTTGGGAATAGAAATTCCCAAAGATCGATTTAGCATTAAACAGATGCAGGGTGGCAAAAAAGATATTATAGTCATAGCTAAAGACGGTCCAATTATTCAATATAACACTAATAATTAATATGAAAAAACTTTTAAGAATAGTAATTATATCTGCTGCTATTATATTAGGATACTTAATTTTATTCCCTTTTGCTTTTCAATATAAATTCAAAATCAATCACCCTCCACTAGCACTGCACCTTGTCTTAAATACAGAAAATAAATATAATATGGATGATTTGGGTGCTATACGTTTTGTGCAAAAGGTAGATACCATTTCCAATGGGCTAATTGAGTGGCATATTACACCAATAAAAAATTCTAAATCTTCTTCTGTTAGTTCTCGTTTAATTTATAAAAGGTATGACTTTAAAAGTAAGCTTAAATTCTGGTTTTCTAGCAACTCAGATTTTGAGGTTTTTAAAACACTTAATATCCAAATAAAGGAAAAAATGAGAAGTAAAAACAATGAAATTAGCTACGGAGTTATCCAAAACGATTCTCTAAGCATAAATCAGTGTTTATGTAAAAGCTTTGCTTCTAAAATAACTGAAAAAGCAAATGTAATGAACAAGAATATCGATTTAATAGCTAATTATATACCCAATGAGTATAAATCTGCGCCATTTCTTATAGTTAAAGAACTAAACTTCAAAACAAATCATATTAAATTTGACTTCTGTTTTTCAGCTCCTAAGCATATTAAAATAGAAGAATCTGACGGATATTTTATTACTGATTATAAAGGGTTTTACAAGAAATCCATAGATTTTAAAGGAAATTATAATGATTCTCATTTTGGATGGGCGTTTCTAATGAATTTACTAAATGAAAAAAAAATCCCTACACCGTTTGTAGAAACATATATAGACAATCCTTTTATGGGTGGTGATGACAAAAATTTGGTGCTTTTCAACAATGACAACGCCAAGACTATTGACTTAAACCTTAAATAAAATGAAAGTAATTAAATCACTTCTTTTATGTAGTGCTGTTTTTATAAGCCTATTGAGCTGTGAAGAAAACAACACCTACAAAGAGCGCTTAAAAGATCCTCAGCTGTTTCACAATAGCATGCAGCAACTATCTGACGTGATCGTTTACGATATTTTTTCTCCTCCTGTAGCTTCTAGGGTATATATGTATCCTACTATCGCGGCCTATGCTGTCATGCAAAAACAATATCCAAATAAATACGAGGATATGGCGGAACAACTCAGCGACTTTAAAAGCATACCGGAAATAAACGACAAAGACATTAATCCAGAATTGGCTGCCATTCACGCCTTTTTAAAAGTGGGTACTGCCTTAATTTTTTCAGAAAATAAAATAGCAGCATACCGAGATGAATTGTACGCAAGCCTAGAACAAGACGGACTTCCTTCAAGTGTAAAAGAAGCTTCTCTGGCTTATGGGGACCTAGTCGCTGCGCATATTTTGGCCTGGGCAGACACTGATTTTTACAAACAAACCAGAACCTATCCTAAATATACCATCCAGGAGGGTACTGCTTTTTGGAAGCCTACACCACCAGATTATATGGAAGGTATTGAGCCGCATTGGAATAAAATAAGAACCCTAGTCTTAGCTACCGCTGATCAGTTTGAACCAGCCCCGCCTTATCCTGTAGACATGAGCAAAGACAGTCCATTTTACCAAGAGTTAATGGAGGTGTATGAACTCGGAGAAAAAATAGATGGCAGCACTGAGGCAACAGAAATTGCCAGTTTTTGGGACTGTAACCCTTATGTGTCTCACCATAGAGGACACGCCATGTTTGCCACTAAAAAAATCACTCCAGGAGGGCACTGGATTGGGATTACTAAAATTGCTGCCAAACAGGCTCAAAGCAATATGGATGAAAGTATCAATGCTTATGCTAGGGTGTCCATTGCCCTATTCGACGGGTTTATTTCATGTTGGAATACCAAATGGAATACCTTAATCGTAAGACCCGAGACCATTATTAACGAGTTTATAGATGAAACCTGGTTGCCTTTGCTTCAAACACCTCCTTTTCCAGAATACACCTCAGGGCATTCTGTAATCTCAAGGGCTTCTGCCGTAGCACTCACTGACATTTATGGGGACAACTTTTCATTTGCAGACACCACAGAAGAGGTGTATGGATTAGGCGTAAGATCTTATAGCTCATTTATTGAGGCCTCAGAAGAAGCTGCTATATCTAGGCTTTACGGAGGAATACACTACAGAAGGGCTATAGATGAGGGCGTAAAACAAGGAGATGCCGTAGGTAAATTCTTAGTAGAGAAGTTAAAAACCTTAAAATAAGGTATCTTAGACAAAAATAATCAACAACCAAATTATCACATATGTTAGGAATTTTATCTTTTGTTGGGTTTACCCTTTTGGTAGCCGTAGTGGCCTATTTAGCCACTAGAAAAACCAACGAACAATCTTCAGATGGCTACTTTCTTGGAGGCAGAAGTTTAACTGCTGGTGTCATTGCGGGTTCGCTTTTACTGACGAACTTGTCCACAGAACAGATTGTAGGACTCAATGGTTCCGCATATGAAAGTGGATTATCTGTAATGGCTTGGGAAACCCTTGCTGCCATAGCTATGGTCGTTACCGCTATTTTTTTATTGCCCAGATATTTAAAAGGAGGGCTTACAACAGTCCCGCAATTTTTAGCCACCCGATTTGACGTCACTACAAAAACAATTACCTCTGTACTTTTCCTCACAGGATATGTAGTGGTTTTACTGCCTGTTATTTTATATTCAGGGTCTGTAGCCATCAGTGGGATGTTTAATATTCCAGAATTATTAGGCGTTACTGAGACAGAAGCCCTTTGGATTTGTGTCTGGGGTATTGGAATTACTGGTGGAATATATGCCGTATTTGGTGGTTTAAAAGCCGTTGCAGTATCTGATTCTATCAATGCCATTGGCCTTTTGATTGGAGGGCTTATGATTCCGCTTTTTGGCCTTATGGCTATTGGAGACGGAAATGCTTTGGACGGACTGAGCATTTTGGTACAAGAAAACCCTGACAAATTCAAATCCATGGGGACCGAATCTGATCCAGTACCCTTTCACACTATTTTTACTGGGATGATGCTGGTACAATTATTTTATTGGGGAACCAACCAACAAATCATTCAAAGGGCACTTGCCGCCAAAAACTTAGCAGAGGGTCAGAAAGGACTCATGTTGGCCGCATTTATAAAAGTATTGGGGCCTTTATTGGTCGTATTACCCGGACTTATTGCCTATCATTTATTTGAAGGGGGCCTTGAAAAGGCCGATACCGCTTACCCAATGCTCGTAGCAGAAGTATTGCCTGAGGCCTTGGTAGGGTTCTTTGCCGCGGTACTCTTTGGAGCCATTTTGAGTTCCTTTAACTCTGTGCTCAATAGCTCTGTGACCCTATTTGGTGTAGACATTTACAAACAACATATTAATCCAGAGGCCAGTGAGCTTCAAATGGTTAAAAACGGAAAACGCTTTGGACTTATTTTAGCTGTTGCCGCCATGTTTATAGCGCCATTAATCGCTAATGCTGGAACCTTATTTGATTACCTTCAAGAGGTAAACGGAATTTACAGCATTCCTATTCTAACCATTATTTTTGTGGGTTACACCACCAAAAGAGTTCCTGCAATAGCCGCTAAAGTGGGTGTTATTTCAGGCTCGCTTTTATACATCATTAGCCAGTTTATACTTCAACCAATGGTGACAGAGAATGGCGGTACATACCCGCATTATCTAGATGTTATGGCCATTTTATTTTTACTCAACACGGCGATTATGTTGTTAATTGGTCAATTTAAACCCATGGAAACCCCCTATGAATTGAACTATACCAAACAAGTAGACATCCTTCCTTTTAAGTATGTAAAAGAAGTTGGAATAGCCATTTGCGTTCTGGTGATTGGCGTGTACTTATACTTTGCCTAAGCGTTTAAATCGCTTAGATACTTTTTTAAAAGCGCGGCCTTTAGGCCGCGCTTTTTTTTAACGTCCTTTTAAAACATAAAGAGCGCCTTCTTTTATACCTTTGTTATATGGGTCACCAAAAATTTAGTTGTTTTTTTCTATTCCTACTCATTGGCTGTGGTTCCTTATGGGCACAAGAAAGCACGAGTAAAAGGGTGAAAATTGGGGACAACAAAAAAGAAAAATCAGGGGAAATACCCTTTAAACTCCCTCCTCCAAACAGCAAAAATACCCCTGAGAAACTCTTGTATCCTGTAGCAGAAACCTTAGAAAAAAACGGGATAAAAATGCTTCCTGACAGAACTTTAGTTCAAGCAGGAGCGTACTTAAAAATAGATCCCAAAATACGAGAAAAAGAAAATAAAAAAGCCAAAAATTACTTTGGTAATGTGAATTTAGGGGCTGTAAAAACAGTCTCTAAATTTGTTGGTGTGGTGTGTAGAGACCACGAATATGTAGATGGAGACCGTGTTAGAATTTACCTCAACGGAGACATTGTTGCACAAAACCTGTTCTTAACTGCAGGTTTTCAAGGGGTGAATGTAGACCTGAAAGAAGGTGTAAATACCCTGGTTTTTGAAGCATTAAACCAAGGTGCCTCTGGGCCAAATACAGCTCAAGTAGACGTTTACGACGAAAAGGGAAACCTAGTTCACCAAAACATCTGGAACCTTTCCACTGGAGCTAAAGCCACTATGGTATTAGTGAGAGAATAAGAATCCTCTAACTTGTAATAGCGACTTTTAAGTTTCAGAAAATGTTTATTCCCCCGGATGGTAGGTTCGCTGAGCGTCTTTTAACACGGCTTCTTTGTAAAAAAGTACTTCCTTAAAATTAGCCTCGGTATAACGAGACACTTGGTCTCCAAAATGAGGCGAATTTAGATCCCCACTCTGCCCACCTGCTAAAATACTTTTTGCTTGTAGTTTTTCTCCAAAAGAGACTGCTGCAACAAAACTATTCCCTCTGGTTCCATAAATTTTCTTTGTGTTGTTGGTGTACCTAGCGCCATAAGCAGCCAAAGCGCCCCATCTACCTGAAGCAAAACCAATAGGGGTGCTGGGTAAGGAATCATTAAATGCTTGTCTAGGATCTCCATTGAGCCTTTGGTATCTATTCACATTACCCCAAGGGATATTCCAGGCACCAAAATCTGCATTGAGTTGCTCAAGGGTTTGCTCAAAAATAGCCAAACGCTCTTTCTCAGGAGAACTACTGCCAAAATAGGTCATGAGTTCCATATCTGACATGGCAAACGGTCGCTTGCCCTTTTGCCCATAAAGGGTGCCGTAAAAATGAGCCAAAGTCATGGCTACAGAATCTTCAGAAGTTTTAAAATCCCATTGCCTCAATACTTCAATGGCCGCATTCATTTCTCCAGAATGCTGTCCCCATTGATCAAATGCGCTTACTAAACCTGGAATTAAAGCCTCAAATGCTGGTAAAAATGGATCATGAGCTAGGGTGATAAGTCCGTCCAAATCAATTTGATTTATCTCACTTAGCAATGAAATGGCATGTACCCCTCTAAAATTTTCTTGATCTTTAGACATATAAACCGGATAGTCCTCAGGTTTAGGACTGTATTGTAAGGCCGCTGTATAAGGGGTTGAATTACAATTTTGCAGCCAGCCATTCTCCGGATTCAGTAGCAATATATTCTCCTCTACAGTATGGAGTCCCTGCCAATCAGTGGCTGGATTACTTCCATCTACGGGTTGGGTAAAGTCAAAAGTTACATCTCTTTTTGGCACAAAATTTCCATGGAAATAAGCAATATTACCATCTGCGTCTGCATACACCGTATTGTTAGATGAATTGGTTCTTAAATCCATCATGGCTTTAAAGCCTTTATAATTGTCCTGTTTTGTTCTGATAAAAGATTGTTTTAAAGCAGTGACAGGATCCCACATCATAGCAGAGGCCACCCATTGACCTGCTTCCATATGGGTAATTGGACCGTGGTGGGTGCGGTACTTGGGAAAAGATTTTTCTTGAATAATCCCCAAAGAATCTTTGAATTTCAACCTTACTTCAGACACAGACACTTCTCTTTGTTCTTCGCCGTATTGGTAGAACAAGCCTGAGTCATTTTTTATAATGGTCTCCAAGTACTCATCCATCACGTCTGTGTAGGTAGAGGTGTGCATCCAAGCTGTTTTTTCGTTGAACCCCTGGTACACAAAAAACTGTCCCCAAGTAACTGCTCCATATGCCGCTAAGCCTTCTTCACTATTTACATGTACTTCTCCCCTAAAGAAAAATGAGGTATGGGGATTAATTAAAAGCATGGCATTTCCGTTTTTTGTGTGGGCTCCAGAAATGGCGATCCCATTTGATCCAGCTGGTTCCTCCTCAGATACTGCTCGAGCAATTGCTAAGGCTTCTTCTTTTGGAAGGGCAGCTCCATTCTCATAAAAGGCCCGAATCTTTTTTTCGGAAATACGTTCAATATCTCCCCCAATAGACCCTTCTGAAAAATACATAGGCATCCATGGTTCAAAATGATCAATGAGCTTTGGACGCACCTCTGGGTGCTTTTTTAAATAATAATTTATTCCATCTGCAAAAGCCATACAAAGGGCTTTAATGTCCTCAGGAGCCTTTTCGTACATGGCTTTGGCCTCATCTGTAGTCATGAATAATTTAGCCCTGAGGTCAGAATAAATGGCACTTTGTCCTTCTACCTCTGCCAACCTTCCAATGGCCCAGATATAATTGTCTTCTACGCGTTGAAAATCATCTTCGCACTGGGCGTATAACAAACCAAAAACAGCATCTGTATCTGTCTTTCCATATATGTGGGGTACTCCAAATGAATCCCTGATAATAGTGGTTTGTGCAGCGTGTTTCTCCTGACGTGCAGAGGCAGTATCCAAGGGTTCAGAACAGGCGGTAAGCAAGAGGAGTATAAATACAAAAATTGGTTTCATTTCAATGGACTTTTTAAAAGTGTTAGCTATTTAATCTTCAAGAAGATAGTGGTTGTTTTTTATCTAAATCAATAGAAAGAAAGGTACAAAAAAGTACCTTTACCACATAGATCAAAAAATACAAATGACTCCAAATAAAAAAAGCCCTCCAACAAAAGACAAAAGCAAACCCAAAGTCTCTATTTTACAAGCCTTTACGACCATTATTTGGCCCAGAAGAAAGATGGTTTTTATAGGTTTATTACTGATCGTTGTAAGTAAAATAGCCAGTTTTGTTGCGCCACTGTCTTTAAAAGTTTTAATGGATGAAATTATTCCCAACAAGGAATTAGACCGACTTAAAATATTAATTGCTGTAGTCATTGTAGCCATTCTGGTACAAGCCATCACTTCCTTTTTACTGACAAAAATTCTCTCTGTACAAGCCCAATACCTCATTGCGGAGTTGAGGGCTCAAGTGCAAAAAAAAATACTGGGTCTGCCTATTCGATTTTTTGACAACACCAAATCTGGGGCCTTAGTATCTAGGATAATGACGGATGTAGAAGGGGTAAGAAATTTAATTGGAACAGGCCTGGTGCAATTGGTAGGCGGTACCATAACAGCTGTGGTCTCTCTAATTTTATTACTACAAATAAGTGTGTCTATGACCTTATTCACCCTCATACCCTTGGCCATTTTCGCCATCATTGCCCTGAAGGCTTTTAAAGTAATTAGACCCATTTTTAGGGCTAGAGGAAAAATCAATGCAGAAGTAACGGGTAGGCTTACAGAAACACTTGGAGGTATTCGAGTGATTAAGGGATTTAATGCAGCAGAACAAGAGGCCTTGGTTTTTGAGAAAGGGGTGCATGAATTGTTTATCAATGTAAAAAAGAGCCTTACCGCTACTGCATTTATGACTTCATCTGCTACATTTCTATTAGGTCTAGCCACTACAGGTATCATGGGAATTGGCGGCTACAAAATTATGATGGAAACTTTGACCTTGGGAGAATTTCTAAGTTTCACCTTCTTATTAGGGCTCATGGTAGCACCTATTGTTCAAATGAGTAATATTGGAAGCCAGCTTACAGAAGCTTTGGCTGGACTAGATCGAACGGAAGAGCTCATGAATGAAGCTGGTGAAGCAGAGGATCCTTTGCGTACTATCCCACTAAAAAAATTACAAGGAGCTATTAATTTTAAAGAGGTGTCTTTTGCCTATGAAGAGGAAAAGGATGTGTTACACAGTATTAGTTTTAACGCAGCAGCTGGAGAAACTATTGCACTTGTGGGTAGTTCAGGTTCTGGAAAATCTACTATAGCTGGTTTAGTAGCCACTTTCATCAATCCCGATCAAGGAGAGATTACTATAGACGGCCACCCACTGAGAGAAGTGACCTTAGAAAGTTATAGGAAACAATTGGGCGTTGTATTGCAAGATGAGTTTCTTTTTGAGGGGACCATTAAGGAGAATATACTATACGCCAGACCTAATGCCACGAACGAAAGTCTTTTAGAGGCAGTAAATGCGGCATATGTCAATGAATTTACGGATCGTTTTGAGGCTGGTTTAGACACTTTAATTGGAGAAAGAGGGGTGAAATTATCTGGCGGTCAAAGACAGAGAATTGCCATAGCTAGAGCCATTTTAGCCAATCCATCCATCCTTATTTTAGATGAGGCAACCTCTAATCTAGACACAGAGAGTGAAGCGCTTATTCAAAAAAGTTTGGCAACCCTTACAGAAGGTAGAACTACTTTTGTCATTGCACACAGGTTGAGCACCATTAGGAAAGCCCATAAAATTCTAGTGATTGAGGGCGGTAAAATTGCGGAACAGGGGACTCACGACCAACTCATTGAGGCCAAAGGAAGGTACTTTGACCTGTTTACCTATCAGGCAAAAATTTAACGTGCCAACGTTGCGTTAATTGTTCCACTTTGAAAAAAGTATGAACTATTGCTTAAAGAATCCTCGTTACTCTTCCGGAGCTAGCGTAACTTCCAATCCTTCCATTACAGCAGTAATGGGAAGTTGGCATCCCAAGCGGCTGTTGTCTTGTACGTAAAAAGCCTCAGACAACATGGCTTCCTCTTCCTCAGACATTGGGTTCAAGTCATGTGGAGAAGTTACATAACACTGACAAGAAGCACACATGGCCATTCCTCCACAAATTCCAATAGTTCCCTCTGGAGCCAACTCATAGGAGCGCACCAATTCCATAAGATTCATATTCATATCTGTAGGAGCCTTCACTGTGTGGGAATGTCCTGCCCTATCTACAATGGTCACTTCAATATCTTGTGCCATACTTACTCTATTTTTTTTACAACAGCCTTAGGGGCTTCTTTTTTAGTTCCGTCAAATCCAGTAACACCTCCAACAGTGGTGTATTTCATAACATACCTTTTATCAGGAAATATACGACCATAGGCACTCTGACACATGAGCGTAGCCTCATGAAAACCACAGAGAATTAATTTTAATTTTCCCGGATATGTATTGACATCTCCAATAGCGTAAACGCCAGGAATATTAGTCATATAATCCAAGGTATTGTCTACCACTATCGCATTTTTTTCAATTTCAAGTCCCCAGGCACCAATAGGTCCTAACTTAGGAGATAAACCAAAGAGAGGAATAAAGGCGTCTACACTTAATTCAATAGGGGCTTCTTCTCCTGCTTTTTGAATAAATGCTTTATTTAATTGGGTGTCTCCCGCTAAACCAATTACTTCTGCTGGAGTAATTAAATTTATCTTAGCTGAATTTTTAAGGGCCTGCACTTTTTCTACTGAGTCTAAAGCGCCTCTAAATTCTGACCTTCTATGTACCAAAGTGACCTCGCTAGCCACGTCTGCCAAAAAGATAGTCCAATCTAATGCTGAATCTCCACCGCCTGCAATAAGCACTTTTTTATTTCTATAAACCTCAGGGTCTTTAATCATATAAGAGACCCCTTTGTCTTCCCAAGATTCAATTCCCTCAATGGGTGGCTTTTTGGGCTCAAAACTCCCCAATCCTCCAGCAATGGCGACTACTTTAGTGTGGTGCGCTGTCCCTTTATCTGTAGTGACAATAAAACTACCATCTGACTGTTTTTCAATCTTCTCTGCCCGTTCCCCAAGGGTAAAACCTGGAGAAAACGGTTTTATTTGCTCCATGAGATTGTTCACCAAGTCTCCAGCCAGCACTTCAGGGAAGCCTGGAATATCATAAATAGGTTTTTTAGGGTACAATTCTGAAAGTTGGCCACCTGGCATTGGAAGGGCGTCTATTATATGGCACTTAAGTTGTAATAATCCCGCTTCAAACACCGCAAAAAGTCCTGTAGGTCCCGCGCCAATGATGAGTATGTCTGTCTTTATCATAGCAATTGTAAAAACGCACTGCAAAATGCAGTATTACATGTTAAAATATTCAATTTCAAAAATAGTCTTTGATGGAGTAATCACTCATGACATTTATCAGCAAATTGTTGGGTAGAATAAATCTCATGACAATGGTACTTCTAATAAATACTTAGTCTTCGAGATTAATCACTTGTTCAATCTGTGGAGCGTACTTTTTAATGGTGAGTTCTACCCCGCTTTTTAAGGTCATTTGATTGACTGAGCAGCCCACGCATGCACCCATTAAACGCACTTTAACCGTATTACCCTCTATACCTTCTAAGGCAATGTCTCCTCCATCTGATTGTAAAAAAGGCCTAATCTCTTCTAGAGCTTTTTCTACTTGTTGTAACAATACATCTGCTGTCATTGACTAAAATTTAGGTGTCTATTTTCCCTTTTAAAAGAGAAAACATTTTATTTCTTTGGCTTTACTGCAGAACAGCCCGCCATGGTCGTTATTTTAATAGCTTCGGTTGGCGGTAAATCGGTATGTCTAACCACTAATTCCCTCACAACATTTCTAGTAATCTCCTCAAATGCTTCTTTTAAAAGGCCTTCTTCCTGAAGTGCGGCAGGGCGCCCAACATCTCCGGCTTCTCTAATACTTTGCACTAAAGGCACTTCTCCCAAAAATGGAATCTTCAAGTCTGAGGCTAAATTTTGAGCCCCTTCTTTTCCAAATATATAGTACTTATTTTCCGGTAATTCTTCTGGCGTAAAATAAGCCATGTTTTCTACCACCCCTAATACAGGTACATTTATGGCTTCTTGCATAAACATAGCAACGCCTTTTCTAGCATCGGCCAAGGCCACCTCTTGAGGCGTACTCACTACAACTGCACCAGTTACCGGTAAGGATTGCATAATACTGAGGTGAATATCTCCGGTACCCGGTGGAAGGTCTAATAATAAGAAATCTAATTCCCCCCAATGGGCGTCAAAAATCATTTGATTCAAGGCTTTAGCCGCCATAGGCCCCCTCCATATCACTGCCTGATTGGGCTGGGTAAAAAAGCCTATAGAAAGTACTTTAACGCCATAATTTTCTACAGGTTTCATCTTAGATTTCCCCTCTATATTAACTGCCAATGGTTTCTCAGAAGAAACGTCAAACATCAAAGGAATAGATGGGCCGTAAATATCTGCGTCTAAAACACCTACTTTAAAACCCATCTTAGCCAGGGTAACAGCCATGTTTGCCGTTACGGTAGATTTTCCAACACCCCCTTTTCCAGAGGCAATTGCCACAATATTTTGGATGCCTGGAATGGGTTTACCTTTAATTTCATTAGATGCGGCTTTTGGCGGAGTTACTACCTTAACATTCACTGTTATTTTAGCCTTTTCATATACCTCAGAATGAATGATTTTAAGCACCTCTACCTCCGTCTTTTTACGTGCTTGTAAACTTGGATTACCAATACTAATATCTACTGTTACCTCATCCCCAAAAACCTGGACATTAGTGACTGCACCACTCTCAACAAGGTTAACACCCTCACCAGGTGCAGATATTTTAGATAATGCCTCTAATACGGCTGCCTTTTTTATTTGCATACTACGCTTGCTTGTGACCTAAGGCCTATTTTGTTGGGGAATTCCCCTAATTAAACTGATTCTAAATTACAAAGATACAGCTTATCACTCAGATTTTAAAGCCAAATTTGGGTCCCAAAAATAGCTTTCTAAGCCCACTATAGCATGCTCTTTAATCTGCACCCCTTCACTCTCTAAAAGTTGCTGCATAAGATTGGTTCCGCCAAAATGGTGTTTGCCTGTAAGAAGGCCGTTTCTATTCACCACCCTGTGCGCGGGAATACTCATATCTCCATGAGAAGCGTTCATGGCCCAACCGACAATTCTGGCAGAACCCCTACTGCCTAAATAGGCAGCTATAGCGCCATAAGAGGTCACTCGGCCGTAGGGAATGAGCCGCACTACAGCGTAAACTTTGTCAAAAAATGAAAGGGTCTTAGGACTGTGTTTCATGGTAAATCCTGAATAAAGTCACAGAAGCTAAAAACAACATTAGTCCGGCCAATATATAATTTGCTTTAGAAGAAAAAACCCTGTTTTTCTTTTGCAATTTTTTGAAATATACCGTGTATAAATACAGTACAGAAAAAGTGCCCGCAGCAGTGGCTAGCATAAAAACAAGGGTGTCTTCTAAAGTAAATGATATCCATCCGGAGGCTTTCCACATGGCATTTAGCCCACTGTAATATGGTATGCTCAATAAATTTACGGCTGCTAGAAACATCCCCTTGAAAAAACTACTGCGTTTTTTTACTTTTAAAAAACCTGTCTTAGGCTTTTTTTGGCCTCTGGCCGACACAAAAAAGTATACTGAAAAAGCACAAAAAATACCAACGGCCACCTTCATTAAAAGGGCAATAACTTCTGGATGGCTAAATAAAAATTTAGAGATTAAAACAGCTACATAAGCTTGAATAAGTACCACAACTACAACCCCTAAACTAAATATATAAGCGTTGTTGGGCCCTTTTTCTACACTAATTTTAGCAGCGCTCATATTTAAAAGCCCAGGAGGTACTGTGGCCATAAAAGCAGCGGAAAAAGTAACAAAAAAAAGCACCAGTAAATGAGACATAAAAGACGTTTAAACGCTTAGCGCATTGCCCTAAGTGCTTTCTATTAATATACTAAGAAAAGCTAAAACGCAAATATGTAATGGGCTTTCCTACGGCAAGATACTGATTTTCATAGAAAGTTTGAATACCCAGTACTTCTTCAGGACTGCCTTCATTTTTATAGACATCATGATTGGCATAAGCGATTGGAAGTCCCATTCCTTGTAATAGACCTAAGGTATAGCCATGCATATATTCAGAATCAGTTTTTAAGTGAACACATCCTGTAGGGCTTAAAATTTGCTTGTACCTATCCAGAAAAACTGGGTTGGTTAACCGGTGTTTGGTACGCTTGTATTTTATTTGAGGATCTGGAAAAGTAATCCAAATCTCTGCCACTTCATGGGTGAAAAACAAATGCGCTACGAGTTCAATTTGGGTTCTAATAAAAGCCACATTAGGCAGCGTTTCCTCTAAAGCGGTTTTAGCCCCGCGCCAAAATCTTGCGCCTTTTATGTCAATTCCAATGAAATTTTTATTCGGATATCGTTTGGCCAAACCAACGGTGTACTCTCCCTTACCACAGCCCAATTCCAAGACTATTGGATTGTTGTTTCCAAAAAATTGGGCCCATTGCCCCTCTTTGCCTAGGGTTTTGTTTAATACTTCTTCCCTTGAAGGCTGAAACACATTGGTGAATGTTTCATTTTCCTTGAACCTTTTTAACTTGTTTTTACTTCCCAAAGCAGTAATTATTTAAAGATTTGGCAAAGCTAAGGAAATATAAGCTGATAATTTTTAGTAATTATGTCTGGACATTTTCTGTCTTTTCCAAAGTAAAAGAAAACTCTGAGCCTACATCTACTACACTTTCTACATAAATCTTTTCTCCATGGGCTTCTAAGATATGCTTAACAATAGCGAGACCTAGCCCTGAACCTCCCTCTGCCCTGCTTCCACTTTTGTCTACACGAAAAAAACGCTCAAAAAGTCTAGGGATATTAGCTTTGTCTATTCCTTCTCCATTATCTGTAATGCGAACGATTACTTTATTTTTAATCAAATTTTCAATGGAGACTTCAGTGGTCCCATTTTCATGCCCGTATTTAATAGCATTTACCATAAGATTAATCAAAACCTGTTGTATTTTATCCTTGTCTGCCTTTACATATATAGGGGAATTATACACCCTGTCAAATGACATGGTGATATGCTTTTTTGCAGCCCTAATTTCTAACATTTCAAAAGCTTGCTGGACCAGTTCTACAATGTCAAAAGTCACCGGCACTAAATTTAAATCTCCCACCTCTAATTTGGTAATTAAATCAAGGTCTTTAATAATATAAATGAGTCTATCTACGCCTTTGGCAGCTCTTTCAAGGTATTTTTTCCTGACATTCTTATCATTCATTGCACCATCTAGGAGCGTTAAAATATACCCTTGAACTGTAAAAAGAGGCGTTTTTAATTCGTGAGACACATTACCTAAGTAATCCTTCCTGTATTCTTCTGTAATTTTAAGGGTGTCTATTTCTACTTTTTTGTTTTGTGCAAAACGCTCAATTTCTTCTGTAAGCGTTTTCATATCTGTTGTTACAGGGATATTTGCTAAAGATTTAGACTCTAATAGAGATACCTCATCATATATCTTTTTAATTCTCCGGTAAATAAACTTCTCCACTCGGAGCTGAATGACTACAAAACAAATGAAAAAACTAAGCAATAAATAAACCCCTAAAACACCCCACACTAATGAATTTACTGCTTGGAGAAGCAAACCTAAAGACAGCGAGAGTAAAATAGAAATGATCAAAGAAGACCGCAGTGCAAAGCGATAAGATTTCTTTAGTTTAATTGCCATAGATTGCTAAAGTACAAACTTATAGCCAACTCCTTTAACAGTTTTAAAGTTGCTGTCTCCAATTTTTTCGCGAAGTTTTCTAATATGTACATCAATGGTTCTTCCCCCAACAACTACTTCGTTACCCCAAACCTTATCTAAAATAACTTCTCTTTTAAATACCTTGTTTGGTTTTGAAGCTAACAAAGCCAGAAGTTCAAACTCTTTTCTTGGCAGAACCAACTCAACCCCTTTATGAATAATTTTATATTCCTCTCTATTAATAGTGAGGTCTCCTACACTAGTAATATCTTCCGATTCTATTGCTGCCGTTCCTTCATTAAATCTTCTGAGCAAAGCCTTTACCTTACTGACCAAAACTTTAGGCTTAATGGGTTTGGTAATATAATCGTCTGCACCAGCGTCAAAACCAGCCACCTGAGAATAATCCTCTCCCCTAGCGGTTAAAAAAGCAATTATAGTATTTTCTAGACTGGGAGTTGCTCTAATTTTTTCACATGCTTCTATACCATCCATCTCAGGCATCATTACGTCTAAAATAATTAAATGGGGTTGTTTTTTCTTGGCTTTAGCCACCCCTTCTACACCATTACTGGCTGTGTACACCTGGTATCCTTCTGCAGATAAATTATAGCTCACAATCTCCAAAATATCTGGCTCGTCGTCTACTAAAAGAATCTTAATGTCTTTATTATTCATGGTTAAAAAAGATGGTTAATGCTCAAAAGTAAATATAATACTTATATCTCAGACGGGCTTAACATTGATTTAATCTGTTAACATTTAGATAACTATACGCCTTTAAATTCTTAATCTAGACCTAACCTTTGAGAAAGCATATATCACTTTATTTGCGCAAAATTTAAACGCATCATGAAGCACTTATTGAGCATGTTATTTTTTCTAGTAAGTTCTGTTGTTATAGGACAACAAACCGCTAGCATTGTTGGAGCACTTACTGACAAAGAAAACAATAACGAACCATTGGCATTTGCTAATATCCTTATTCAAGGAACAACCATTGGGACCACATCAGATTTTGACGGTCTATATGAGTTGCCAAACATCACTCCAGGGAGTTACAACATAATATTTAGTTATTTGGGATACGAAACAGTAACAATTGAAAATGTACTAGTTTCTGAAGGAAAAGTAACCACCCTTAATGTCCCTATGGGAGCATCTGAAGGAGTTGCCTTGGATGAAGTAGTCATTACAGTTAGTGCTAAGAAAGATTCTGAAACAGCGCTTTTACTTGATCAAAAAAGAGCCACTACAATTAAAACTTCCATTGGCGCTCAAGAATTGGCCAGAAAAGGTGTAGGCGATATAGCTACTGCTGTGACAAAAACAACTGGTATCTCAAAACAAGAAGGCTCAGGGAATATTTTTGTTAGAGGACTTGGGGATAGGTACAATATTACTACTCTAAACGGATTACCATTACCATCAAACAACCCCTCAAAAAAAAATATTGATCTTGGTTTATTTTCTACAGATATTGTAGAATTTATAGGAATTGATAAGACCTATAGCGCTGAAAATTATGGAGATTTTTCTGGCGCAAATATTGATATTGTCTCTAAGGATTACAAAGGAGACGGATTTGTTAGCTTAAAAGTTGGCACAGGAATTAATTCAGAGGCTACTAGTGTAGATACATTCTTTTTAAATGAAGGTCCTAATCAGAATGGGTTTTATACTAAAAACTACCCGGCATTTCCGCTAAACAATTATAATTTTGTGACTAGTTGGGACAGAACACAGGCCAATGAACCTATAAACACTAGTTTTAGCTTAAAGGCTGGAGACTCTTATGTTTTGGGAGAAGAAACCAAATTAAATGTTTTTGGAGTAGCCTCATTTGACAACGGATACAGCTATAAAGAGGGGGTTACAAGGGGTTCTGTAACAGTAGGAGGTATTGCGAGAAGAGATTATGATTACCAAACATTTGAGTACAACACCAATAGTACAGCCATGGCTAATATTGGACTCAGACACAAAAAGAATTATATCCAATACAATAGTTTATTTGTAAATACCTCTGCCCAAAACCAGCAAGAGTATCGCGGGGTAATAGACGCATTTGATTATGCACCAGAGGGTGGCGCCTTTGTTCAACGTGCTTCTTATGAAAGAACATCTCTTTGGGTAAATCAATTATTAGGGAAACATGAATTAAATGAAAGTCTGGATTTAAATTGGGGACTTTCTTATAACCTAGTAGAAAACAACATTCCCAACAGAAGGCAGAACACAATTTCTCCAAGCAATTGGGATATTCCAGAAGGCCCAAAATCATTTGCCGAAACATTAAACGGTGCAGACAACCATAGATTTTACCAAACTTTGGATGAAAATGAAATGGCTGCTAATTTAAACGGAGTATATAAATTCAAATACAATGAAGACTTAGGGAAACACGAAGGTAAATTGAGTTTTGGATATCAAGGAAAAATGAAAGAAGTAGATTTTGGGGCCACCCAATTTAACTTTAGAATTACTAAAAGAGATGCCAATAACAACAGGATTGTTCACCCTTTAATCACTGATGTTTACAACCTTGACAATTACTTTAATTTAGAAAATAGATTGGCTGGATTATTTTCTATTGAAACGTTTAGAGGAAATATAAATACACCAAATGCTTTAGATCCACAGACCTATTTTGGGAAACAAGATATCCATGCGGCATTTGCCAATTTAGAATTAACCTTGAACGAAAAATCTAGCTTTGTATTTGGTTTAAGGGTAGAAGACATTACTCAAGAAATTAGCTGGAGTACTTCTTTAGATCCAAATGGTGACACCAGCACGTTAAATGCTTTTGAAATACTTCCTGCTTTGAGTTATAAATATGCGGTTTCTGAAAACCAAAATTTAAAACTCGCAGCTAGTAAAACATACACATTACCTCAATTTAAAGAAAGGGCTTTGTTTCAATTCGAAGAGGTCACTCAAGTATATTTTGGGAATCCAAGCTTATATGCTTCTAAAGATTACAATCTAGATTTAAAATGGGAATTATTCCCTTCAAATTCTGAAGTTATTGGATTGGGAGTTTTTGGTAAATACATCCAAGATCCAATCAACGATGTAACTGTAAACTCCGCTACTAACGATATTAGCTACGTAAACACTGGAGACAGCGCTAAGGCATTTGGAGCTGAATTCGAACTTAGAAAAGATTTATTCTACAGTGAGAAAGAAACAGCAGAAGCTTTTCTAAAAACTAATTTAAGTTTTGGCCTTAACGTATCTTACTTACACACCAATCAAGAATTGGATGGTGACAAGGTGATTGAAGAAACTACTGCTGCAGATATTCTGGCCCTTAGTATAGATTTCACTAATGAATCAGATAGATTGTCAGGAGCTTCTGACCTATTAATTAATGGTGATATTAGTTTCTCTAAACAATTTGCAGAAGACAAAGACCTTATGGCTACAGTAGCTTTCAACTATTTCTCAGACAGAATATATGCACTAGGAACGGAAGGGAAAGGAAACTTAGTAGACAAAGCAGTAGCTACGCTAGATGTTGTTTTTAAAGCATCTCTTAACAAACACTTGAGCATTGGACTAAATGGAATGAATCTCTTAAATCCGGACATAGTAAGATCTCAAGAAGTACAAAATATAGATGTACTTACTTACAAAAAAGGAACCAATGTTAATTTATCGCTATCGTATAACTTTTAGTTAATACAAGGATTACATATTCATAAAACCACATTAACGACTACTTTAACTAGTGGTCGTTCTTTTGTTAAAGAAATTTAATACAACCTAAAAATGAAAAAAACTATTTTAAAATATGTAGCGTTCTTATCGATAGTTACATTAATTGCATCATGTTCCAAGGATGAAACACCAAACACAGACAATGACGGTATTCAAAATGGGAACGAAACTGGAATAGATTGTGGTGGCTCTACAGGTGTGACCTGTCCTGGATCCGAAGTTCCTGGGGACAACACGCCAGATACTACTGGAGAAAATTTAGAAGGAGAACTTTCAGAAGCTAAAACGCTAGACGCTTCTAAAGCATACAATCTAACAGGGGCATATATTATTAAAGACGGTGGTAAATTAACCATTCCTGCGGGAACTGTCATTATAGCTACTGGCGGAACCTCTTCTTATATTGCTGTGGCACAAGGAGGTCAGATATTCGCTAACGGTACCGCAGCTAATCCAGTTGTAATGACTTCTGGGTCAGCCAACCCTACTTCTAGTGACTGGGGTGGTTTAGTGCTTTGTGGAAAAGCACCTACCAATGTGGGTAGTACAGCAACGTCTGAAGTAGGAGACCTTACTTATGGAGGAACTGTTTCAGATGATAATTCTGGAGTACTAAAATACCTTAGAGTAGAATATACGGGAGCTGCATTTAATTCTTCTAAAGAATTTAACGGAGTATCTTTCTTTGGGGTAGGTTCTGGAACTACAGTAGAATATGTTCAATCTTACAACGGTGGAGACGACGGTATTGAATTCTTTGGCGGAACAGTAAACGGTAAATATCTAGTGTCTACCAATTCTGAAGATGACGGTATTGACTTCGCAGACGGATGGCAAGGTAATGGAGATTACTGGTATATCTCAGGAGCTGCTAAAGCCGGAATTGAAGGATCTAACAATGGAGACAACAGTAGTGTAACGCCACTAACAACAACGACACTTTCAAACATTACCGTAGTAGGTCCTGTAACAGAAGGTGCGCTGTATTTCAAAGAAGGTGGCGGAAAATTCACAATCAACAACTTTTACACCAAAGGAATTAATTTAGGAGTTAAAGTAAAAGATACGGATACTGATGCAGCCAACAGAATTGAAGCTGGAGATCTAAACATCACAGACATGCAGTTTGACACGCCTATTGATGGCTATAAAACTACAGATTACACTGGGGCTACTCAAAACTTTATTACACTAGGAGAAAATACCGGCGCTGGAAATAGCGCTGCCGCTCCTGCTTGGACAGCTGGCTGGACCAAAGGCCTATAATGACCTAAAACCATCATTTAGCTTTTATTATTTAGTTTTAAAACCCGGCTTCCAGCCGGGTTTTTTTTTGCCCTCTGTACAAATCAAGAGACTCGTTAACAACTCATTAAGACTGTCGTAACAAAAAAAATGTATCTTTATTGTGCTAAAAATGTTTTTTTTGAAAAAAGTCCTCTACATACTTTTATTCTTTGTGTTTGCTGCTGGTTTTGCACAGCAAAATAAGTCTGCAGAAATTCCTGGACTAAAGATTTATCCCAATCCAGTGACCCAAGGCAAAGTCTTTATTGAGACAGACCTTGTAGCCCCAAAAAAAATTATTTTATTTGACGTATTTGGAACTCCGGTACTTGAAAAAATCATCAAAACAAAAGAGTTGGCCCTTCCAAAGATCAAGCCTGGTATTTACGTGATAAAAATCTTTGCTGAAGCAAAAAGTAGCACTAGGAAACTAGTGATCAAATAAATTTTCCTGCCTATTTTCCACCCATCCTCTCCGGATTTTCTTTCGAATAAAAGTTATATTTGTGTTTCTAATCTTTCATAGAACTGAGAATGCTTACAAATTTTATTGCTGAATTGAAATGGAGGGGTATGTTGCACGACGTCATGCCCGAAACTGAGGAACACTTATTAAGTGAAATGCGCGCTGCATATATGGGTATAGATCCTACTGCAGACTCTTTACATATTGGTCACTTAGTAGGGGTTATGCTATTAAAGCATTTTCAAATTGCGGGTCATAAACCCTATGCATTAATTGGTGGAGCTACTGGAATGATTGGTGATCCGTCAGGAAAATCAAATGAGCGAAATTTACTGGATGAAGCCACCCTAAGACACAACCAGGCCGCTTTAAAAGAACAACTGTCCAGATTTTTAGACTTTGATTCACAGGCGCCTAATGCAGCCGTTCTTGTAAATAATTACGACTGGATGAAAGATTTTTCTTTTCTATCCTTTATCAGAGACGTAGGTAAGCATATTACAGTAAACTATATGATGGCCAAAGACTCTGTAAAAAAAAGACTTTCCTCTGAAGCTGCTGAGGGCATGTCATTTACTGAATTTACCTATCAATTGGTACAAGGTTATGACTTTTTACACCTGTATAAAAACTTCCAGTGCACCTTGCAAATGGGTGGATCTGACCAGTGGGGAAATATCACTACCGGAACGGAACTCATCAGGAGGATTGGAGGAGGTAAAGGATACGCATTAACTTGCCCACTGATTACTAAAGCAGACGGAACCAAATTTGGGAAAACAGAAGGGGGTAACATTTGGTTAGACGCTAACAGAACCTCTCCATATGCATTTTTCCAATATTGGCTAAACACCTCCGATCTAGATGCAGAGAAATACATTAAAATATTTACCTTATTAGACCAAGAAACCATTTCAAAATTGGTTGCTGATCACCAAAAGGCGCCTCATTTAAGGCTGCTTCAAAAAAATCTTGCCAAGGAAGTAACTACAGCTGTACACGGTCATGAGGCTTATGAAAATGCCGTAAAAGCCAGTGATATTTTATTTGGAAAAACTACTGCAGAAGCGGTAAAAGCCTTAGATACACAAACCTTTTTAGCGGTTTTTGAAGGAGTTCCTCAGGCGGTACTTCCTTTTTCAAATTTGGAAAACGGATTGGATATGATCGCAGCTTTATCTGCTGAAACTGGCTTTTTAAAATCCAATGGCGATGCCAGAAGGGAATTAAAACAAAACGCTATTTCTGTAAACAAAGAAAAGGTGGGTGAAACGTATTTAATTAGTCAAAAAGACCTGATTGATCAGAAGTATGTGTTGCTGCAAAGGGGAAAAAAGAACTACTTTATATTAGTTTTTGAATAACGTTCTAGAATACTATCTGCCTCACAGAAAACCCTTTTGCCATTAGATTACAGTTAATACCAAAGTTAGTATTGTCTAAAAATCTAGGGTACCAATAAATTGCAACCCCTAATAGCGGCATTGTCAAAACGACCTAAGATAGAGAAGCCTTTGTTTTGAAAAGTCTTTCCTAGATCTTGGGTGGCAATAAATGCACAAGAATGTATGTTGGCAAAGTCAATAACGTTAACGCCTCCTGTTTTTCCGTCACCCACAAAGTTAAAGGGGTCTTCCGTATCTCTTATCAGTATTTTCATCCATGGAGGTGTATTAAAAATACCGTCTCCATTGGAGTAGGCCTGAGACAAAAGCTCTGTCATTCCGTATTCTGAATGAATTTTGGAAACACCAAAACCCTTGGTTAAATTTTCATGAAGCGCCTCCCTGATCATTTCTTTTCGCCTACCTTTCATACCTCCAGTTTCCATCACAATAGTGTTTTTTAAAGACATGGAATATTTTTCGCTAAAATCTAGTAAAGCAAAAGAAACCCCAATCAAAAATACAGGCGTGTTTTTGGACTCTAATTCTAATAAAGTTTTATGGAGCGCTTCATGATTATGTAGGTAAAAACCAGATTGAGGGTGGCCGCTTTTTGCAATGAGATCTTCTGCCATATAAATTAAAGAAGATCCCTCCCTCTCTAAATATGCAGGCAATAAAGCCAATACACAGTAGTTTTCTACAGGGCCATAAAAAATCTCAAAAGCGGCCATATAACTGGCTTCATAAAGCGATAGGTCGGGAACATAATGCTTTGATGTTTCAGATCCAGAAGTACCACTAGAAGTAAAACAAAAAGCCGACCCTGTATTTTTATCTACAGATTCAGTATCAGGAAAAACTGTTGCCGGTTCAAGAGGCATCTGAGTAATCACCTGGTGGGTCTTAAAGAATGAAATAGGTAAAAAGGGAATGTCCTCAATAGTTTGAACTTGCTCAGGAGTCTTTTTGAGTATGCTGCAAAATTCATGGTATACCGCATTGTATTTATATTGAAATGCAAATAATTCCAACGCATAGGCTTTAAATACCTCTTGGGTATTTTCTAAAGAAAAAGGAGTAGGAAAAATAGCTTTCATGGGGCAAAAATAGGGAATAAAAAACGTAATTTTGAGAATATGATACTCGTTACTGGAGGTACCGGCTTGGTAGGTGCCCATCTTCTTTTTAGTCTATGTGAAGACCGTCAGCTGTGTAGGGCTATTTACAGAGATGTAAAAGGATTAGAGGCCGTAAAGAAATTATTTATTTCATACGGCGACCTTAACTTAGCTCGCTATAAGACCATAGAATGGGTCCTTGGAGATATATTGGACCTAGAGGGACTCCGCATTGCTTTTAAAGAAGTTAACACGGTATATCACTGTGCTGCCCACATCTCTTTTGATCCCAGTGCATACAAAACCCTTAAATCTGTCAATGTTACTGGAACAGCTCATATGGTTAATCTTGCCTTAGACTACAAGGTGAGTGCTTTTTGTTATGTGAGTTCCATTGCTGCACTTGGAAAATCAGATACCCAAAAACACATCACAGAGGAGACGGATTGGAACATTAGCGATCCAAATGTATACGCCCTTACAAAATATCAAGCAGAACTAGAAGTATGGAGGGGTATTTGGGAAGGACTTTCTGCCACTATTATAAACCCCGGTGTAATTCTAGGTCCTGGATTTTGGAAAAAAGGGAGTGGTAAATTGTTTTCATTTGCTCAAAAAGGCAGTCCGTTCTATTTTCCTGGTGGCTCAGG
>Ga0209136_1000430_pt1 | contig 30206 bp, 49 predicted proteins | sample SaaInl0LU_22_DNA_FD_184640 | JGI IMG/M metagenome (GOLD analysis project Ga0209136, IMG submission 184640) | Marine microbial communities from expanding oxygen minimum zones in the Saanich Inlet - ESP_90LU_22_DNA (SPAdes) (version 2) | ecosystem: Environmental > Aquatic > Marine > Intertidal... | reverse complement strand
TCACAACCAACATACTCTTTGTCTGCAACCGCAATAGATGGGGCTGTAACCTTTGAAGTGTCTGAATTAGTTAGAGATTACATAGAAAACAATTTTGATGGCAACTATACAGATGGAACAAAATGGCTGAACTATAATATCAGTAGAACATATGTAAACACATCTGTTGCCGTAACAGCTCAACAAAACCTTGCTATATTTGACGGATATGGTTACTTTGAGGATGGTGCTAATCCACAAAATGACTCGGTCGTGTTGCAGTCAAATGATTTAATATACACAAATGACTACGCTAATATAACAATACCTGTTCACGTAACAGAAAATACAGATGTAACATATTTCAAAGACAATGAAATAATATTTCAAAAAATACTTGAAAGTTCTAATAATTCTGATGATATAATACAATACGTTTCAAATTCTGCTTTAGATTCTGATGCATTTTACAGTAGAGTAATTAGAGATGGTGGAACTATCGAAGCTTTTAGCTGTGTTAAAGATATAGCAAACGATTTTTATGCTGATTTTGATGCAGATAAAATACAAATAAGTAATTCTTCTGGTACAGATATAATAACTATACAAGAAATAGAAGAATGTAAATTCTCCCCATATAAAATCACGTTTGTAAATAAGTTTGGTGCATTGCAAGATTTGTGGTTCTTCAAGAGGTCTAACTTGTCTATGCAGACGACAGAAGAGTCTTATAAGGCTAATATCGTTTCAGGAGGCACTTATTCTATAAACTCAAGGCAAAAAACAGTATTCGACAAGAAAGGAGTAGAAAGACTGCAATTAAATACAGGATTTTATCCTGAAAGCTATAATGAGGTTTTTAGGCAACTATCTTTATCAGAAGAACTGTGGATAACATACGAAAATAATGCATTGCCAATAACCTTGTTGTCAAGCGAGTTATTGTATAAAACAAGTTTAAATGACAAGTTGATAAACTACACAATGGATGTGGAATTTGCTTTTAATAAAATAAACAACATTCGATAAATGCAACAAGTACAATTATTCATAAAAGACCAAGACAATGTTTACCAAAGAATAGAGTTGTTTCAAGATGAAACTATTTCTTTAACGCAAAGTATTCAAAATATAAGGGATATATCTAAAGTGTTTACTGACTTTACTAAAACATTTACTATCCCTGCCTCAAAGAAAACAAACAAGCTTTTTAAACACTACTACAACTTCGATATTAATAACGGATTTGATGCAAGGATTAAAACCGATGGATTAATAAAGCTGAACGGAATTGATTTTAAAGCAGGAAAAATAAGACTCGAAGGAGTTGACTTAAAAGAAAACAAAGCTCATTCTTATAGAGTTACTTTTTTAGGTAATCTGGTTAATTTAAAAGATTTGTTAGGAGACGACAAATTAGATTCTTTGACGTACCTGAATGAGTTTTCTCTTCAGTACTCGACTACTGAAATAAAGAACCACTTAACATCTAACAACAACGTAACAGTAGGGTCTGAAACATACACAAACCCAATAATCAGTCCACTAATAACCCATACTAAACCATTGTATTATAAAAGTAATGTTAATACTGGTTCAGATGGTAATTTATGGTATCATCCAGGTGGAGGAAACCCTCACTACCACGGAGTTCTTTGGAGTGATTTAAAATACGCTATACGCATATACTCTATATTAAGAGCGATAGAGGAAAAATACTCTATCAACTTTTCTGGGGGGTTTTTTGAGAGTTCTAACACACTGCTTGATAACTTGTATATGTGGCTTCAGAGAAAAAGTGGTTCTTTTGAAACAGGTATCGAAGGGAATTTATATTCTAAATATGTTGATAATTGGGAGCTTGATAACAATATATTATCATTTACTCCAACTGGAGTTCCTATGATTTTAGAGGGAACTTCAACAGGTGTAGATGCAAGAAACATTGACACAAACACAAAAGAGGTTGATGGTTATGCTTATAAGTTGTCGATTACCCCACAACAAGCTGATGCTGGCATTCCTTATGACGTAATAATATATAAAGATGGAGTTGAACATTACAAAGAGACAAGTATAACAGGTAGCTTTGATTCTGATTGGCAAGATGCTCCTATAATTAGGTCAGATGGATTTATAACTATGGAGTTAAGGTCAAAAGACACTATGACGTTTTCTAATGTATATTGGAGTTGGACTTACAACATAGGAGATACGTTATACACTAACTTATCAAGAGACAACGACACAACAGGAAACGTAACGATACTTGCTACTGCTGAATTTAACATAACACAACAAATACCTGAAATTAAAGTTATAGACTTTCTTACAGGATTGTTTAAAATGTTTAACTTAACTGCTTATATTGAGCCTAATGGAAGCATAAAAGTGCAGCCGTTAGACGATTATTATATAGAAGACACTATTGATATAACTAAATATGTTGATATAAGTTCGTCAAAGTCAGATGTAGCACTTCCTTTTAAGAATATTGATTTTAAATATGAAGGGAATCAAACTATTTTAGCAGATAAGTACAAGCAACTTGAAAATAAGTATTTTGGACAAGAAGAGTATAAGGGAGGCTCTGATTTAAGATGGGTAGGGAAAGATTACGAGGTTAAACTACCCTTCGAGCATTTAATGTATGAAAGACTTATAGACCAAACAACAGGGGGTCAATTAGACCCAATTTACGGATTAATGGTTGATAATAACCTAAACCCAATAAAAGGTAAACCTTTAGTGTTTTTTAGTCAGCTTATTAGTGGGGACCCTGGAGATATAACAGATATATCGTTTAGAGACAATGAGACTACACACAGTCCTATTGACTCTTACTTTATACCATCTAATACTCAAAACATATATAACCTATCTTTACAAAGCATTCATTTTTCTACTGAAAGAAGCGAATATTACGGAGGGCAATTACTAAACAGTCTTTTTGAAACGTATTATAAAAACTACATACAAAGCGTATTTCAAATAAACAAAAGATTAGTAAAAAAGAAGTGTTTCTTGCCTGCTAATATTTTAACGAAAGAAAATATATTGTCTTATGTTGTTATAGACGATGGTAAGAGGTATAGAATTAACAGCATCACAACAAACCTACAAACAGGAGAGAGTGATATAGAACTATTAAACGAGATATAATGATAAAAGATGTGATACAGTTGCTAAATTCTGATTATTTCTATGGAGGGACAGAGACAATAGAGATAGCTAAAGGAAAGTACGAGTTGAAAAACAGTATAAAAGAGGCATATAAACAAGGAAAACGAGAAGGATATGGCACAAAGTGAAAAAGTAATAATTAGTGTTGAGTTAAGAGATAAAGGGGTAACTACTGGGGCGAAGAAAGCTAAAGACTCTATTGATGGATTAACTGCTGCCGAAAAGAGACTCAAGAGGGCTTCCGAAGAGGCAACGTTTCAAGAGTCAGAGCAAGGTAGGGAATTAGCGGATTTACAGATAAAAGCCCAATTAGCTGCAAAAGCTAATAAAGAGTTAGCTATCTCAACAATGAACGCTTCTAAAGCCACAAAAGAGGGTAAAACACAAACAGGTCTTAATAACGCTATCCTTGTCGAGGCAGGTAGAGCTGCATCTGATGCTCAATATGGTATGCAGGGTATGGCTAACAACATTGGTCAGTTAGCTACCCTTATGGGACAACACGCACAAACACAAGGAGGATTCGTAGCTTCATTTAAGACTTTGGCAGGTTCTTTATTAGGTAGTGGTGGTGTTTTAATTGCTTTACAATTACTCATATCCTTTTTACCGAAAATACAAAAGTATTTTGAAGAACTTACGGAGAGTGTTGATGATTTTAACAATTCATTATCATTATCAACAGATAACTTAACTTTAATCTCTAAAAAACTGTTTGATGCTAACTTGCCTTTAAAAGAAAGAAACACTTTACTTAAAGTACTAAAAAAAACAGATAAAGAGGTTTATGATGCACTTACTAAAGGGAATAAAACTGCTCAAGAACAAAAAGATATACTTGATAAATATATAGAATCCAAGAAAAAAGAAAACGAGCAAAGTGAAATAAGCAAGAAACTTTCCGAAGAAATAAACAAAACACAAAAAAAAGAGTCTAAATTAAGAGATGAGTTGTCAGGAAAGGCAGTAAAGGATTCAAACTTTTACATAAGAAGATTAAAAGAGTTTGAGGAAGGAACGGTAAAGTCAATAGGCAGTGTTAAAAAAGGCTCAAGAGCCTTTGACGCTCTTTATGAATCAGAGTTTAAAAGAGTAAGAGGCAGGGCTAAACAAGAAAGAGATAACTTTCAAAAGCAGTTAGACTCTTTATTAGATAAAAGACGTAAATTTAATGATAAGTATTTAGGATTACAGAAAGAAATAGTTTCTTTAAGAAGTGAAATAGGACTTGACCTTGATAAAGACACAAAGAAAAGAGCGAAAGCGACAGCTTTATTTGAGGACAAGAGTTTTAAGCAAAGTGCAAAAGACACTGACAATTACTTTAAAAGACTCTTTAAAGCTAATAAAGAAAATTTTAAAATACAAGGAGAATTAAGGACTAAAGATTTTGAAGACACAAGAAGTGATTTACAGAAGAAGTTAGACCTTATTGAATTACTTCAGGTTGATGACCTTAAACAAGCTCAAAAGAAAGGGGAAGCTATTGGTGGTTTAGCTAAAGGTTTTATAGATGCAGAAATACAAGCAGAACAAGCTAAAACTAACAAAATAAATAACGAGTTAAGAGAGAGGCTTAATAACGAAAACTTATCTGCTGAAGAAAGAAAGAGGATACAGTTAAAAATAGCTTCCAATGACGCTGCGTTAGCTAAAAAACAAGACAAGCTTAAAGAAAAGCAATTCAAAATAGATAAAGCGTTGTCTATTTCTAAAGCACTAATAGACACTTATGCCTCGGCAGTAGGAGTGATGAAGGACACAAAAGGAGGTTTCTTTACGAGGTTATCAGCAGCAATACCAACGATAGCTTTTGGTTTAGCTCAAGTAGCAATGATTGCAAAACAAAAGTTTGTTCCGTCTGCAACATCAGCACCAGCACTTGATACAGGAGTAGGAGGGGCAGGAGGAGCAGCAGTTCAGCCACCATCATTTAATATCGTAGGTAGTAGCAATATCAATCAACTATCAGACGCTATAAGCGAAGCAGAAAAAGCCCCTACAAGAACATACGTAGTAGCTTCAGATGTATCTACTGCACAAGAGTTAGACAGAAATATAATAGAATCAGCAAGTTTATAATTTAAAATAATAAGATATGAGAGTAATTGAGTTAATAATTGATGAGGAGCAAATGTTCTCTGGAATAGAAGCTATTTCGATAGTAGACAGACCTGCAATACAGGAAAACTTCATAGCATTATCTAAACAAGACAAGGTACAACTTGCTGACGTAGATACAGACAAGAGAATCCTTATGGGGGCTGCCTTAATTCCAAATAAGAACATCTATCGTCAAGATAGTGAAGATGAGGAGGGATACTACATCTATTTCTCGGAAGAAACAGTTAAAAAGGCTTCTGAATTGTTTTTGATAGAAGGAAACCAAAATAAATCTACTTTAGAGCATCAAGCAGAGTTAAGTGGGTTATCAGTAGTTGAGTCTTGGATAGTAGAAGACGAAGTCCACGATAAATCACGTAAATACGGATTAGAGATGCCTGTTGGAACGTGGATGGTGTCTATGAAGGTAAACAATGAAGACGTTTGGAAAGACTACGTTAAAACAGGTGCAGTAAAAGGATTTAGTATCGAAGGATACTTCTCTGAAGCAGTTAATTTAAGCGTATCTGAAGAGGTAGAATTAAAGAGCTTTAGTGATTACCCTGATAGTGTAAAGAACAACGCTAAAAGAGCCTTAAAATGGGCTGAAGAGAATGGTTGGGGTTCTTGCGGAACAGGAGTTGGTAAACAACGTGCCAATCAATTAGCGAATGGAGAGCCAATTAGCTTATCGACTATAAAACGTATGTATTCTTATTTAAGTAGACACAAACCTGATTTGAATTCAAGTAAATCCTATGAGGATGGTTGTGGTAAACTTATGTACGATGCTTGGGGAGGTAAATCCGCTTTGAGTTGGGCAAAAACAAGAATATCAAGAGAAGAGAATATGTCAGAACTATCTGAAGAGGAGGCACAATTTGTCCTTGACAATTTAGGTGCATTAATACAAGACAAGTTAAACGAATTAAAATCCTAAATATGGCTCAACAAAGAAATAAAAATAGCAAGAGTTTTATACCAAGTACGGCATCTCCAACCCATGGTAGAAGGGGGTGCTTATGTAAAAATGGCAAGACATATTCAAGAAAATGTTGTGATGGGTCTGTGGAAGCACAAGGAATAGGTAAAATATAGCCTAAAAATCTAACACCCAATACAATTACTATTATTTACTTATAACCTATTTAATAATCATTACTTATGGAAAGCAAAAAAGCAACATCTGTACTTTCGGACATTATGCAAAAGCTATCCTCTATCGGTAAACCTGAAGAAGTAAAAGACGAGGTAGTTGAACTATCCGAAGAAGTTACGGAAACAGAAGTTAAAGAAGAAGAAGTTGTTGAGGCAGCATCATCTGAAGCAACAGAAGAAGAGGTAGTATTAGCTGAAGAAGACGAAGTAGCGGAAGAAGAAGTAGCTGAAGAAGCTGAAGAGGAAATCGTTGAAGAAGATTTGGACGAAGAAAAGTATATTTCAAGAGAAGAGTTTGAAAATACTATCGCTGAAATTAAAGCAATGTTTACTCAAGCAACTGACGCTTACGAACAAGAAAAATTAGAAATGTCTGCTCAAATCGAAGACTTATCTAAAGCACCTGCATCAGAGCCTTTATCTCATAGCCCTGAAGCTGAATTATCAAATGAGAGAAAAGTGTTATTTAGCCAAAAAAGAGGTGGTAGCACAATGGATAGAGTTCTATCAAAAATGTATAGTAAATAATAATCTAAATTTAATATCTAAAAAAAATGGCAACAACAACTTCAATCACTACATCTTATTCAGGAGAATTTGCAGGAGAATACATCTCTGCTGCTCTTTTAAGTGGTGTAACAATCGACAACGGTGGAATCACTGTTAAACCAAACGTAAAGTTCAAAGAGGTAATCAAGAAATTGGCTACTGACGGAATTGTAAAAGATGGTACTTGCGACTTCGCTGACACTTCTACAATCACTTTGACTGAAAGAGTTATCGAACCTGAAACTTTCCAAGTAAACCTTGAATTGTGTAAGGCTGACTTCAGAAGCGACTGGGATGCAATCCAAATGGGATATTCTGCATTTGACAATCTTCCTGCTTCTTTCGCAGACTTCTTAATCTCTCACGCACAAGCTAAAGTAGCTCAAAAAATCGAGCAAAATATCTGGGGTGGTGTAAACGCTACTGAAGGAGAGTTTGACGGAATCGTAACATTGGCTACTGCTGATGCTGACGTAATTGACGTAGTAGGTACTTCTGTAACTGCTGGAAACGTAATTGATGAGTTAGGAAAAGTAGTAGATGCTATTCCTTCTGCATTGTATGGGTCTGAAGACCTTCACTTGTATGTAGCTCAAAATGTTTATCGTGCTTATGTACGTGCTTTAGGTGGCTTTGCTGCTAACGGAGTAGGTGCAAATGGTGTAGGTGGACAAGGAACTAACCAAGCGATGGGAGACTTGATGTTTGACGGAGTAAAAATCTTCGTAGCAAACGGATTGTCTAACAACTACATCGTAGCTGCTGAAAAATCTAACTTATTCTTCGGAACAGGTATCTTGAATGATACTAACGAAGTTAAAGTATTGGATATGGCTGACCTTGATGGTTCTCAAAATGTAAGAGTAATTATGAGATTTACTGCTTCTGTGCAATACGGAATCGGTTCTGACATCGTACTTTACACTCCTGCATAATTAACTGAATAACTAATTTAATAAAGGGGTGGGTTCTGCCTATCCCTTTTTTATTAACCTAAAAAAATATAACATTATGGCTTGTACATTTATCTCTGATGGTAGAGCATTAAACTGTAAAGACTCTGTTGGAGGACTTAAAGCAGTTTATTTCGCTACATTTGACGAGGGAACATCTATCGGATGGGTGAAAGACGCTACTGACGATACTATTGACGACGTTACCGCAGCAGGTACTGTTTATAAATATGACCTTAAAGGAAACTCGACTTTCGAGCAAACTATTAACTCTTCAAGAGAGAACGGAACAGTTTTCTACGAGCAAGTATTGAACTTAACTTTACCTAAATTATCAGCAGTAGATAATAAGGCAGTTAAACTTCTTGCTTCTACAAACCCACAAGTAATTGTTGAGGACTACAACGGAAATCTTTTCTTGGTAGGGAGACAACACGGAGCTGACGTATCAGGTGGTACTATCGTAACAGGTGGTGCTATGGGGGATATGAGTGGATATACTCTTTCTTTCACAGGAATGGAAACTTCTCCTGCTGAATTTCTTGCTCCTACTGAAGTTTTATCTACTACTTGGGACTTTCCAACGGCAGACGTAACAATTGTTATAGGTTCTTAATCATTAAGATACTTACAGACACGAGAAAGGGGCGACATTATGTTGCCCTTTTTTTATTGCAAACAAATCGCTATTTCTGTATTACTTGATTGTATGAAAATCTTAACAACAGCATCAGTCCAAAACATAAAGTTTATACCAAGAGAAGCAGCATCATCTGTTACTCTGACATTGACTAACAAGAATACAAGAACCTCAACAAACGTAAGTGTAGGAGTTTCTAATTCAGATGGGTATATGACTCTTTCATCAGCAGCTTTTTCTTTAGTAGAAGGCACTAACTATTCTATGGAGGTTGCCAATCAATCAGGCGATGTTATTTATAGAGACACGATATTTTGTACGAATCAAACAGACTATGACAAGTTCGATGTACATAAAGATGAGTATGTAACAGAAGATACTTTTGACAACGAATTTATAGTATTATAATATACAATTATGGCAAAACGCAATGTAAACAAGTACAGACAACCTAAAGCTGCTAAAAAGCAAGGCAAGGTTCACGTAGTAAATTTCTCTTCTTATACACGACCTGAAGTTGTAGAAGTACAAAACAGAGATTGGGTAGAGTATGGAGAAGACAATGACTACTTCCAATACTTGATTGACCGATATAATGGCTCTCCTACGAATAATGCTGCGATTAATGGAATTGCAGATATGATTTATGGTAAAGGATTAGATGCAGTTGATGGAGACAGTAAGCCTGAACAGTATGCTGAAATGAAGTCACTATTCTCAAAGAAGTGCCTAAAGAGTGTTTGTTACGATTATAAGATGATGGGGAATGCAGCATTTCAAGTTATCTATTCTAAAGATAGGAGTCGTATCGCACAAGTAGAGCATATTCCTGTGCAAACATTAAGAGCTGAAAAAGCAGATGCTAAAGGAAAGATTAACGCTTACTACTACTCTAACGATTGGTCAGAAGTAAGTAACTCTAAAAAGAACGTAAAGAGAATACCTGCATTTGGTTGTTCTAAAGAAAATATAGAGATAGTTTACATCAAGCCTTACAAGGCAGGTTACTTTTACTACTCTCCTGTGGATTATCAAGGAGGTATTCAGTATGCTGAATTGGAAGAAGAGATTGCAAACTACCACATAAATAACATTCAGAATGGTTTAGCTCCAAGTATGTTGATTAACTTTAACAATGGAGTGCCTACTGAAGAAGAAAGAAGTGCTATTGAGCAAAGAATATACGACAAGTTTTCAGGGTCAAGTAACGCAGGGCGATTTATATTAGCCTTTAATGATTCTAAAGAGTTGTCGGCAAGTATAGAGCCAGTACAATTAAGTGATGCCCACCAGCAGTACCAATTCCTATCGGATGAGAGTATGAGAAAAGTTATGGTGTCCCATCGAATTGTATCTCCTATGCTTGTAGGTATTAAGGACTCTTCAGGTCTTGGTAACAACGCAGAAGAATTGCAGACTGCATCTGTTCTTATGGACAATACAGTAATCAGACCTTTACAGGTAACTATCCTTGATGAGATTGAGGAGATTCTTGAATTTAACGGTATCGATTTAGATGTGTATTTTAAGACGTTACAGCCGCTTGAATTTACCGACTTGACTAACGCTATCAGTGAGGCAGAGATAGAGAAGGAAACAGGCGTTAAAAAGGATTCTGAAGCCGATACAGAACAAGAATTGCCGATAGAAGAAGAACCAACATCTCAAACAGAATAAGATATGGCAAAAGCATTATTTATAAAGAAAGCCGATTTAGTAAAGAATACTGCGATAAGCGGTAATGTAGATACGGATAAGTTCATTCAATTCATTAGATTGGCACAAGAAATTCATATCCAAAATTATTTAGGCACAGACTTGTACAACAAGATTAGCAACGATATTATAGCTGGCAATTTAACAGGTAACTATTTGGATTTAGTAAACAACTTTATTCAGCCTATGTTGATTCATTTCTCTATGGCAGAGTATTTACCATTTGCGTCTTATACAATTGCAAACGGAGGTGTATATAGAAGCGAGGTATCTAATGGGTCTACGATAAGTAAAGAAGAGGTAGATTTCTTGGTACAGAAAGAAAGAGATTACGCTAACTACTATACTAACAGATTTATCGACTATATGGAGAGTAATGCCTCTACGTTGTTCCCTGAATATTATAGCAACACAAACGAAGATATTAGTCCTGATAAAGACACAATATTTCACGGATGGAATTTAGGATAAAGAAACAATATAAACCAAAAGAAGACAATAAGGAGAAACTTAAAGTGTTCTTGAAAAAGATAGAAAATGGCAAATTCAATAGATTGGGGAATAGCAAGCTTTGATTCCGAGTGGGGACAAGGAACTTCGTTAAAAGGTTGGGGTAACGCATACGCTGACAAAATTATTATAAAAGACTTTAAGGATAGAGTTGATGCTGATAGTGGTTCTCTTGAGTCTTTAACTTGTATCGAAATATAAAACAAATAAAACTATGGGATTAAAATATTTATACGTACCGAGTGGTGTAAAAGCAGGAACTGCTTACGGAGTTATGCCTAATTCAGCAGATGCTGACTTTGATGATTTTACAAGAAACTCGACAGCTTCGAGAATAGATAAAAACGGATTTATAGAATCAGTAGGTTCAAACGTACCAAGATTAGACTATTCAGATGGAGGTTGCCCTAGTTTATTGTTAGAGCCGAGTAGGACAAACTATATAACTCAATCTAACGATTTTTCTGGATGGAACTCTGGAAATTTATATGTAACATCTAATTATGCAATATCTCCAGACGGAACACAAAACGCAAGTAGATTATTGTTTACAAGTTTTAGTCAAAACATATATACAAACACTACATCAACTGGAGATATAGTTGGAAGTTTATATGTTAAAGGTGTAAGTGGGGAAACAATACAACTATTTGTTGGAGGTGGAGAAACACTTTTTACTCTAAATGGAAGTTGGCAAAGAATAGTTGTAGAGAAAACATCATCTACTAACGGTTTTTTTAATATAAATACTAATGGAGGAGCGACTGCAAGAGATTTATTAATATTCGGTGCGCAATTAGAACAAGGCAGTTACGCTACATCGTATATCCCAACTAACGGAAGTGCCGTTACACGTGCAGCAGATTTAGCAGGAAGCACAGGAGACTTATCAGATACGTTTAACGATTCAGAGGGGGTTTTGATGGCGGAGATAAGTGCGTTGGCTGATGATTTAACATTTAGAAACATTACAATTTCTGACGGAAGTAACTCAAATATTATACAATTAAGATACAGGAGTACATCTAACGTTTTACAAGCATTATTATATGTAGGTGGTGTCGGAGAAATATATGGTGTTACATTAAACGATATTACAATATTTAGTAAGGCTTTAATAAAATATAAAGAAAATGACGTTTCTTTTTGGGTTAATGGGTTTGAGATATTTTCAGACACGTTAGCATCAACATTTCCTAACGGAACTTTAAATGTATTAAGATTTCAAAGAGGCGATGGTGCTTTCCCTTTCTACGGAAACACCAAACAACTACGATACTACGACACAACAGATATAGATTTAGAAGAATTAACGTCTTGGGATAGCTTTAGAGCAATGGCAGAAGGACAAAACTACGTAATAGAATAGATATGGCACAAACACTTAAATATGGAAACGGAATATGGGCAAATCAAGAAGGCTCATCACTTGCGTACAATGATGAAAACGGAAACTATAAACCTTTGCCTTTCTCTTTTGAGAGAGATAGTATTGCTACAAGAGTAAACAAAGAAGGTTTGATAGAAGTAGTTGGTAGAGATGTGCCAAGAATAGATTATACAGATAGCGAAGATGGTGTATTTCTTTTGGAAAAGGCAGCTACAAACTATGTAACTTATTCAGAAGATTTTAGTAATGCTTATTGGACTAAAACAAGGTCATCCGCAAGTTCTAATCAATCCATATCTCCAGAAGGAGTTTTAAACGCTTATAAACTTACTGAAAACACAGATAATAATTCACATTTATTGTATCATACATCAAGCGTTTCTGCTCAAGATTATGTAAGTTCTGTTTTTGTAAAGAAAAATGGCAGAAAAAAAATAAGATTAAGATTTGACAATGCTTCATTTTTAAGATATGCTGAATTTGATTTAGAAAATGGAATTGTAGATTTACAAAGTAACTCTAATGCTTCTATTCAAAGTTATGGTAATGGGTGGTATAGGTGTTCAATAAAAGTTACTGCAACTGCAACAACTTTTTACAACGTAATTCAATTATTATCTGATAACAATGAAATTTCATATCAAGGAGATGGCACAAGTGGTATCTATATTTGGGGCGCACAATTAGAAAGTGGAAACGTAGCATCTTCCTACATCCCAACACAAGGTTCAATCCAAACTCGTGTAGCTGAAACTGCTAATGGTTCTGGAAACTCGGAAGTGTTTAATGATAGTGAGGGAGTATTGTTTGCTAATATAGCTGCGAATGCTAATGATGGAACTTTTAAAATAATATCTATAAAAAATAGTTCTTCAAACGCTTATGAAAATACTTTAAATATTCAATATACTGCTTCATCAAATGAATTAGCAGCAGTTTATAGGGTTGGAGCTTCATCTTTAGTTGTTTTTACATATAATATAAATTCTTCTATAACAAATAGTAAGGTGTGTTTTAAATATAAAAGCGGAGATTTTGCGATGTGGATTGATGGGTTTGAGGTTGGTCAAAGTGCAAATACAACAATGATTTCAAACGGAACTTTAAGTGAAATTTTATTTAGTAGGTCGGATAATATTGGTGATTTCTACGGAAAAACCAAAGAAATTGGCTACTACGATACAGCACTAACAGACGAAGAATTAGAATATATGACAAGCTATCGTTCATTAAACGAAATAGTAACAGAATTAAATTTAAACACATTATAAGATGGCGAATACATTAAAATTTGGTAACGGAGAATGGTACGGAAAAGAAGGTACTATCCTTGCATACAATGACGAGAACAGAAATTACAAGCCTTTGCCTTTTAACTTTGAGCGTTCATCAAGTGCGACAACAATAAACAAACAAGGTTTAATCGAAACAGTAGGTGCAAACGAGCCAAGAATAGATTATAAGGATAATACTAAAGGTGCTTTGTTGTTAGAGCCAAGTAGGAGTAATTTAATTCCAAGAAGTGAAGATATTGATACTGGATGGTCTAAATTAAATGTAACAGTCGCTAATAATCAAACTGTAAGTCCAGACGGAACTTTAAATGCAGCATTAAGTACGGTAAATTCAAGTAATTCTCAACACGCATCTTACGATACTTTATCTTCTTCGGTTACTTCTGGTCAACCATATTATATTTCGTGTTTTGTAAAAAAATATAATTCTAAATATATTAGATTAGTCGAAGGATATACTGGTGCTACATTAAATTTTAATTTAGATGATGAAACTTATAACTTAACCAATGGTTCTTCTGATGCTATCGTGGAAGCGTTTGATAATGGTTGGTATAGGATAGGTTTTAAATTTACTCCAACAACGACAAATAGTCAATTTGCTTTATACATAAATAACAATTCAAATGAAAATTCTTATACTGGAAATGGGGAAGCAATTTATATTTACGGAGCACAATTAGAACAAGGCAGTTACGCTACATCGTATATTCCTACATCTGGAAGTGCAGTAACGAGGGTTTACGATACAATACCAACATATTTAGATTTAACTCCTTTGAATATTGGTAATTCTTACACTTTATTTTTAGATGCTGATTTGAATGTAAATGATAATAATAAGGTTTTTGCAGGAATAAGGAATAGCAGTAATTTAACATCTTTTACAATAAGAAATAATGTAGGAGGTATAAGACTATACAATCATATAGATGGAGGTTATCCAGTAAGCGGAATTACAAGTAGTACTAATAAATTCGTAATTAGAGTAGACGGTAATTCATATAAAGTATTCGTACAAGGTTCAAGTTTAAGTGGAACATTGACAACACAAAGAGATTTAGGTTCTTTACATTTTTACGGACAACATACTGAATTAAAAATAAACAACTTTACAATAGATGATACTGCTTTAAGCGATGCAGAATGTCAAGCATTAGTAAATTAACACAAGTGTAACAAATACACCTATAATAAAAACAAGGGTAATAAATATAAAATCAATATAAAATGAAAATCGGTAAATACGCATTCAACAGTAAAGAACAGGCAATCGAGAAAATCGAAGGTTTAGGAGTAGCACAAGACGAAGATGGAAACAACTATCCAACTCACTCCCACACTATTGTAGAGTTAGGCTATGAGGTTATTTCAGAGGCTGTAATCAACGAAGAAGGAGAAGTGGTAGAAGAGGCTGTATTTGGTACAGACTACCTTGTAGACGTTTTATGGAACGCAGAGGGGATTACTACAATAGAAGAAGAAGCAGTTTTAGACGAAGAAGGCAATGTAATTGTGCCTGCTGTAACATCTATCGACCACCCTTATGGTTGGAAGTCTTATAGTGTAGAGATAGAAACAGAAGGAATCCATAGCTTTATGGGTCTTAATTATCAATCTTTAAAGTTCTAAAAATATGACTCAAGATTTGAAAGTGTACGCATTAAGTATCGGAACGTTTGGTATATCTATGAGCAATTTAGACGTAGTCTTAAAGATTACCTTGATGCTTGTTACTATTGGGTACACTATTCAAAAGTGGGTTATAATGAATAAAAAAAATAAATGAGAATAACAGAGAATTTTAGTTTGTCAGAGTTTGATTGTAAAGATGGTAGCGAATTGCCTATTGCTTTATTGCCTAATGTTCTTGATTTGGCAGACAATCTACAAGTACTACGAGACTATTTAGGAGTGCCTATTTCAATTAATTCGGCATACAGAAGCCTTGAGTATAATCGTAAGATAGGAGGTTCTTCTACAAAGAGCCAACACTTATTCGCTAAAGCTGCTGACATTGTCGTTGAATCTAAAACACCCGATGAAGTTGCCAATATAATAAAGTATTTGATTTCTGAAGGCAAGATGGTTCAAGGAGGACTCAAAGCATATAAAACGTTTACTCACTACGATATTAGAGGATACAAAGCTCGATGGTAAATAAATTTAAAAGTACAATATTAAGGAGTTTAGTCAAAGAAAGACGTTTAACGCCTTTAGAAAGGATTGCCAATAGATTAGGGTATATGGGGACAGGTTTCTTTATCACAGCTCCTCATTTACTCCCACAGACACAAGGTGTGGTATTTTATATATTTGCAGGATTATTATCATTGCCACAGGTATTCGTAGCGAAGCAATGGAATTTAGTTCTTGTTAATTTAAACGTAATGATTGCATATTTTATACTATTATTAAGATGAGTTGGATAAGTAAACTTTTAGGAACAGGCACAAAAGGAATCGGAGATTTAGCTAAAGATATACGTGAAGCTATCAAGGGAAAAGAACTTGACCCTAATAAGCAACTCGAAACTGCTGAAAGGTTAGTTGCCCTCCAAACAAAGATAAATGAAGTTGAGGCAGGTCATAGAACGATGTTTGTGGCAGGTTGGAGACCTTTTATTGGTTGGGTTATAGGTGTTGCCTTACTATATAATTTTATACTACGAGACCTAATTATCTTCGCTCACCCTGAATGGAGTGATTTACCTGCTTTACAGATGGATGAGTTATTCACAATACTATTTGGTATGCTTGGGCTAGGTGGAATGCGTACTTGGGAGAAAAAACAAGGAGTAACGAAGTAGCACTTATTAATAATTGTCAATAACTTATACTTGACATTTGCCCATTCGTGGTGTACCTTTGCTTAACAAGGTAACGACAATGGGGAGTACTCTCCGAATAATGTAAAATATAATGTAGTGTTGCACTATATAAAAAAAATATATTATAAATAGTTGGATTTCTTTATACTTATTGTTGTACTTATGCAACATAATATGTTATATTTACAGTATATTAGTTTAGTTTACTTTTAGTTTATTTGTTTTAATTTTAGTTTATCTTTAAGGGCAGTAGAATATAACCACATTATTTCTACTGTCTTTTTTTTGCTCTACCATTTGCATATGACAACACATTATACTATATTTGTCAGGAGGAACACTTAAACTTATAATATGGAACTATCAGAATTTCTACAATCAAGGATTGAGGCACTAGAAAAAGAAGTATCAAAATTGCGTAGTGAGAACTCAATACTAAAATCACAATTAAAATTCGAGCAACAAAAATCATTTAGAAACTAAAACAATTATTATGACAACAACAAAGAAGAGTACAACAACAATTTATCAGGCATTAGCTAACTTTCAACAAGAGTGTCCTGTGGTTCATAAAGGAACATCAGGTTACGGATACAGTTATGCTGACTTGCCAACTATCTTTAGTATTATTAATCCTGTGTTAAAGAAGTTTGATTTAGGGTTTACACAACTCATACAAGAAGGAGGCATAGAGACTATTCTATTCCACACCAAATCAGACCAATCTATTACAAGCTTCACACCTATCCCAGAGAATGTATCTCTGAAAGGTATGAACGAGTATCAAGTATTAGGTTCTGCAATCACGTATATTAGACGTTACGCATTAAGTAGTATGTTGGGTGTTGTAACAGATAAAGATACTGATGCATCTACTCCTAAACAGATTAGAAAGCCTGTATTGAATGCTGCTACTCCTGCTTTTGAGAAGGCACTTAAATTCGTAAGAGATGGTGGTAGTATTTCAGCTATCGAGGGCAAGTATTCTGTCGGTGCAGAAGTAAAAGCGTTATTAAAATTATAGTAGTAAGTAAATAAATATTCATTTAAAACCAGTAAATTATGAGTCAACAAGAAAGACAGTACGTAGGAAGAGGTAAGAAAGCAGGAAACTTCGATTTAGTAAACTTCAGTATATCTGAATCAAAGATTAAAGATTCTTGGTTTGAGTACAAAGGAGAGCGTTATCTCAAGCTAACAATTGGGGCATTAAAGAACCCTGATAACTATGGTAAGACACACTCTGTGTGGATTGATAACTATGAGCCAAAAGCAGATGGAGGAAAAGCTGCTGAAGCTAAAGTAGTAGAAGAAATGAAGAATGACTTGCCGTTTTAGTAGGCACATTAGTAAGGAGGGGTGTAAAAACCCCTCTATTATTAACAGTAATAAAGTAAATGAAACAGAAAGCTAAATTTGTAAATGTAAACTTGGAACTTATGGAGAGAGACTTAAATATAAAAGAAGTAACGTTACTATCATTAATACAGTCATTAGCTAAAAAGAAAGGGTATTGTTTCGCTACAAATGAGGTATTGTCGGAGTCATTAGGAATCCACGATAGAACATTATACAGAATGCTAAACAAATTAGAGGATGGTGAACATATAACCAGAATTACTCATTCTATTGGCAACTACGGAAAAGAAAGAAGAATATATATAAACTAAACAAGATGATAAGAGTATTAGCTAGTTTATCTTCTGTTGTGGACAACATACCTAAAGACAGACTAATTATAAGAAATTCAAAGATAGTTGTATCGGAACATATTTGGGATTGTATTGTAGATGAATTAAAAGAGTATAAGGCACATAAAGACCAAATAACTGATGATTTTACAGTAAGTTTTTTTATCTTTGAGGGAATTAAGGTTGAGTCGTCTAAAGAACTTAAAGGATATAGTATCCATGTAGTGAATCAGACATCTTTATAAAACAAAATAAAACTAAACAATATGGCAAGTTTATCAGATTTTTCAGAGTTAGATATTCAGCTAAAATCAACTACTTCGAAGCAACAGAAGGTTAAGTGTCCTAAATGTAAAGAGAAAGGAAAGTCTAATTTATCTGACAATTGCTTGAGCATTAATCTAAATGAGGGATTATATAACTGCCATAAATGTGCATGGAGTGGCAAAGTAAGAACTGAACAAACAATAACACAGATGATAGAACAAACTAAACAATACGTCTTACCAAAGAATGATGACTTATCAGATATTAAGAACAACGCTATTCAGTTCCTAAAAGATAGAGGCATCACTCAAGAGGTAATTGACAAGAATAAAGTAAAATCATCAAGAGATGGTAGAGGTGTGGTCTTTGCCTATTATAAGGACTCTAAAGTGATTAACTACAAGACTCGTGCAATAGATAGCAAGAAGTTCTTTCAAGCTAAAGAGGCACAACCAATAATGTATAATTACGATAGAATCAAAGATGCTAACAGTGTTTTTATATGTGAGGGGGAAATGGATTCATTGTCCTGGGAAGTAGCAGGTGTAGATTTCCATACATCAGTTAGTCAAGGCGCACCAAATGTAGGGGATAAGAATATAGATAAGAAATTAGAATGTCTTAACACTTGTTCAGAGGCATTCGAGAACAAGAAGACTATTTATATTGCAGTAGATAATGATGAGAATGGTAGGTTTTTAGAAAAAGAGCTTGTTAGGAGGTTTGGTGCAGAGAGGTGTCTTTTAGTTGATTTCAGCCCATATAAAGACGCGAATGAGGTATTAGTCAAAGAAGGTATAGAAGGTCTCCATAAACGTGCTAAAAACGCTTCTCGACCTAAAATAGACGGTATCTTTACTGTTGACGATATTACCGAGAGTATGTTGGATGGTTATCGCAATGGTCAAGAGAGAGGTACTACTACGTATATCGAAGAGGTTGATAAGGCTTGGACTTGGAGAGCAGGAGAAGTAAATATATGGACAGGATACCAAAACGAAGGAAAGAGTTTATTCTTGAATCAGTTGGCAACAATCAAAGCAAGTGTAGATGGTTGGAAGTTCGGAGTGTTTAGCCCAGAGAATATGCCTATGAATGATTTCTTTAATGATATTATTGAGATGTATATTGGTAAGAGTTGCGACCCATACTATGAGAAGAACTATATGAGCGAAGCAGAATACAGGCAAGGTATGGACTTTGTTAAGAAACACTTTAATGTTATCTACCCAAAGAAGAACTTTACATTAGAGACTATCTTTGAGAAGGCAAAATACTTAATCAAGACTCAAGGGATTAGAGCTTTGATTATTGACCCTTACAATACTGTTCAGCATAAGATGAATAGAGGAGAGCGTGAGGACTTGTATATCTCAAGGTTTATGAGTGAGCTAAAGAGGTTTGCAGTAGATAACAATATCTCAATACATTTAGTAGCTCATCAAGTAACCCCACAAAAGAATGATGATGGTAGATACCCAAAGCCTGATGTGAATAGAATTAAGGGTGGAGGTACGTTTGCTGACAAGGCTGACAACGTATTGTTTGTATGGAGACCTGATAGAGCTATTGACTTCTCAAGTAGAAAGGTAACATTCGGTAGTCAGAAGATTAAGAAACAAAAGTTAGTAGGTTATCCACAAGATATTGAGAATATCTCCTTTGATATTAAGTCATCAAGATACTCATTCAATGGTAGAACACCATTCAGTCAATTAGATAAATTAAGAACCAATGGATAAAGAAATCGAAGTAGCAATAGTGGACTTGCCTCTTGCCTTAAATCAAACAAAAGGTAAGGTCAAGTGGCTAACGCTAAATAACTATCGTAACTGGCACTACAAGACGTCAAACGGATTAAAGATTAAGTTCAAGAAGGAGATAACACCTCTACTTAAATTTAAGATAAAAGGTAAGGTAAAGATAGAGTACTTCTATTATGCCCCTAACAAAAGGAAGCGTGACTTGATGAATGTGATAAGCGTTATCGATAAGTTCTTCCAAGACGCAATGGTTGAGAGAGGCTGCATCGAAGCAGATGACCTGTCTATTGTAGTAGAAGTAAACTCGAAGTCAATGGGAATTGATAGAGACAACCCAAGATTAGTAGCAAAAATAACCAAATTATGATTAAACCAAGTGTCTTACAAGTATTAGCAGAGAATCACGATGATTGGATTAGAATGGCAAGTTCGTTCGGATTGTCTGATGATGATGTACAAGAGATAGTTCAAGAAATGTATATTAGAGTAGACAACGCAGTAAAAGACGTTGATAGGATAATGTACGATGAGGACAAAGTAAATACGTTTTATGTTTACACAACCCTAAAACATCTTCATTGGCAGAACTTCCATAAGGTAGGTAGAGCTAAAAAGAGATTAGAATTGAGGTATTATTCCGAGTTAAGGGATAGTGAAGTAGAACACGATAGCCTTATGTTTAACAAGTTTGTCAAGTCAGAAGACACCTTGTACGAAGACTTTGAATTGGAGTTTATAGAAAGCCTTTCTGATTTAGATATGTGTGGGAAGGTAGAAGACATTACTAACGATTGGCATTGGTACGATAGAAAGATATTTGACTTATACTTTAAAGAAAAGATGTCTATGAGGAAATTAGCTTCTAATACTACCATTAGCTTGAGTTCTATCTTTAATACGATAGACAATTGCAGAGACAAGATAAAGAGCAGTCTGAAAAAAGATTGGGAAAACTACAACAATTATTAATATATTTACAAAATGAAACAAAAGAACCACACTCAAAACGAGAAGATTAGACGATTAGAAAAGGTAGCAACTCAACTATATGTTAGGGTTGTTCAGTTAGAGAAGGCAGTAAAAGCCATACAGGATAAGTTAGACGAAGATAAAACAGAAGATTTAAACTATTTGTAATATGGATAACATTTTTGACAAGATAAGATACTGGGCATTAAAGAAAGGAATCTACAACAAGTCGGATTCTTTTGCTCAATACTCAAAGTTAATGGAGGAGAATGGAGAGCTTGGAGAAGCTTTAATGAGGAGGAATAAAGACGAGATAGTTGATGCTATTGGCGATATGGTGGTAGTATTAACGAACATTGCCCATATAGAGGGGTATAGTATAGAAGAGTGTATTGATAGTGCTTATAGCGTTATATCTAAACGTAAAGGCAAAATGGTAGACGGAATATTTATAAAACAAGAATAATGGAAGAACCAAAAGACAAACGTACTAAAGCCTACAAGGAATGGAAGGCTAACCAAGAGAAAGAATCACAAGGACTTGGAGATACTATTGCTAAAGTAACTGAAGCAACAGGCATCAAGAAAGCAGTAGAGCTTATTGCTGGAGAAGACTGTGGTTGTGATAAGAGACAAAAGATACTCAATAGACTGTTTAAGTATAACAAGCCTAAATGTCTTGAAGAAGATGAGTACAATTATATTGCAGATTGGGTTGATAAAGGTAAAAACAAATTAACCAATAAGCAACTCAAGGAAATGAATTTGATATACAATAGAGTGTTTAACAAGCAGTTTAAGTGCCAGAAGTGTTCTGCTCCAAGAATGATGAAAGACTTGTTGAATCTATTTAAACAATACGAATAGGTATGGTTTTATTTGTGCCTAAAGATATCAGACTTATGGTTTGGGACTTTGTATCTAAAAACAACATAGGTCAGAGAAGTAAAGCGAATGGCAACAAGGAGCAACAATATGTAGGTTTGCTTGGGGAAGTAATGATAAAAAAACATTTAGGTTTAGATTACTCTTTGTCTTATGGTTTTGATGGTGGGTTTGACTTAAGCTATAAAGGTCTTAATATAGATGTCAAGACTATGGGTAGAATGGTTGATCCAAGACCTTATTACGTGAATAATTTTATAGCCTACCAAAATAAATTCAACTGCGATGCCTATATATTTTGTTCGTTAAACAAGACAGACTACAACCTTACTATATGTGGGTGGGTTACAAAACCCCAGTTACAAGAACGCTCTATCATCTACGAAGAGGGAACAATTAGAACAAGGTCAGACGGAAGTACTTTCAAGCTTAAGGCACCTACGTATGAAATAGAAAACAACAAGTTAAATCAAATGAGTAAATTATGAAAGATTTTAGACCAAGACTTCGAGGAAACAAACTCAAAGCATTCGAAAACATCACAAAGAAGGAGCAAAGAGTTCTTGTTATTGGAGACCTTCACGAGCCATTCTCGTTAGACGAATACCTAAACCATTGTGCAGAGGTTTATGCAAAGTACAACTGTAATAGAGTTGTGTTTATTGGGGATGTAATTGATTCGCATTACTCAAGTTACCACGAGTCAGACCCTGATGGTATGGGAGCAGGAGAAGAATTAGAGTTCGCTATCGAACGTTTAAGTCGTTGGTATAAGATGTTCCCTAAAGCAGATGTTCTTATCGGAAACCACGATAGAATCATATCAAGAAAGGCATTTAGTGCAGGAGTACCGAAGGCTTGGATTAAGTCATTTAGTGAAGTGTTGGAAGTGCCTAATTGGAACTTTATAGATAGACTTGTAATAGATGATGTACAGTATATCCACGGAGAAGGAGGTACTGCCCACACGAAGTGTAGAGCTGATATGATGAACACAGTACAAGGACACCTCCATACTCAATGCTATACCCAGTGGTTTGTTGGTGCTAACTTTAAAGTATTCGGAACTCAAGTAGGCTGCGGTATTGATTTTGACAAGTACGCTTTTGCTTATGCAAAACGAGGCAAGAAACCTGCTATTGGATGTGCAGTAGTAATGGGTGGTAAAACAGTAGTAAACGAATTAATGGAATTATAAATATGATGGAACAACAATTATTAGACAGGATTAGTGATATAGTAAATGCACCAGCAACAGACAGAGAGAAGATAGATGCTCTATTAGAGTTAGATGCTTTCCTTTACACAGAGTTAGGAATAACCTCAACAAAGGGAGACAAGGCAGAAACAAGACGTAAAAGTCGTATTATTTATAGAGAGATTCGCTCCATAGATAGTAAGGATGGGAATCTATTGTTAAACCATTTAGATAAATAGTATGCCAATTCCAAAAGTAAAGAAGTACGAAACTAATAAAGATTACATTCAACGATGTATGGGGAATGCCCTTATGAGACAGGAATACCCTGAAAAAGACCAAAGGTTTAGCGTATGTCAGTTAGCGTTTAAGAAAAACTTTACGCCAAATAAGTAAAAGTTATTGACACTTGTTACTATTTATGTTATATTTGCATAAGGGGAATCACTAATGGTTCTCTTTGTGCAAAAAGCATTTATAGATATGGGTAATAAAATAACAACATTTGACGGCAAGGAGTGGGATGTAGCAGATTTAGAGAAGAAGGCAATAGACGATTCTTTCTACTACGGATACCTTGCTAAAAACGTATTAAGCAGTAGTTCTGTTAAGCTACTAAACAAATCCCCTAAAGACTACAAGGATATGTTAGAAGGGGTACAGAAAGGTTCTAAAGCCTTGGAAGAGGGTAAGCTAATCCACACAATGTTATTAGAGCCTGAAAAGCTATCTGATGTAAATATTGTGGAAACTACAACAAGAGCTACCAAAGTATTCAAAGCAGCACTTGCAGAGAATCCAAATACATTCACACAAAAAGAGTATGACAATTGTAGAGGTATAGCAGACGCAGTTTTAAACAACAGTTCTGTTTCTACATTTATGGAAGGTTGTGATGCTGAAGTGCCTGTGATTGGAGAGATATCAGGAATACCATTTAGAGCGAAGGCTGACTTATTATCGAGAGAGAAAGGCATTCTATTAGACATTAAGACTACTGGCGATATGGATAGGTTTAAGTGGAACGTACAGAACTTTGGATACCATATGCAGGTTTACATTTACTGTGAGTTGTTCGGCATATCTTATGATGACTTCTACTTCTTGGTTGTAGATAAGAAAACTAAAGCAGTAGGTGTGTTTAATGTAACAGAGGAAACTTACTTCAAAGGATTGGCAGAAACAGAGAAAGCAATCGACCAGTACAAGAAGTATTTTATAGATAAAGAACAAGATGTAAATGATTTTACTATATTCGGAGAGGTATGACAGAAAGAGATAGAATATTACAAAGATTAGACGGATACAGCAAAGAGTTCTTTTTGTTAACAGAACATTGGACTCTTGACGATTGGAAGAAGATTAGGGACAAAGAATACTACGATGTTATGGCTATGTATGGGAGGGACTCCTTGCAGTTTTGCCAATTCAAAATGAAAAGAATAATGAATGTTTTATGACAGAAGAAAGCAGGCAAGAGATAATAATGTATGGGTATAGAGATTCCTTGTCCTTGTACGATGAAGGATTCACAATAGATAACCTAACAGAATTACTTGAGCTTTACGAAGAAAGGGAACTGTACTTAACTTGTGCAGGTATTAAATTAGCAATAGACGAATTAACAAAAGAAGAAAACGATGACAGCATTAGAGATTAAAAAGAGAATTGAGAAGGATTTTGATGTAACACTCGATACATCATCAAGGAAGAGAAACTACGTATATCCAAGAGCGGTATTCATTAAGTTGTGTAGAGAGTTTACTGAATTAGGCACTCAAGACCTTGCAGACCTTCTAGGGCTTAAAGCCCACGCAAGTGTTCTTAATGCATTAAACAATACATTTTATGATGCTATGTACGAGTTAAAGTTTAAGAACTACTATGACAATATGAAAAGAACGTTAAGTTCTGCCCCATCATTACAGAAAGAGAATGACAGGTTAAAGTTAAAAATAGTTGAGCTTAATGAGTTGATTGAGTTTTACAGAAAGAAGACAGAGCAATATGGAATTTTTGGATGAGATACTCGAAAGGCTGCAAGATAAACCAAAAGATAATCAGATAACAATATTTGATGCAATAAATGAACAGCTATAATTACAAGGCACAACAATACTGCTTCAAGAACGAGATAAAGATATACAACACTCCTGTGTCGAAGAAGTCAGTAAGGATAGAAGTAGATTACAAAGGTCAAATAATAAAGAGCGATGTGATTTACTCAATCAAAGAATCAGAGAAAAAGATATGGGAACTTTACGAACATTTTTACAATAAACAATAATATGGAAGATAAGATAGTAAACAGAGTGTTAGGGGCGTATAAGCTACGTTCTAACGAAGGAATTAGAAAATATGGTACAACGTTAGAGAGAGATGATTTAAACGTCTTTGAATGGCTTACACACCTTCAGGAAGAGCTGATGGATGCAACCCTGTACATAGAGAAATTAAAGACAGAAGAGGTAGGCATTCCTGCTGAAGATATAGGTATAGCTTACTTTAATTCAATGTTGGAGCATCCTGCTTATGCAGAGCCAAAGAAATGCACCATCACAGGTATAGAGTTAACGGATAAAGATACCTATAATAAAAGGTCAGGTTGTCCTTACGCTAACTTTGTAGAGGGATTTAGAGCAAGAAATAAGATACCTGTAAAAGACTTAAGAAGGTTTGTAAATGAATTAAAAAGTAAACTATGACAAATGAACAAGTAGCTAAAAAGTTTATAGACTTTGATTGGTCAGATGACGTGACTGAAGAACAAAAGCAAATGATTTATGATATGGATAATATTTCCATAGAAATAAAGAAGGGCAAAGAAATAAGCATAAAGGTGTTTAATGAAGAACATCAATTGTGGTTTAATACAATCAAAGGTATTGAAGAATTAAAAGATTTAGTATCTACAATAATAAGTAAAAATATATAATTATGACAAATAAGAAAAAGGAAATTATAGATTGTATAAGGTGCGATTCTAAAATAAACTACAAGGGTCTTTGTAAGACGTGTTTTACCGAATTGGGTTTGTTAAGGGAACGTGATAACAATAAAACAAAGATAGAATTATGACAACAGACACAATAATAATCGGAACGCTTATAGTGGTCTTTTTAGGGCTAATAATAACAATTATAAAAATACAACTATGAAAATAACAAACGAAGATAATATGGAACTAATGGCAAGGTATGAAGATAACCACTTTGACCTTGCAATTGTAGACCCGCCATATAGGGATGAAAACCAACCGACAAAGGATATGAGGGCAAATGGTTCTATGAAAAGTTTAGAGGGGCGACCAACACAAGAGTATTGGAATGAGTTATTTAGAGTGAGTAAAGAACAAATAATATGGGGCGCTAATAACTTTGAATTACCACAATGGAAAGGATTTGTAGCTTGGAAAAAGAAAACAATAGGCATAAACTTTACAATGTCAATGGTTGAAATAGCAAGTTTATCTGAAAATTTAGGAACTACATCTAAATGGATTGAAATTGCACCACAAGACCCAAATAGAGTACACCCCACTCAAAAACCTGTAAAACTTTATGAATTTTTGTTAATGCAGTACGCCAAAGAAGGCGATAAAATACTCGATACACATTTAGGAAGTGGAAGCATAGCTTTAGCTTGTCATAATTTAGGTTATGATTTAACAGCTTGTGAATTAGACAAAGAATACTATGAAAAAGCTATGAAAAGAATCCAAGAACACCAACAACAAATACGAATGTTTTAAAAAGAAAAGAAATGGAACTACAAGGGTGGGAATTTAAAATAGGAATAGTAAAAGGTTTAGTGTTTGGAATTAGACCTTACGAGTTTAGAGGGGAAGGAGTTTATGAAGTAGACCACGTACTATACCTAGGAATATTTCAAGTGGTATTTACAATGGTTTACGCTGACAATTAACAACTAGACTTTTAAATTGTTTTAAATTAAAGAATCAATAATGATTTTATTTGATTATGGACGGAAGAAAAAACAACAAAGGACATAAAGGTAAAGCAGGACGCAAAAGCAAGTCAGAAGAAATGCAGTTAATCGAGATGCTGAACAAACACATTGACAAAGACGAAGCTATCAAAGTCCTAAAATCAAAGATAGATGAAGGCGACTTCAAAGCCTTGCAAATGTATATGAACTATATGTACGGGAAGCCAAAAGAAACTAAAGACGTTACTATAAACGCAGAGCAACCACTGTTTAACATAGACTTTAATGAATAACTCTAGCATAGAGATAACTACTGCGCTTAAAAAGATTTTAAAAATACAAGAGCTAGGAGGAAGAAAAAAAGTAATTCAAGGAGGAACATCAGCTTCTAAAACTTTCTCTATTCTTTTAGCGTTAATAAACCAAGCAACCAAAAATGATATGCTTGAAATCTCTGTTGTATCTGAATCAATACCGCATTTGCGTAGGGGCGCTATTAAGGACTTTCTTAAACTGATGATGATGACAGGAAGATACAGGGATAGTCATTGGAATAGGTCGTCTTTAAAATATACATTTACAAACGGCTCATATATCGAATTCTTTAGCGTAGAGCAACCCGATAAGCTACGAGGTGCTAGACGTAATACTTTGTACATAAACGAAGCTAACAACGTACCATTTGAAGCCTACAACCAACTCTCGATAAGAACGAGCGGAGATATATGGATTGACTTCAACCCGACGGCAAACTTTTGGGCGCACACCGAAGTAGTTGGAAACGACGATGCAGATTTTATTACACTTACATACCTAGACAACGAAGCGCTTCCCGATACTATTGTGGCAGATATAGAATCAGCAAAAGAAAAGGCAAAAGAAAGCACGTATTGGGCGAATTGGTGGAAGGTTTACGGACTAGGTCAAGTAGGTTCTTTAGATGGCGTATGCATTACCGATTGGAAAGAAATAGATTTACCAACAGAGGCAAGGTTATTGTGTTACGGAATGGACTTTGGATATAGCAACGACCCTACAACATTGATAGGCTTATACAAATACAACGATGCTTATATATTTGACGAGGTTATATACCAAAAGAAAATGCTCAACAGTGATATATCAGACTTATTCAAATCAAAGGGGATTAGGGATGTGGTTTATGCAGATTCAGCAGAACCGAAATCAATAGCTGAACTTAACACCTACGGTCATACAGTATTGCCCTGCACCAAAGGAAAGGATTCAATCGTTTACGGAATCAACTTAATCAATCAGAACAAAATCTTTGTTACAAGGTCAAGTAAGAACCTCATCAAAGAACTACAATCCTATACGTGGATGAAAGACAGAGAAGGAAATACAGTAAACAAACCGATTCGAAATTTTGACCATTGTATTGATGCTGCACGTTACGCTATCACTTCACAATTAGAGAATCCGAACAAAGGGCAATACTTCGTTTATTAACAAAAAGTAAAAAAAAGTTAAAAAAAGTTTGGTGGTTTATTAAAAAGGTCTATCTTTGTAACATAATTTAAAACTCAAACCAATGGAACAAGAAGAATATCTAAAAGCAAGAATAAAAGCCTTGGAGGTTGAACTTGAAAAGGTAAGAACACAAGCAAAGAATTTAAAAATGCAATTATCATATTGCCAACAACAAAACTTTAAAAAGTAATATTATGAAAGCAGGAAAGGAAAGTAACTGGGAACTATTAATATATAGTATGCTGTATTGGGCAGCGTTTTTTGGAATAGCATTTTACATATAGTTATGCCTGTCACAAAAGAAATGCAGGACATTTTAGCGATGTCTAAATGCTTAAAGAATGGAATCAAGGTCGAAGCTGTGCCACAGGAAACTGCTAGATTTGGAAAGTGTAAGATACAAGTAACAAAGAACGGAAAGGCAAGAATCGGAGAACATTTATACAGCCAAAAAGACGGAGAACTAAACAAGCAGATAATTAAATTGTACAACCATTACGCAAAGCAATTAAAATGAGAATAGAGATAACAATTCCCGAAAGCCTTGACGATATAACGCTAGAGCAATACCAAGTATTTAGCAAGATAGAAGAACCAACGATAGACCAAACACTCACAACGTTCTTAAACATTTCACAGAAGGAACTTAATATGTTGCCTGCTGATAAGATAGAGGGATTTGCAGAACAGATAAATTCAGTCTTTGAACAAGACAAGCAGTTTACTCCTACATTCGTTTTAAATGGTGTTAAATACGGTTTCATCCCAAAGTTGGATAGTATAACCTACGGGGAGAATAAAGACCTTACAACGTACTTAAATGACTTTGACAATATGAACAAGGCTATGGCGGTAATGTATCGACCAATTATACACGAGCAAAGAGGTAAATATTTGATTGAGGATTACGAGGGTTCTTCGAGATATTCGGAGGTTATGAAACAAGCACCTTTATCGGTTGTACTAGGTGCAACGGTTTTTTTTTACAATTTAACGAACGGATTGCTGAAAGCTATCCCGAACTATTTGGGGGAGGAGTTGGAGAAGGAGTCAAAGGATTTGCTAAAAAGTGGGGAAATTACGAAGAAGCAGTTGCACTCGCTGATGAAAAAGTTCAAAGAATTATCGGAGTAGAAATAGGAACTCCTGTATCACGTTATCCATTACACGCTTGTTATTTATATCTAGCTTACTTAAAAGACAAGACAGAGTTCGAAAATAAGAAGATTAAAAAGAGTTTCAAATAAAACTGCACCACATATGATAAGCCTCTATTTAACAATAGGGGTTTTTTTATGTTTTAAAAGAAAAACAAAATGGCACAAGGATTCTATAACCTTACAGACAAATTAAAAGACGAACTATTGAAAGACCCGTTTGTCAATACAGTAACATACGGAAACATCTTTGAGGTTGATTTAAACAAACAAACAATCTTTCCTTTGTCGCACTTCATTGTGAACAACGTAGTTGATAGAGGACAAACGCTTTTATTTAACATTTCTTTGCTTTGTATGGATTTGGTAGACGAATCTAAAGATGACACAGAGGACGAGTTTGTCGGTAACGATAACGAGCAGGACGTTCTTAATACACAGCTTGCAGTTGCCAATCGTGTTGGTGCTATGCTGAAACGTGGAGACTTGTACAGAGAGAAATACCAACTAGACGGAGAAATAGCCCTAGAG
>Ga0209136_1000429_pt1 | contig 30225 bp, 50 predicted proteins | sample SaaInl0LU_22_DNA_FD_184640 | JGI IMG/M metagenome (GOLD analysis project Ga0209136, IMG submission 184640) | Marine microbial communities from expanding oxygen minimum zones in the Saanich Inlet - ESP_90LU_22_DNA (SPAdes) (version 2) | ecosystem: Environmental > Aquatic > Marine > Intertidal... | reverse complement strand
ATATCCCTCGTTTCTATGTAACCATAAATAAATATCTTGTATCTGTATGCTGTCTAAAAACCCTGTTATATTAATTTGTGGGAATGTTCTGTTTATAGCTTGAATTATTGCTCTTAATCTTATAGCAGGTTTTAAATCAGTCCACTCTAAACTAGTTCCTGTTGCATTGTCTTTATACCCACTATTACTAAACCTCATATTTTTACTATGGTGTATATTAGGTACTTTAATATCTGAACTATTTAAAACTCCACTAGCTTCCAGGTAAGCATCATCTTTAGTAGCCATATCTAGTATGTTGGCTTGACTGTATATAAACTCGCTTATATCCCCATAGTTTAAACTAGACAGTTTACTATCTCCTAGTATTTCTTTTAAATCTACTGTATCACTAAAAAATGTTACTTTATATGAATACGCTTTATTGTTTTTTAATTGTACGCTACCAAACTGTATCTTTCCTTTTTTATAATCAATTCCATTTAGTTTAATAATTGCATCGTGCCTATATCTAGCATCAAAACTATCTACTATATCTGTATTTTCATAGTGCCTAAATAGTTTGTTGTTTAGCTTAGATGCTGGAAGATTAAACTGTTTAGAAAAAGGTGTAAAGACTTTTTTAATATCTCTTACATTTAACAAACTATCCGTAATACTTATGCTCTCATCCTTAAATAAATCAGCTCTAAAATAATCACTTGTAATTCTATAAGGCACTTGTGTTGTAGTAAACAAATCAATAGATAAACTTAACTGAGTATCACTGTCAATAGCTGTTACTGTTGCTGTGCTATTTGTTTCTTGGTTTGTAACTAAATCTCCTACTTCAATAGTTTCTGTGAATTTAGCAGTGCCATCAATAAGTTTATTAACTGCTGTAGAATTTACTGCACCATTTAACCTCTTGTATCCTTTTATATAAAGCTCTATTATCTGCATTAACGTATATTGTTTATAGTATCAAAAGCAAACTCAATGTCAATTGTATAATTAATTAACTTATCATTGATAACTGTTTTATAAGAGAAACTTCCACCGCTTATTTTTATAGGAAGAGTTTTATTTTCAATCTCAATCCAGCAATCTTCCGAAAGCTGTAACTGTTTAAAAACTTCATTGTATTCCTCTGGATAAAAGCCAGTGTTTAAAGTTAGCTTTTCACTTCCATTTTTTGTAAGAGTTTTATCTTGATGTCTACTTGAATTATAAGCTCCATTGACAATGATGTTTCTTTTGAATGATTCATCTTTAGTTGTCAGAGTTTCATTTGATCTCTTAAAAAACCATATATCTTGAAGAGCTCCAAACTTATTTACAAAAGTAATTTTGTGCGGTTGATATTTGCACTCCTGGATATTATCAACTGTTAGCTTTATAACTCCATCATCTGTATCAATATAAATAGTATCAAAATCAAATAAAATGAAATCATCTGAAAACTCTTGCAAACATGAACTGTCCTCAAAAGTTCCTCCATCTTGTATTACTCTATTTTCAAAATCATCTGCACCATTAATTCCATTAGTAACGTATTCTATTTGCTCATCACTTTCTAAGCTACTGCTTATTGCTTTAGTATATACAAGCTCTCCATTAAGCTCATAAGTTACTTGATTTGCTGTTGATGTATCAACTGGAATAGTTGCTGGAGCATCATCAAGTTTAACAACAATATTGTTGCTCTGTAAAAGTCCAGAATCATTCTCTGGATTTGCTTCATCTTCATAGTATCCGTATCCATCAAAACCTACTAATTGAGTAAACGCACCATAATCTTGCTGTGAGACTGTTGTAGTTAATTTTGTTCTATAATCTACCCAAACATTTAAAGTTTCATAATCTCCATCAAAAGTCTGTAAAAGATAATCTCTTACTATTTCTCCTATCTCAAAAGTTACATTTTCATTTATTGCAAAAGATGTCAATGTGAATTTATTATCTCTGTCTGTTGTTTGCGTTCCAGTGTATACATATAACTCCATATCTACTCTACGTAAATTTGTAGCTGTTATATTTATATAATATGGACTTCTTGCATTAATCTTTGACATTTATTTCTCTTTTAAATTTATTTGTATCTGTTTTTCAATTCCTATTGAATAAGCTTTTACAAGATCATCTGGAAGTCTTTTGAATGCTCTTTCAAATGGCTTTGTAAAAAACATACTTGCTTTTATTCCAGTGCTGTAAACGCTTCTTGTTATAATGAAAGAAGTTTGCTCATAACTTAAAAATCTTCCTTTCTTATCTCTGAACTGTATTCCTCTTCTCCTTACCCACTTATCAATGCCCTTAGTCAATCCACCTTTCTTTCCAGTCTTTCTACCGAACTTGTATGGACTGTTTGGAGCTTTAATGCTTTTATCTTTTCCTTGAACTCCCTTATCTACAAAATCTCCGTAATCAGCCATTTTAAAAGCCATTGACGTCTCCTTTGCACTTTGAGATATATCATACCCCAAACTATTGTATAGATCCTTAGAAGCGTTCTTTTTGCCTTTAGTTAAGTTGCTTCTGCTTTGCTGAATCACATACTTTGCAAACTTGTTCAATTCATCTCTTAAGTATTTCTCTGCTAACATATATCAATGTCATTTCTAACAAAGACATCAAATGTTGCTGCCCATCCAGCAAGTCGATTCTCAAACCGCTCATAGAATGGCTCAAGATTTGCATCTCCATCCAGTTGATATTGATCCGAGTAAAGAACTCCTTTTCTCAAAACCATTACCAGCTTATTAAGAACAGCAAGTTGAGTATTCAAAATATCTTGTTCATTATTATTACCTCTGAATATATCACTTGTTTCCTCTTTGCTTTCATCAACGATATCCATTGCAAGAATACTTACGTTAAAAGTTAGCGTTTGCTCTTGAGTGCTTACGTTGTTTATAATTATATGGCACAAAGGAAAGATGCTCTGCTTTGATAAATCAATGTCATAAATATCTCCAGTGGTTACTGTATTTACATTGACATCATTAAGAAGCTGGTTTTTGATTGCTTCAATTAATAGATAAAATCCTCTTACTCCTGTATTGCTCATTTGAATTTACTTTTTATTTGTCTGGCTTCCAACTCATTCTTTTCTTTAGAGAAAGTTAAAAATGTTAAACATTCATGCACATTTAATTTAGAGATATATTCAAACTTTGTAATATCTCCGTTAGCGATTGCAAAGATGGAGTTGTACCATCCCCATTTTCTTGTGAAATTAGATACTCCGCTAAAATCTGCTCGTTCTTCTTGTCCAAAGAGTTGATCATAACTGTAGACAAGTCTTTCCCTAAATTGTAAAAAAAAACAATAGAACCAAGCACTGCATCCAAAGGAAACTCTTTTGCAATCTCAAAACTATCTGGATTGTATTCTTTTATGAAATATCTGTTTCCTCTCTTCATCTCCATTGGTCTAAAGAGTACGTTTACAGCTCTGTGCAGATTATCATTGTCTCCGATAAAAGTATCTAAGTCAATATACTCTCCAAACGTCATATCTTCCAGTGATGGAATAAATCCATACTCTTGACCATTTAATTTGAAGCTATTAATGAGCTGATGCTTAGTATCAAACATATTGTTTATGATTTCAGATATCTCTGCAATATCAGTCGCTCTCATTCCTCTAACTGCTTCCTTTGGCACATTGCAGAAGATTTCAACTGCTTTCAACTGGAGCTCTGCTTCTGGGAGCTCACTTAATTTAACAAACTCTTGATACTGTCCCAGAGTTATCTCATTTAATGAAGTTGGTATTGTAATTTTGTAATTCATATTCTTGTGCTTATTAATATATAAACAATTTAATAATTTTTTAGTGATTAATGGACAGCATATTTACCAAAGTTCGGTCTGCTTAATAATGAGTAAGTTGCATACCTGACAGCATCAATAATATGGTTGTTCTTATCCACTGGTTTATTTGTCAGCTTTCCACTTCTGTCCTCTTGCCATTTATAGTTTCTAAACTCCTGGATTGCATGATCACTATCCTTTGTAATATGTATCTTGAATCTCTTCAATAAATCAATACCAGCATTTACAGAATCTCTTCCTTTTAATGATGGTTGTATATTGTGTCCCATTCTCCTCAATTCATCAATTAAACGTGGCTCTGCTGAATCAAAAAAGATAGTATTCCTCCCAACTCCCACTTGTTTAAAATGGTCGCTTAAATCCTTTGTTGTCATCATTGTTCTATAAAGATGCTCTTGGATATATAGATTGTAATCTTTCTTATATACAGATACTAAAGTGCTTGGGTCATTTGTATATCCAGCATCAGCTCCAAAGCTCACAAACTCTGCATCATATGGAATCTTATCAGTTTCATAATACTTAAAGATAGTTGCTTTACTGATTCCTCTCTGTCCAAGTCCGTATATTTGCCAGTATTGTTCATCTGTTTCCTTTAAACGCTCAATCTCCTCAACGATGCTCTGCTCCAGGAATGGATTGTCTAAATAAGTTGTTCGATAAAAGTCAGCATCATCTCTTGGGATAACCTTGTCATATATCCAGTGGTATTCATCAGATGGATTGTAATCAATTATGATTTTCTCTTGCGTTCTGAATACTAACTGTTGCCAATCTTCATAGTCCAGCTCATTGGCTTCATTAATAAATAAGATATCTCTTTTGCGACCTCTTATCTTTTGCGGTTGATCAACAGAAATAAATTCAATGAGATTTCCATTTAGCTTGTATTCACTATTTGATTTATTATGATTCTCTTCTCTATAAAGTCCATACTGCTTCAATATAGTTAAGAAATCACGCATGACAGTAGCTCTAACGCTTGGGAAAGTCTTTCTGCAAATAGTCAATGTTCTTCCTTTAGAGCTTAAGCAATAGTCAAAAACAAGGAAGAGTAAAACATTCCAAGTCTTTCCACTTCTTGTTCCACCCTCGTGTATTGCTATTTTGCCAGTACTGTTCTGCAAATGGCGGTAGACAATGTTAGTCTGTATCCTTGATCTTGTCAATTATCTCAATTTTAAAATCAGTTGGCATTCCATCAGCTCCAGTTATTTCTTGTCTTTCAACGTATCCTCTTTTCTTTCCTTTGCTCTTTAAGTAGAAGATCATCTCTGCTGTTTTACCATCTTTGATATTTTCAAATAATTTACTCTCAACAAAGTCAAGAGCGATTTCCTGGATATCATTTACTTTTTCAGCAAACTCTGGATCATCTTTTAACCATCCATAAAATGTTGTTCTTCCTACTCCAACTTTCTTACATGCAGTTGTTACCACACCCAGAGATTTCTCCAGTGCTTCAATTATTGCTTTTTTATGTTGTTCAGTTTTGTTCATAACTTTTTTATATTATATCCTTATTTTTTGTAACTTTATCTCAATGTTTTCATTCTATTCAAATGCGGTGGTAGTTTAAAAGTAAAATACTTGGCATCCAGTCAAGAGATGGCGTTCATATCGACCTCACCGCTCTAAGTTTCCCTCCTCTCCTGGAGGGTTATTTTTTCTCCTTTATACATACCAGCTCCAAGCTCATCAATCATTTTGAAGTCTAATATCTCTGGCACTATCTTACAGCTTTTATCTATTAAGAGAATGTACCTATTTTGGAATCCTTCAAGAGCTTTAGCTCCTTTAAAGTCATACTTACTATCTCCACGCTTCGCTACTATCTCTCCATTTGCAAGTTGATATATTGTTCCGTTTTTATTTATTTGTGTTAGCTTAAATCCGCTGGCTCTGTATATTGTTCCATCTCCGCACTGCGTTGCATCCGAGTAGCTTAATATCCATTTAATCTGCGGTGCATTCTTTTTGATCATGCGGATACTGATTGCAATACATCTACTCTCTGAATACTTTGGAAGATAATCATCAAAAGCCATTCTGTTAAGCTCTAACATCTCATTCCATCTCTTGTTTATATCTGTTTCACCAGAATCCACTAAAGGAAGAACGTTTCTTTTATCCATTGGACTTCCATAGCTCATTACTCCATGCAATTGGTTATCCAGGAAGCATCCGAAGTGCAGACTGCTCATATTAACAACCTTTCCAGAATAGTGATGTTTTTTTACAAAAGCATTCGCTACTTTAGAGTTTATAACTTTTACGATTATTTCCTTTGCTCTACCCATTGGCTTACTAATAAATATAAAGCGTTTCCATTTGAGTTCTCATTCCCAAAAGTTTCAACGTATTTGAACTCCTCTGTTTGTCTTATTTCTTTTATTGCTTCTTTTATGAACTCCACTTGTTTATCTGCAAGAGTATAAGTCTGCTGTTGAAATGGCTCTTTCTCTCCATCTGGAAGTGAGAAAGCATCACTGGTTTCAATGTCATCCATATTCTGCCAGTTATCCATACCCCAGTCCTCAAGCTCAACGGAGTTCCATTCATTAGCCAATAAATCCCAGTCCCACTCTCCGAAGTTTACATTGTCTTTTACGACAAACTCTCTTTCTTGCATTGGAGTAAGATTGTCTGCTTTCATTATCCAGACCTCTTTCAATCCAGCTTCTTTACAAGCTCTCAATCTCATATTACCTCCAAGCACAACCATATCATTGTTTACAACAATTGGTCTAAGCTTAAGCATCTCTGGAAACTCTTTAATGCTTTTAACAAGTTTATGATACTTTGTATCCCTTATGATTCTTGGATTGTCTGGATTCTTTATTACTTTTCTTATATCAATCAGTTCCATACTTATATATAAATTTTTTCTTATTATTTTAGTATCTCCTCAATAGCTTCCAGTTTCTCTGGAGATAAGGTGGATACTTTTCTTATGATATTAATCTTGGAATCATTTAAAAGAGTTTCATGAATCAATGGAAGCTCCTTGTTATAGAAACTGTGGTCTGGATAAGTTTCACAAGAATACATCACTGATCTGTGCGTTGTTTTAAATCCATTCTTTCTGTATTCTCTAACAATCTCTGTCCACCCCATTCCTAAAGTTTCACGCATGAATACGTTTGCAACGCTTCTCATCTCCACAAGATCTCGTCTTCTGCTTTGCTGGAATATATCAACTCCAGTCATTTCTTTTATCTGTTCTCCTATTTTCTGTAATTTCATTTTATTTATTTTTTTCAATCCATTTCTGTTGCTCATCTCTCAAGAACTCAATCTCTCTCCTCAAATAGTCTGCTGCTTTCTCCAAGTCTCTCAACTCGCTTTCTTTCTTTCCAGCTCTGCATACATACTTGATGATGTTCCCTCTGTTGAAGTTTAAATTGTAGTCTTTTATGAAGTCGATAACATCGTATCCCTTTCCGTTCTCGTAATGTAAATATGTTGCTCTCATACTATTGCGTTGTCAAGTTGCTGAATCAAATGTCTTATTTCACTTCTCTCAAACTTTCCAGATATTTCTGCATTGTAAGTTTTGAAGCTCAAGTGATACATATCTTTCTCCGTATCTCCTTTTTTCTCTTTCTTTCCTAAGTACTCAATGTTTAAATCAAATTTCATTTTTTACTGTTTTTCTTAATTTATTAAATTCCAGTAGCGTTGCTTCCATCAATGGCTTGAATCTTAAAATTGATGTTGCTGCTGGATGTTCTATTTTTGCCAACTTTCCATATTCTTTGAATAGGAAGTCCATTGCTTCGTAGTCATTAAAAGCACTGATGTATCCTATTTTTATCATCTCTCTAACTCCATAAGCTTGAATGTTTCTCTTTCCATATTTGCTTACTAAATTAGATATTTTTCTTAAAAGATATAAAGAAAACTTTAAGTCTTTTATTTTGCACTCTCCTTTTTTAAATCCTCCAGGATTTGATCCAAAGAAAAGGTGCACAATATTTCCAGCAGATATGTTGTTAGAATTTTTAATATAATTAGTATAAGCTGTTTTGTAATCCTTATTCTCTTTAGCAAAAGCTTTTAAATAATCTAAAGTTGTCCAAGCTTTGTTTCCATTGTTTAGGTTTATGATTGCATTAAGATGTTGCTTCTGGTCTTGAGTATCTACCCAGTCCACGATATAAGCTGGAACTGTTCTCTGCTTTAATAATTTAGCAGATACCACTCTGTGATGTCCCTCAATAATATCTCCATCTTTTGAAACTACAATTGGCATCATCCATCCAAACTCATTCAATTTATCCTTGAAGTTTTGTGAATGTTTTAAAAATACATCTCGATTGACTTCTGCCATCTTTAAGTTCTTGATGTTGTAATAAGGTTGAAATTCTCCTCTTTTAATCTCTGTTGTTTTCATGTTATTTATTTATTTATAATTGTTTTATAATTGTCCAGTTAAGCAATAGTTATCAATGTCAGCTCCATCAATGAAAAACTTTTCATATAGCTTGAGAGCTTTCTCTACTTTCTCCTCTCCTCTGTGGTAAAAGTTTTCAGAGCAGTTGAAGATACCGATGTCAAGACTTCCTTTGTCGAGCACTAAGAAATAAAAATCTTCATGCTTCTTATTAAATAAATTGCAATAGAGAAAGCACTGCACATCATAAGAATATTTTTGTGCTGAATAGTGAAAGTCCTTAACGCTTGAGGAAGATGTCTTCAAATCTACAATTCTGTTGTCTGCAAGAACATCTGCTTTACCTCGAAATGGTAGTCCTTTAATGTTATCAATTCCAGGAACTTCAAACTCTGCTTTTGTGATCAGTTCCTTTGCATGTTCATTCTTAAAGAAAGCATCCACTAAACGCTCTGCATCACTTCTCTCTTTTGCAGTGAATACTCTTCCAAGCTCCAGCTTTGCTTCTTTGAATTTCTTTGTATTCTTGCTTTGCACATCAATAAAAGTCTGTGCTGCGAAAACCTCTGGCTCTAATATAGCGGTGTGAAATAACCATCCATCTCTGAGTGCTTGTGATTCTCCACTTCCATATTCAAGTGAATATTTGTAAGTCTTTGGACTTGCAAGAATCTGCTTCAAGCTACTGCTACTCAAAGCTAATTTGTTGAGCTCTCCATAATAGAAAGTATCATCATCCATTTTTTTGAGCAAATCGGCTCTGTCGTATTGCTTCCCATCCAGAAGCGTAATTTTATTCTGTGTCATAATCGTAACAGTTTTTTGAGCAATAAGTATCCCCATCGGTTTCCTTGTCGCAAGTTCTACAATAAGTTGTTTCTTCTGGCATGTCAGTATAGTGCATGTCGTATTTTTTTAATTCATTAGTTAAGTTTTCAATATGATCTTTAAGGTTTTGAATCTCATCATTTTTCTGTGACCTCATTAGATTGTATCTCTTTGTCATTATCTCCAGCTCTGTCCTTAATGTATTGGTAAACATTCCGACCTCATTCATTGCTTTGACACAATTCCTTAAATCTTTATTAAGTGGCTTTGCATCTTTCCACTCCATTATTTTGTCGGCTAACCAATTAAACCAGAGGTTGTAAGATTGATTCTGTAATAAATTCATTATGCTTTACCTAAAATAAAACCAATTAAAAAGGTTAATGAAGCAAATGTAATAATAGCAGCATTGATAATAAACTGTCTGGCTAATTTTCTTTGCTCTTCCTTTTCCTTTAACTCCTTTTCAGTATATACTTCAATTCTGTTCTTTCTTGTTTGGATATGTAATCCTGTTTTTGTTTTTTTCATTTTGTTATAAATTTAGCAAGTTTCTGGTATTTCTCTTGCATGTTTAATTTTTCTTTTTGCACTTCATTAAAAGTTATCTCAACAATTGATGGAAGATCTCTGAAAAGCTCGTAAGCATGAAAAGTAATAACTCTTCCATCCTCCAGCTCCATGTTTACCTCTCCATTGTTTCCACCCCAGAGAGCAACTGTTTTTTCTACGTATATCTCCTCCATCTTAATTAATTCTAAAAATATAATAATTAGCTCCATCAAAATTACATTCAAGCTCTTCTCCATCATAAGAAGCGAAAGTATGTCCATATCCATCAACAGAGCAGTTCTCTGCTGTTTGTTCCCAGTCAATAGCTAACCAGTCTGGTGCTTTAACATCATAGCAATCCTCCGTTATCTCTCTGATTGTTTCAACATAAATATCCCAGATGTCATCATCGTGAATGAATCTGTATTCCTCTCCATCAATCTCAATGTAGAAATCTGGCTCAATGTCTGTTAATTTTTCAGTTAGCTCTCTTACCTCATCTCTGTTGATTGCAAGGTCTAACTCTTCGTAAATAAATTCAAGAACTTCTCTTTGTATTGTTTTCATGTTATGCTTTTTGAAATAATTTGTTTAACTCTTCTCTAATAATATACTGCTCAAACTCTGAACAGTCGTTGTAATAATCTTCTCCGAAAAGCTTGTCGGCTAACTGGTTTTTTAATTTATTAATGCTTATCATAATTATCTGCTTTTTGTTATTAATAGTCCAAAGGTATGTTTTATAATAAGTTTATACAAACTTTTTTTAAATTATTTTTCTACCTCGTTTATATTAATTATTGAAGCATCCTTTTCATCCATTAAATAACAAGGTTTTAGCACTTTCTTTTTAGTCCAAAGAGATGAATCTGGACAGTAAAAATCTTTCTGCTGGAGCTCTTTCAATTCATTCAACCAAAATAAATAGTTGCCTTTAGGATCATTAACAAAATAAAGAGCAATCTTTCCAGTTGCCAGGAGTTTATCATACCTATCCTTTTCAATCATTTTCTGGAGATAGTAAGCTTTTCTGAAATTCATTGTCATAACAACCTCAACTCCTTTAGGTGATTTACCCTCTGCATCATAGTCATACCCATCTCCTCTGTGAGTAAGCTCCCATCCATCTGCATTCAAAAGCATTATTACAGCTCTTTCCCAATCTTCTACGCTTCTACTCATTGCTTAATTTATTAAGTTCTTCAATCCACTGCACTATTCTTTTTGGCTTACATCCGCATGGCTCAAAGTATTGGTGGTTAAAATACTTTGAATGAAGCTGACAAAGAAGCTTGAATTGATCTTCTTTTATTTTGCCTTTTATCTCCTGGCTTACTTCAAGCCATTTTTGTTTATCTACTTGTTCCATAAATCTAAATCAATATCATTCCACTCTTCTCTTCTCTTATCACATCCACAGTCTTTTCCAACTGCTTTGCTAATCTTTTTTACTATCCAGTGAATACCAGTGTAATATGTAAAGTAATACATTAAATCTCCTAACCTCATTTTTTAGCTTTTTAAAATTTCTAAACATAATTGTTCTGGGATTTTACTTCTGTTGTAATTCCCTTTAAGTCCTTGAGTTCCTTTGTCTAAAACACCAAGAGCTTTTTTTGCATGATACCCTCTCGGTTGCCTATCATGATGGCAGTGAGGATTACCATTAAAGCACTGTTTTCTTGGCATCCATCCGTTTGGATTTAACAAGCTCCTTATATTATTTGACCATATATCTGTCGGTTTTGCTCTTGTATCTCCATACTTGCAATACCAAACTGTTGCTCTTGGGAGTCCGCTAACAACTGGAAGTTTTCGCAACTTTCCTCTTGGATTCTCAATGTAGAACTTTTCTGGATTTAAAGCTCTTATAATCTCCAGAGTTTTCTGGACAATAGCAACACCAACAAGTGCATTTTCTGACTTTGGAGTATGGTCTTTATTCCAATGTCTTCCAATGCTGGCAACAGAAAAGTAAGTGCATGGAGGAGATGCCCAGATAATATCTGGTTTAAAAGGAACTTTGCTAACATCAAACTCCATAATATCAACAACGTAATCAATTCCATCAAAAGAATTAATGTCAGAGCTGAAAACTTCGTATCCTAAAGATTCTGCTGCTTTCCCTACGCTTCTGCTTCCAGCAAACAACTCAAGTACTTTCATAACTTATATTTATATAATATTTCTTTTTTTATCAAATAAGCTTTTTTGCTTTTTGTATCTCCTTTTCCAATAAACTCCACCCAGTTGAGATGATTCTCTTTTATGCAGTCTTTTATTCGATCTATTAAAAACCAGTGATAAGCATATCCATCAAAGATTACCCAATACTTTGCTTTACTTGTGGTTAATGCAGATGGTCTGTTATTAAATTCAATCTCTATTACAATGTTGCCAGTGAATTTACTTTTTTCATCACTCTTCACTTCTACTCCGATTTCAAGCTCTGGGATAAAAATATCATACTCCTTGCAGTATCCATCCTTTATGAATGCTCTTGGGTATTTCTTTTGAATTACCTCCAGGATAACATTCTCATGATATTTCCCTCTTTTTAAATCTCTGTTAAACGTTTCAATCAAAGCTGGTCTTTTATAAATTTCTTTGCGTTAGTATATGTATTGTAAAGTGAGTAATAACTGATTTTTGTATCTCTGCTTAATTCTGCAACGCTCTTTCCAGAAGCACAAATCTCAAAGACTTTTCTGTCATACCAGAACATTTTGTCCATTAAATTGTCAATTTTTTTCTTTTTATTTGCATACTCAACCTCATCAATACCAAGCTCCTCCGCTTGTTTAAATTCATTTAACTCCTCAAGATACATTTTTATTTGCTTTGCTTCCTTTTTATATATGTTTAAATAAATCCCTCTTAAAACCTTATAACAGTAATAAGTATTAACTTCCTCTCCATACCAAAGATCAAGTCCTTTCTGAACATCCAGATGGAGCTGTATATACATTTCTTGAACAATGTCCTCTGCTGTTGAGGAGTTGCATCCAAAAGACTTTACAATCCGTATCCAGTCTTGGTGTTTATTATAAGCTATTTCAACAAGGGATTTTTTCATACTTTAAATTTATAGTCCACAATATCCAGAGTCACAATCATTGAAGTCATCTTCAAAGAGCTCTGTTTGTTTTAAACTGTTTTTAATATCAATGTATTTCATTCCATTCTTAAAAGTTCGCTTTTCGTTTTCTTGATTTATAAACCATTGAAATTTCTCTGGATGTTTATCACTCATTAATTTTAACAGCACTGGATTCCTGTGAAAGCATCCAATACAGTTGTTCATATATGCAAATCTAACTGGTTTATCTTTCCAGTACTTTTCAATTGAATCTTTATAAATATTGTCATCTATTAAAGGAAAGACTGGCTTTTGCCAAGATATGTCCGCCCACTTATTTCTTGTTCCTCTTTTACCAACTATTTTTTTAAAAGATAAGTTTCCATTTTTATCAGATTTCTCAATCATGTTTTTTGCTCTTCTTGTTTCATTAGCTCTAAATCCAATACGCATCTCAACTGGATCAGTAAAATTTTTATCCCACCAGTCGAAGATTGGTTTTAACTTCATATCTTGAGTGCAGAATCTTTGAGTAACATTAGGTAAATATTTATCTCCTCTTATGATAACCTCATCAAAAGTCTTTCCAGTTACCCAAGATATTTCTTGTCCTATATACTGCTCAAGATCAATCATTGTGTATATTATTGTATCATCTTCCAAAGTTCCAATAAATTCAACCCCAAGTTTGTCGCTTACTTCTTGTCTGATTTTTTTATCTGGAAACATGCAATTTTTATCACTTGTTCTTACAAGAGCAAAAACATTGTAATCTGCTTTATAATTAGCAGCAATATAACTGGAAGTTTTCCCTCCGCTTAAACTATTAACTGTTATCATTTTTCTGTTATATTAACATGCTTCTTAATTATGTCAAGACCTTTTTTTAAATTTTTATGATTAACTTTATAGTCAAAAGCATATTCAAATAAATCTATTAAATCAATCTCTTCTTCCTCTTTTTCATTTATGTAATAAAATGGCTTCATACATCTAATTTTTTTGGCACATAATATTCCAGTGGGTCATATATCTCTCCAACAACAAAAGGTAATCCGTATTCATTTATGCTAAAGCTGAATGTTTCAAAAGCGTATCCCCTTGAGCGTTTACAGCTCACTGTTATCCAATCTTTGTTTACTGTATTTGCTTCGAGCTGGATTTGACTCTCCGTTTTTTTCTCAAGGAATGATCCAAGATGTCCAGTCGGTTTGTCGCTTCCATAATTGGAATGTATCACTGTAATAATATGACAGTTAAACTTTGCACTCCACTCCATTATTTTCTGCACACATAGATTGCTTTCCTCAAGATTATTTACATCACTTACTAAATCTGCAATCCCATCAATTATAACAACTCCATTCTTATCTCCATTTTCCTTTAAGCAGAACTCGATGAACTCCATTCTTTGTTTATAATTAATAGTCCTCAAAGCATAAGTCTGGTAGCATCCAGGATTTTTCATGTTAGCCATATCAAGCACTCTTTTAAATACTCGTTGTGAGTGCCAGTGACCTTGTTCTGTATCGAAATGAATCAAGCACTTCCCCTCTCTGTGTCCTAAAATCTTTCCTCCAAAATTATTACCTCCACTTAAATATACCGAAGCAAGTAGAGTAATAAAGAATGTCTTTTTTGTCTTTGGAGGAGCTTGAACAAATGAGAAGTTTCCATACGTTCCGATTGGAACTGGAAAAGTTATCTCTCCAGATTTTGTCTGGATTGTTTTATTTCCTAAACTCAAAGCAGTTGGAGGATAGTCAAGAACTTCTGTCGTATTGACCTCGCACTCTTCCTTGATTAGCTCCATTAACATTCTGTCTGTTGTTTCCTTTTCTGTCATTTTTTAATATAGTTTTTTGTTATCATAAATATATAAAAAAAAGGGAAGCCGAAGCTCCCCTCTTAAAATTAAAAAGGTAGATCTGCTGATTCTTGTGGAGAAGCTTCCACTTCTGGAGCTGCTTCACGCTCTGCATTTACGATTGTGCCATTGTTCCAGACCACTTTTCCATTGCCTAAGTAAGTCTTTTGCTTTTTGGCTTCTCTCTCCTCTTGAGATTGACTGACATAGATTCCAGTATTGTTACCGTATCTTGTTTCATCATTGACGCTCATTGTGAGATTTACGTAAACTGCTCCATCTTTTCCAGCAATAAACTTCTCCTTTGGTAGCTTTGCTACATTTAAACTAAAATTAATTAATGCACTCATATTTATATATATTAAAGGGTTTTAAATTCTGTTTTTGGTTTCTTGAAACTTTCGCTTTCATCTTCTCCGAATACTCCGAGTTCATAAAAGCCAGTTAGTTTCAAAACTGCTCTGCTCATTGCACGTTTTTCTGCCATCTCTGGAACGTACCACGAGTTAGTATTTCCATCTTTGTAATTAGCTCCTTTCAAAGCACTTCCAAAGGTTTCAATACTCTTTCCATCTTTCTCTGCATGAGCTTTAAATACTGCGAAATTTGGCTCACATCTTATAACTTCATAACTAACGCTCATTTGCTCAAGAGCTTGTATCTTGTCAATTCCTTGTCTTGTAATGATTGTATAGTGTTGATGTTTAAAGAAATCTTCTTTTGTAAGGTTATACTTTTTGTATAACTCTGTTAGTTTTTGTTTATTCATTCCTCTTCTGTTATTAAATTATTTACTTCAATTAATGCTTCAAGAAATTCTACACGCTTTTCAAGAGCTTCAATTCTTGCGTTTAAAAAATCAACTTGTGATGGAGATGATACTCTCCTTACATCTTCTGTATGTGTCATAGCTCTTCAAAAAATTGGAAAGCATCTAAACTCCCAAAGACAAAATTTAAGTCAATGATTGTTTCATACCTAAGTTTGTGAACAAATCTCTCGTTTTCTAAATCTTCACTGATTCTTGCAACTAAATCTGGAATCTTTAAGTTCCACTTCTCAAGCTCTTGCTTATAATGTGGCTTCAATCTTTCTAATAAATTCATTTGTTTAATGTTATAAAAAGTTAATAATATCCCAAAGTTATAAAAATATTTTAATTATTCACAAATTATTACAAAAAAAAACCACCTATCAAGGTGGCTCTTTCCGAGTTGGTTAACTCTTTGATAACAAAAAACAAAGATTATATCTTTAATCAAATATAGATAATAAATAAAAAATAGAGATTAAAACCGTAGAGAGTTATTAACAATTAAAAGTTTTGCTTGCTTTTAAGATCATCAAGCTTAGTCTTGAAATCCTGGAATACTTCCAACCATTCTGGATCAGTAAGTTTAAGCACTCCTCTTGATAATGTAAGAAGCTCTTGACTTAACTCCTCTCCAAGCTTCAAGCTGTATTCATACTGTCTCCCATATTCAAAGCGGTTGCATTTACGACACTGTGCATGAACGTTCCTTTCATCATATCGTGTAATAAGATGTTGCCTTGATATAAAATGTCCAGCATCAGTTTCAGAAAAGTGCACTTGCTTTCCACAAGATATACAAGAGCAGTATCCAGATTCATTGTCTGCATCTCTTCTCCTTATATATTCGTGAAATACTTTGTCAATCTTAGTTTTCCAGTATTTTAAAGTTTTTTTTGGCATAAGATTACAATTCCGAAGTCATATATTTATTGCTATTTTTTTAGAAATATATGTATCTATATAATTAGAAAACATTTTTTTATAATAAATAGCTCAAAGTTATATATTATTTTTTAAATATAAAACAAAAAAATTATTTTTTCCAGTGTTTAGTGATTTTTTCTGCTGACCTCATTCCAAAGTATCCTCCATAAACCAACAATAAAAGTGAAGACAATAAATCAATCCAGTTAGAATCAATCTTAAACCCATCCAAAGAGCTGTCAAGAATTATGTAAATAAATAAAGTAATTGTTAAAAAACCCAGAGATAATGGTCTTATGTTTTTAGAAAGCCAGGAATCACTATTCATATCTGCAACCCAACGCTTAGTTGTTTCTTGCATCTCAATCATGTCGTATCTTAGCTCTTCTAGTAGCATCTCTTTGTCAATCTCTGAAAGCTCCTTGTCTCCTTTTATCTTATCAGCTAACTCTTTCAATTGATCTATACCGGTAATGCTTCCAGCAACAGTAAGAATTTCTGGAGCTACTTCCTTTCCTTGTCTAACTAACCAACGTAGAGCATCTCCAACTCTTGTAGTTCCATGTTTCTGTTTATACTTTCCTGGCATAATTCCAACGTGCTTTTGTTCTTCTTATATCATAGTGAGTAAACGTATCATAAGCTCCAACTCCACCTTGCAAAAGTTCTCCCATATCAATCAAGTCCTCAATAATTACAAAGACTTCTGCTGGCTTCAAGCTTTGGATTGTGATATCTGCTGCCTTACCCAATAAGTGCTGGCTTCTGCTACTTCCTTTTATTTTAGAATTATGATCTGGACATCTGTAAGCACTGTTTATTGTGATTGGTCTTCCAGTATAATCTCTTAACCTCTGGAGCTGTCCAGCAAGTTTGATGATATTCTCATAAACTTCCAGTGGCATCTTGCAACCGCACTTACATTCAAACTCATGAATTTTAAAGTTCTTTGTCATTAGACTTTTTTTTCTTGTACGTTTCGTATATCTTTTGGAACGTGTATATTATAGAAGCTAGTAGAAGAATAATCTTTAAACTATTTTCTACTGCAGTAAAACTTATCCCTAAACTTATGGCATTAAAAAAAGCTATCCTTAAATCTTGTACACTCATTACATTTTATTTTCTAAATAATCAATACCATAAAAGTTGTGTAAAGGCTCTCCACTTGGTGTTACTGCATAGCTCTTCCAACCGTATGGGTGCTCCTCTATACCATTCCATACTAGATCTAATAAGTATTTTTCACTTAGTACAGTTTCTTTAATTACATTACCATCTGCATCAGTTTCACCCTCTTCTATTACTTCTCTTCCTAGTCTTACTATTGCGTGGTTATGCGTTGGGTATTCATTACCATTTTCATCAGTATCTACCCCTAAACCTTTTATTTTAGTTTCAGCTTGTTCCTCGCTATCAAATATATATTTGCCTACTTTTATCATTTTGTTAATTCTGTTAATTCTGTATCAGTTAGTGTATAGTCATAAACTCTAAAATCGTCAATACTGTTTCGTGTGCCGGTATCACTTGCAATTCTAAATTGCCCTAAACTAATATCATTATGGTCAAAAGGTATAGATAACCCGCTTGTTATATCTGCTAATTCTGTTCCATTTACATATAATTTATATGATGTATCATTAACATAAGAAATAGCTATTTTTAAAGTATCCCCTATTGAATAGCTAAAAGTATAATAATCACTATCATTATTTGAAGCATCTCGCCTTAAAACCCCTATTTGTGAAGATGAAGTAAATTGAATAGATAAATATTTATTACTTGCAAGGCTATCAATAAGACTAAAAGCAACATTTGAGAAATTATCTACTTTTGCCTTTGCGTAAACTGTAAAAGGATAATCAGTAAATAGTGTTTGATTTAACAAATGACAATCATCTTTTAATCTTGTTACTGCACTTGCTTCTGTTTTTATATAGCTTGAAACATAATTTGCAACTTCTGTTTGTGCACCCCACACATAAGCATAAGAGCTATCAGAAGTATCAGGAGCGACTACGTTCCCATTACTTTCTCGTGGAGTAAAAACAATACGTAAATCTGTATGTGTGTCTGATGTATATGTAAAATGCAACCTATACCAACCATTTGAATAATTTTCAACACCATAATCTAATATAGTAAAATTAGAAAATTCCTCTGCATTATAAATTTCTTCCGTATCAAATCTAAATCTAAAAATAGCCCTTGATGGATAAAGACCTTGTGTTCTTAAAGCGAAATAATTGCCACTTCCTTTTTTTATAAACATTGATGTTGTATAAGTTATGGCACTTGCTGACTTGCTTATAGTGTTCCTCCTATAAGAAGCACTTGTAGAAGTTCTTTGTAATGTATTAGCAGTCATTGTACCATTAGGAGAAATAACAGTATTTGAAGTTATTGTTGTATTAAGTGTATCCCAATTTGTCCCTGAAAATTGCTCACTAAACAAAATTAAATTTGTTCTTTGTGGCTCTAAAAGTAAACTAGGACAGTTGCTATTTAACCAATCTAATCTTGGTGTATCATCTACTGTTAATTCTTCTATAAGTCCATCTTTACGCACTCTTGTAGCATAACCATTTCTTTCATAGTCAAAATCTCCACTTGCATCATTGGGTAGAATACTATATACTGTACCCTCTCCATCTCCTCCTTTATATCCGCTTGGTATTAGTGCTAATTTAGGTTTACTCATTATCTTTCTGTTAATATTGTTGTACTATTCATATAACGCCATATACCATTAGCATACCAACGTATAGTAATTTTTTCATCAGCATCAATAGGAGCAGTAGTACCAAAATCAAATGTTAATACCATTCCTTGACTTGCAGTATAGCTTAGTGTTTTAGAAGTAACTAAAGTATTTAAACCCTTATATATATATATAGTTCCACTTGTTCCTGTAGGTGTACCATAGCTACTATATTTGTTTGCAGTCATAGTAACACTAGAAACATAGCAATCAAAAGGTACAGGGATAGTGCCATAAGCATAAGGGAATGTAGCAGTCATTCCTGTATCATAAAGCGTAAAAGTCGAAGTATTACTGTGATAGTGTCTCCAACTTATAGCTACCTTATCTTTATGTACAGGGTTTGCTTCTTTAAGCCTGTTAATTTTATTACTATGTTTAGCTTTTACTATCTTACTTAACATGTTTTTTATTTCTGCTTATAATATCACTATAAAACCTTTTAGCTTCTTTTTCGCTTTTAGTTTCTATATAGTTTTTTAATTTATTAAGGTTAGTTTTTTTTACCTTATATCTCATAAAACCCAACCATTAAACGTTGTGTCAGTATCTGGAGAAATATCTTCATTCGAGTTACTTCTATACTCTGGAAACTTTGAATCATTGAAACATAAATAGTCAACCATTCTTGTTGAGTAATAGTTAGCGTATTCTCTTGCTTTCGATACTAAGTAATCAACTTCATTTTTTTCTACATTTTGTGCAGTTTCGCTTGAATGCTTAAATACTCCTCCGTTTTTTATTTGATAAGCAGCAAAAGGAATGTATGTCATTTGAGCAAACCAAATCAAAGTCGGTTGCACATAATTATTTACAAGATCAAGGTAATCTCCAGACAAAGTATCTGCAATGATGTCAGCACTTATCTTATTGTATAAATCAGTTCCAAGAAGATTCTGCACCTCAACTTGCTGTGCTACTTTTATAAATTGTATGAACTTGTCCGTGTCAGTATTTCCATCAATGATGGAGTTCTTAACAAGATCAGTTCTGCTTATGAATAGTGCTGTTGCCATTAGTTTTTAAATTTCATTTTATTCCAATACTCTGCTGTATATCCTTTATACTTCATATCTTTTGGTGCAACTGGAACTTTCTGTGCGTTTGCTTCTGGCTTAAAACCTCTCTTTCTGGCTTCTGTCGTGCTTATTGCATCTCCGAGTCCTTTAGCACCCTCTTTTCTAACGTAAGTCTTTCTAAACCATTTGTGATTACATCTTGCACCACCTTTATAAAGCCATATAGAATAAGTATCGCTTCCATCTTTTCCGAATCCAGCGTTTACTGCTTTGTTTTCCATTGCAACAATGTCCTCTTTTCTGTAAACTTTCTTAGCACTTACCATTTTTGAGCAGAATTGTCTTGAAGTAGATTTTGTTCTTGCTGGTGCATACATATATCTTACAAGAAATTCATTTCCCTCTTCTCTTGATTGCTTAGAAGTTCCATCTTGATCACTCTTTTGATATGGCTTTGCACTTCCAGTGCTTACAAACTCCCAAATCTTAGAAAGCAAACTCTTTTCCTCTGGCTTGTTTAAATCAGTTATAACTTCATCAAGCTCCTCTTCATGCTCATAACTTACCTCACGCTCATCAATAATATCAAAGTCCTTTAAGAGCTCCTCTTCATCTTCTCCGAGCTCAATCAAAGCATCTGCAATATCACTCCCCATTTCATCTGGAAGCTCTTTGCTTAATTTAACACCAGTTTCCTCTTCTCTTGTTTCCTTATCAACTACGTTCTCCAAATCAGTAAACTCAAGTGGTTGAAGCGTTTTAAAGTATAATTTAAGAGCTATACTGTTGTAAGCTAATATCTGGTCAAACGCATCAATCAAAAGTGTCTGAAATGGTCTAATAACAGTGTTATCCATTAAAGTACTTGCAGTCTTAAGTTCCTCTGCATTATTTCCAAGTCCAGAGCTGTCCTTGATTCCCAGAAGCATTGGAGAAACTACTCTGTGTGCTACCATTATTTTCTTACCGCTCTCATCTGATAAAAACTGATACTGATTGTGAGCATCACTTAACTGGATTGGCTCAATAGTTGCTGCACTTTCTGGATTGTCGTTAAAAGCCAGGATAAACTTACCAGCGTTGGAGCTGCCAGAAAATTTAGAGTAAATACGGTTTTCTAACATTTGTCGCTCTTCGGCGTTAGGTGTACCATTGTTAAAATTAATTAGCATACTTGGTGCTAAACCATTGAGGATGTTATTGAGATGATAGTTGCTTATCTCTTCCTCAAGCTCTGCGTATTGAAGACCACCTTGATAATCTGGAGAGGAATAGTATTTGTATCCAGCTCGATACGGTTTTACATATACAATCTCGATTGATTCATTTGAATAACCAAAAGCTGGTATTCTTGTGCAGTCATCCGCTCTCTTTACTTTAGTCCAGTTATCTGAATAGTAATACGCTTCAACCTCTCCTTTCTCATTGCACTTCTCTGCCCTCAAGTTCTCCACTGGAATATGCTCTACTCTTGCAACAGTCTTTCTGTCCTTTGAGTATATCACTTGCATGGAGCATTGTCCCATAAGCTTCAAATCGTAACAGAGCTTTCTTACACAATCCTTATGAAACAAAGAAATCATCTTTGCGTATTGCTCTGGCTTTCTGTTTGAATCTAAAGCATCCAATCCTTTTCCATATATCATCTCCGATACTCCGTTGATAATAGCATTGTTTGTTGGACTTCCATTATATCTGTCAATAAGATACTGGAAATAATTATTGTCGTTTCCATAAGCAACCCACTCTTTGTTGGATTTCTCCACAATCTCTGGACTGGTATATGTGCTTAGATTTACTACTCTTAAATCATTCATAATATTATGTAATCGTTGTCATAACTATCCTCCTGGACATACTCTCCACTATTAACAGAGTAATAATCGTTGTTGGATTGATTAATTGTTTGGTCTGTGCAAAATACTCTGTCTTTATAAATTACAGAGCTTCCATTCTTTACTTCCAACGTATAGAAATCTCCCTCCGTAAGCGTTCCAAAATCTGCTGTAAAAGTTGAGTAATTTCTGTCTGTTGAAGCTGTTGGAGTTATGCTTATATTTAATCCAGTGCTCTCACTTTTTAAATTAACAGTGATGCTACCAGTAATGTATTCTCTTGGAATTATCTTAAAAGATTTACTTCCGCTTGTTCCAATTAACTTCATATTAATATATAAACAAAAAAGAAATATTTTGCATGATAATTGCAAAAACACTTATATTTCTGGAATTTATGTAATAAGTATTTTACATAATTTTGTAAGAAGGGTTTTTTGTCAGTTCAAAGAACTCGGTTTTTTAATAGACCTATATTACAGAGAGCATAACAACTCGTAAAACGCTTAAAATTGCCCTTAAATGAGATGAATAAAAAGCATAAAAAAAGGGTTACCAATTAAGATAACCCCTTGAATATACCCTTTAATTTGCTCTAAATTAAGCGTCTGGATCTATCTGTAAACCATCCTCTTGCAAGTTGCTTACAAAGTATGGTGGAGCTACTTCTTGAGCTGTTGCAACTAAAGTAAACCCAGAAAGGTCACCCATTGCTGCACCACTTACGATTGTACCACCAGTAATTTCTGCACCGTTCTTATGTCCGATTAACAGTTGATTTCCATTGTAATCTTCTACCACGTAATGAGCTCTACCAGCATTCAAAAGTTTGATTTGCTCTTGCGTTGCTACATCAAGGAAAGTAAAAGTAATGTTTAAAGTTGTTTCATAAAAAGTCGTTCCATTCTCGCGAGAACTGTTTACTGCTGTTTCCAAAGAACTGTTACCTTTGATATCAAACTTAAAGAAATCTCCTCCAGTTGTTAAATCAATTGTTCCAGCATCATCAGAAAGAGCAGCAATCGTTGGGTCAAAGTCAAGAATGTAAATTGTCTTAAGACCTCCAACGCTATTCTTACAAGGTAATGAGCGACCGCTTGTTACTGCACATGCCATATTTTTAGTTTTTTATAATAAAAAAGGGTAGGGATATTCCCCACCCCTTTCTACGTTAGTTATTAATTTAATTATGCAAGCGTATAAAGAGCGATGTCTCCACCGATACCATACTGAACTCCAGCAGTTGCTCTCATTACTACTCTTACGTTTTGACTTCCATCTACATCGCTCATGTCAATAACCTTAACTTCTTGAGAATCTGACAATAAGCCAGTACCAAAGAATAAGTTTGACTTCTGTGCAGCAACCATGTGGTCTGCTGGCATTCCAGGAGCTCTAAAGATTTTGATCCCATCATAAAGCAAGTTGCTTAATGCTTGGTTGTTTCCTTTATTGTCATAACCATTAGCACCTACTCCAGCAGCAGCAAAACCACCTAAGTGACGTAAGTAAAGTTGGTAAACATTGTTAGGAACATAGATGTGTAAATCTTCTTGGTATAAAACACTGTTAGGAATAGCATCTACTAATTTTCCAATCTCTCCAGCGACATTCGCTGCTGTGAAAGCAGTTTCTGTTGTTGTAGCAAGGTTTACAGATGCATCAGCACCCATTAATACCGTAAGCCCATCAAACTCTCCAGCGTTAGCATTTACTCCACCCCAGATGTTTTGTTCTGTTTTTTGAGCTACTTTCTCTGCAACGTGAGAGATTAAGAAATCTGAAAATGATGGAGGAAGTTGATCAAATGTTGAATACCCCATCTCTACTGCTTCCCAGTCAGAACGAAAATCTTTCTTGCACAATTGTAAGTTTACTTGAAACTCCTCTGGTTGTAGGATTCTTTCTGTTAGTGTAATAGTTGAAGTTGGATCGAAGTCACAAGTTGCATCTTTTAAGATTGCATCAGTTGATACTTTTTTGATTACTTCTTTAAACTTAACGTTTGGTTTGATTTCTACCCCACCATTGTTAAGAGTTTCTCCGCTCAATAAAGCTGCTGCTATGTATTTACCAGCAAACTCACCAGCGTAAGTTGTTGTAATTGATGTTGTTGTTGCCATTTATTATTGATTTATTTTGTTAATTACTCGGTCTAAAATTGTTGTTGGTCTGTTAGAAGCTAATCTGTTAAAATTAACAGAAGCTTTATTTTCTGGATTTGCTTTGATTGGCTCTGCTGCTGGCTCATTAAGTTCAGCTTGTACATCTTCTGGAACTTCGCTCAATTCAGTTCTTTCATGCTTTGCAAGTTCCTCTGTAATAAGATTCCCTAAATCTTCTGAACTCATTTCCTCCTTTGGCTCAAGCATTGCTTTGATTTCCTCAATCATTTCTTTTACCTCTGCAAGTTCCTCTTTAGTAGCGTATCCCATCTCTTCCTTTTCTTCTTCTGCTGCTTCAACTTCTTCAACCTCTTCTTCTGTTGCTTCTGGAGTTTCCTCTTCTGCACCAGCTTCTTTGATTTCAGATATCAAACCCTCTTCTGCTACTACAAGCACTCTACCATCTTCAAGCTCATACTCTCCAATAGGTACAGCAACTTTCTCGTCTTCTGTAACAATGAAAACTTCTTTGCCAGCTTCAAAAGATTCTGCTTCCAAAACAGCACCGTTTTCCAACGTTTGTTGTTCCAACTTAATCTCTGTGGATAAGTTAAGAACGTCTTTGATTTTCTCGATCATATCATTCGTGTTCATATTAATATATAAGTGTTAAAAAATTAATTTGCATTTTTAAGCTTTTTTCTGGATGATAAACCACTCACTGCCATCACTCCAGATTTTTATACCCTCATAGGTTTTGTTAATCTCATAGTAATTTGTTGAGCCATCTAAAGTATCGCCACCGATTGGTGTTAGATAAACTCTTGTGTTAGTTACAAACCCACCATTTGAAATAAACCTTATTGCTCTATTTGTGTTATCCGATGCACTAGGTAAATTTAAAGTCATATTACCACTCGCACCACTCCACGTTAATCGAATCAACATAGCTTGTTCAAATATTGAAGAACTTAAATTTATAGTTTGCCCAGCTTCAACAGTTAAATTATAAGGCACTAAAGTATTCTTTATTTTATTTACTGTTGTTTGTTTTGTTTCGCCATTTTGTACAGCTACTAAAATTTCTGTACCTAATAAAGCGGTTGCGTTACTTAATTCAGTTATTTTCTTGTCTGCCATTATAACTTTATTTTAGAATTATTTTCTTGTAATATAAAACTCCTATCTTCTTGAAGCAAAAAATCTGCTGCTCTTGTTATGCTTCCAATACCTTGAGCTCTTAAGCTTCCATCACAACATTTAGTTGAATAAGTATTGTCCTCGCACAAACAAGCTCTTTTCTTTCCTTTTGGAGATGACTTTCCTGGAGTTATAAATTTTTTAAATCTTCTCATTTTATTGGAACACAGTTAGGTACTAATTTTCCGTTCTTCATCTTCATTCCATACTGTCTGTATCCAGCTTGACAAGGAGCTTCAAGATCAATCAAATCCAGTTCTTTTAATTTGCTAAGTGCCCAGCGTTTACCAGCTTTGCCACCCCATAAAAGATAAGAGATTGTTCCACATGCTTTTGTATTTCCCTCATCATAATACTCCTCTGCTCTTGAGAGATAAGAATACATACGCTTGATTGTTTGAACACTTATTGGTTTACCTTGAGCTAACTGTTGAGCTCTAACTTTACCAACTTGAGTTGCACATTTATTATTTACTTTCTCATTAAGCTCCAGACCTCGCTTTGCATTATTTTTTACTCCACTTGGATAATCAGAATAACTTTCAAGAATTGTTTTCTTTCCAGATTTTGTTCTCTTATCATTCTTGATAATAGCTCTTATCTCTTTCAATAAATATTCTGCTTCTGCTTCCTCAATCTCTGCAAGTTCTTTTTTCTTTTGCTCATCAGTCATGAAATCTCCAAGAGTTTGATCTTTCGGTCTTTCCATTTTATCTGCAAAGTATCCCTCAATTGAAAACCCTTTTACTTTTCCAGTCTTTACAAACTCCTCCCAGATTTTATCATTGTTTACTTTAACGCTTCCAACCCAAGTTCCTAAAGGTAAGTCCATTCCATACTTCACGCTCTTATCATGCACCTTATCTTCAACAATCCAACTCTCAACTAAAGAAAGTCCGTTTATTTGATATTGATGCTCAAGCGTTGAGTTATTCTGTTTTCCTTGCATGAGATACATCTGCGAAGCTTTCAATACAGTATCTTTTGAGAAATATATATAGTATTCATCTTCTCCGTTTCTGCGGTATATAGGCTTGTTAGGAATTAAAAGAGCACCCATCAAGATACGCTTTTCTTTGTCTATTTCTGCAAGTTTAAACTCTTGGCTTTTAAGTGCAATGAAGTCCTCTTCAATTGCTGGATTCTCTACAACAGAAATGGCTTCAATTCCAATCTCTTGTTCTTCATCCAGTATAAGTTCTACAATTCTCATATCTATATATAAATTTTAATTTATTTTTTTGCGTTTATAAAGTTGCACCCTCAACAATGTTATTTTCTAAGCTCTGTGCGGTTGTGATATCATTTGAAACAACGTAAGCTTGAACTGGCTGTTGAGTTTGGCTTCCAACTGCTTCTGCTAACTGGCTTGTTTCTGTTGCACCTACTACATTAAAAGATGGTGGTTGAGAAGCTCCACCTCCAGAAGCAACTGGAACACTTGTTGATCCTCCACCTCCAGCACTAACGCTTTTTATTGCTGCAATGTTTTTTGCTGCTACAGCTCCAGCGAGTGCTGCCTGGACTACTGGATATGCTGGAAAAAATGTTGTTATTGGAGATTTTTGAGCGGTTGAATAAGCGTTCTGAACACCCTCAACTCCACTTATTGTTGCACTTGCAATTGCCATTGCTTTTCCAATTTTACTATCTTTACCAGCCAATTGTGCTATACTATTGAATGTTCCTTGAGCATCTGCAAGAGTTTGTTTTTTTCTTAATTTCTCAATCTCTTCTTTTTTCTTATTTTCTTTCTCTTCTGCTTCTGTTCTTAATGTTGAATAATATTTTAATACTTCGAGTTTTTGCTCTTCCGAAGCTTCTAGTTTTTCAAGCTCTGAAAGTTTCTTTTGCTCTTCAAGGTTAATTTTTTCAACCTCTGATTCTGCTTCTTTCTCCTTTTGTTTAAGAGCAAAGTCATCTCTTATCTTTTGAATCGCATCAAGTCTTGTTTTTTCTTCTGCAACTTCTTTGTCTTTTGCAGCTTTTTGTTCGTTTGCTATCCTTTTGTTTTCTGCTTCTATTTGTTTTGAGATAGTATTAACTTCTCTTTGCACTTGCCTTGCTGCATTTGCACGAGCAGCTTGTTGTCTATTTACTGCTGCAATAGCTTCAGCTTCTTTTGTTAAATTTTCTTTATTACTTCTGCTAAATGTATTTTCTAAAATTTGTGCATCTCTTCTTAATTCTAAAAATTCAGTTTCTTTGTCTAGTAATTGTTCTTCTAGTTTTTGAGCATCTAACAATGCTTGTTTTCGTTCTGCAGCACTAAATTCTTCCTCCTGTCTTGATTTTAGCCTTAAGTTTGCTATTTCGCTTTCTAGCTTTGAGCGGTCTACAATTAACTTACGTTCTATTTTATCAGCTTTTGCTCTCATATCTGCAACTGCTGCTGCTTGACCTATTTCTTTTTTTTGTTCTTCTAAAAAACCTTTTGTGGCTTCTTTAGCTTTATCTATACTATTTTTAACCCCTGTAAAGCTATCTACAAAACTGCTACTAGCTTTTTTTGCTGACTCCAAAGCTTCATCAAAATCTCCTTTAAATACGCTTTTAATTGCACTCCCTAAAAAACCAACTGTATCTAATATTGCATTAAATCTATTAGTGATATTTTCAACTATTAAATCTTTAAAATCTATTATAGCTTGTTTTGGGTCTTCAAATACTGATATTAAACCCTCGCCTAAATCTGCTAAAATGTCTAATAGGTTACCTGTAACAGCACCGATAACACCCATTAATTTTGCAAATTTATTTTGACCCTCTTCTGAACTTGTAAACGCTTGTTTTAATGAAGTTAATAAAATTAATAACGCACCTATTCCTGTAGCCATTACAGCTACTCGCATAGTCTTAAGACTTACAATAGCAGCTTGTATTTTAGTTTTTAAAGTAGTAAATCCAATTGCAGCACCACCAATAGCACCACCAACAGATGCTAAACCTCCAGCAGCAGTTCCAGAAGCAGTTGCCAGTCCACCCATTGCAGCTCCAGTTTTAGTTGCAGCAGTACTTGCACTGTTCCCGGCTCTTGAAGTTTTATCTAGTGCTTTATTAGTTTTTTTTAGCTCCTTTTCTGCATTACTAGATTTAACATTTATATTTATTGTTTTCTCTATTCCCATCTTATTTCTTGTTTTAGTGCTTTAAATCCCTCTTTTAAAGTTGTTGGGAGCTTATGCTTTCCCTTTGCTATTCTTATGTTTTCTGTTTCTCCGTTTACGTATTTTAAACTATCTAAAATTAATTTTATCATTAGTCTGTTTTTGCTGTTATTCCTGTATCAAAAGAGAATACATCATTCCCATCAATAGTATATTTAACTCTTACTTCTATATTGTACCACGTATCACTTTCTAAACCACTTACCTTAAGTGCTATAGTTGTGTTTGGCTCTGCACTAAATAAAGTACCATTATAATAAACATTATATCCAGTAGCTCCACTAACTGCACTCCATGAAACAGTAATAAAATCTGTTCCTTTAGTTGCTTCTGTCAACTGTGCTACTCTACCTAAATAAGCTACTTGGCTGTTTTCCAACTGACTTGCAAACTCTTCTTTATTGTAAAGTTCTAAATCTGTTTTGTTTGTTAATAGATTTGTTTTTATACTATTTATTCTATAAGATTTATTTGCTATTATAAATCTGTCATTTAATTTGTACTTAGTTATTATACTTAAAGGAAGATAAGCACTAACTTTCAACATCCTTGCTTGTCTATCAAAAACGCTGTCTACATAATCAAAGTAATTAGCACTAAATAAATTTTGATAATTAGTAGGGTTTACTTGTAGCCATTCATCAATCTCCTCTCCAAAATTTAAAGCTAAACCATTTACATCATTACCCCAGTTATTAGAAGTTAGTTGAGTAGGTCTCCAATAAGTATCTGCTGTTGTTCCTGTTATTGCATAATCTCCATTGCTATCTGTATAATCCATACATAAAAGTAAAGGCTCTCCTATTGTTGCATCAAATTTTTTGTCTATCATAGCACCCTGTCCAATATCAGATAAAGCAAATGGTGGGTCTTCATTACTCAACCTTTCATACATCATTTTCTCAAAAGGTACTTCTAGATTATATACTTTACCATCCCACTCTTCACTTCCGTAATCTTCTTCTGCAAAAGGTACTCCATTTATCTCATCAGCAAATTGTACTAAAAAGGACTTCTTACTTTTAAATTTAAAGTCCATTTCTTTATACTGAAACAGCCTTTCTAGTGTAGAACTTTCCATATCCACATACTTAGTAATATCATAAGCATTGCCAATATTCATATATTGAGAAGCTAAAGCAGTAAATATATTGTTATCCTCTTTAAAGACTACTAGATTAAACATCTTAAACAAACCACTTAAAAAGTCCATTACTTTCATTTCTGGTACTTGTTTAGATACATAAAAAGTATTTTGAATATCAGAATTTACAGCGTTATATATTGACTGAAACTCAAGTGTGAAAGCATTTGATATTGTTTCTCTGTTTTCATACCTTAAGGCTACTGTATGAGACATAGATAGAGTATTCTCTGACTGTATCTCTACTGTTATGTCTATCTCTCCAAAACCATACTGCTGTGTAGTGAAGTAATCTGTATTTATATTTTGGTTTCCTGTTAAGCCTTGAAATGTAGCTAAAGGTACATCAGTTAGTGTTCTCTTTATTGTAACATCATAGCTAACTGTAGGATCAGTTACTGTAATATCTACATAAAAAACATATCTGTTTTTAATTGGTGGATACTGAATATTAACCCCTCTAACATCTCCATAGCTTGATGGTACAGAGGAAGTAAAAGTATAATCATCTATACCAGCTTTCCATCTATTGCTAACTACTTGCACACCACCACCCTCAACAGAATTAGTAATATATCCCTCGTTTCTATGTAACCATAAATAAATATCTTGTATCTGTATGCTGTCTAAAAACCCTGTTATATTAATTTGTGGGAATGTTCTGTTTATAGCTTGAATTATTGCTCTTAATCTTATAGCTGGTTTAAGATCAG
>Ga0209136_1000426_pt1 | contig 30276 bp, 27 predicted proteins | sample SaaInl0LU_22_DNA_FD_184640 | JGI IMG/M metagenome (GOLD analysis project Ga0209136, IMG submission 184640) | Marine microbial communities from expanding oxygen minimum zones in the Saanich Inlet - ESP_90LU_22_DNA (SPAdes) (version 2) | ecosystem: Environmental > Aquatic > Marine > Intertidal... | reverse complement strand
GTTTTCCTTGTGAGTATTTCAATATCGTTGTTTGGAGAGCAAAATTTTTTCAAAACAGGCGTTTTTTTTGGAGAAGCTACTTTTCATCCGTAAAAGGATTCTAATTCATTGGGTCGTTCGCTTTGTAATTAATTTTTCACCATTTTGAAAAGAGTTGTTTTTCCATTTGCGTTTAGTTGTACAAAGTACATTCCTTTTTCAAGTGAGCTGACATCGATGGTTCCCAGAACCGTTTGTTGAAGGACCAATGTCCCCATTACCGAATGTATTGATACGATTGAAGGAGACTCCAATCCTGTGAGGTAAAGGGTTGTTTCAACCGGGTTTGGATATATTTTTAAAGAAGTCTCAGGAGTTGGTTCAGTTGTGTTCGTTGCACCAGGACTTCCTTTTCCATTCTGACAAGACCAGTTTTCAGCCAAAGAATTGTCGGAGTCCCAAGTATTCAGACTAATAGTAGATCCATAGCTACCTGTGCAATTTGGCCAAGGAGCGTCGGAGAGATATGTCACTTCATCTTGTAAGATGTCATTTTCGTCGAAGATTCTTACCGAGTCAGAATTTCCAAAGCCAAAATCAAAATCGCCAATTATATTGGTGATATTGGAAAAAGTATTGGAAAAACTTGTGGTATTCTTTGCAATGACCAAGTAGTCTTCGGCTTCAATGAAGGTGTTGAGTGGAAAGGTGTATACATGTGTGTCATCATCGTCTTTTAGCTGCCAATCCGACAAGTCGATTGCACTTGTGTTTGGGTTGTAGAGTTCTATCCAATCATCAGGGTTAAAATCCTCACTCGAAGTACAATGAATTTCATTGATGACTAGAATTTCTGGTGTGTTGGAAGCAATAAAATTGGGTGTAATTTCAGAGGCTGCTGTCAAGGAGATAGCAATGCTTTCTTGTGTTGAAGAAAGATCTCCACTCCAGTGAGAAAAGGCAAAACCAGGAGCAGCAATGGCTTTTAATACCACGGGGACGGTTTCAAAATAATCACCTGACCAATTTGATGTTTGTATTTTTAAGTTGTCATTAATTTCCACAAAACCTTGAGATTGTGTGGGGTTCAAGATGGTCAACCTTTGTGTGCCGGGTAAATTAAATTTTGATTGCAGATGGTCTTTTGCAATCGAAGGCCTGTTGTTTGCAAAATTCCGCATGACATTTACGTAGTAGTTTACCCAGCCATTCGTGTTTTCAATGATTACGTTGCTTTGAGTGAGGGAAGGATCGGTTTTCCAACGGTTGTAATGTGCATTGATTTCAGGGGCGATGCTCTGATAAATCTGATCGATGTGCGCATTGACATTTTCACTTAGGAAACGGGTATTCAATTCATCTGCATATCGATTGATAAATCGATTTCTAAAACCAATATTCGTAATCAATTTTCTAAAAAGTAGGGTAGACCACGAAGGGTTTGGCCAACCCGGACCATTGGGATCCAATGCAAATTCTAAGGTGTCTTCGCTGTAATTTTCGGTATTCCAAAACGGACCGAAACCGAAATCGGTATCGTACATAATCCAGCGCCATTTTCCTTCTGGGTGTTTCCAGAATTTAATATTGTTACCAGGCCAATCTGTGTTTCCAATGAAAATATTGGCAGCCTGGTACAATGCGTATTCTTCCAAATCTATCTGTTCGGCAACATATTCAAAATTGGTGTCTATCGATAAATTTGTGCTACTGATGTAATTGATGAGCGCTCTGTATTCGTCATTACTCCCTTCAATTTCATCGGCGTTGTTGGTGAGCAGTGTAATGTCATCTGCATCTATATTGTGTTTGGATGCCAGCATGTGTTCGTTTATTTTTTCCCTCAAGTTGTACATGCCCCAGTAACTTCCATTGATGTAAGTAGCGACTGGACTGTGTTCTTGGAAATCCAATCCGGATCCACGCATCAAACTGGTCAAGGTGATGTCTTTCATCGAGGAACGCATCCAATCTTGTCCTGAGTTCCGTAAAACCAAAGATTCGAAATGGTCGTACGGCAATTCGTCGAACAATGAATGTTGGAATTTAGAATCTCCATACTGTCTTCTTGCAAATAATGACATGGATTTTTGACCGTTTTGACCACGACTCCATCCTCCAAAAATTTTCACTCCGGCATTGAATTCTGCAAAAGCATCCGCATCTTTTTCGTAAAAAGAAAGATGAACAGGGCGTTCCCAATCTTCCCAAAAATTGGCTCCAAAATAAGGGATATCTGTTTGGTAACTTCCGTTCGGTCCAAAGACATAAATCCCCGTGTTCTGATCAAAAAAAGAATCGGGATCGGTACTTAACAAGACCAAATCTATCTTGTGATTGGAGTTTAGAATGTACGATTTTGTAAAAACTTTGGAAGGCAAATGATTGCTTAAGAATATTTTAGCGCGAACAACGGTGTTGCTATTGATTTGAATCGGTCCAGTGTAAATGTTTGAACCTTCTGTTGGTTCCTTTCCACCAGTTTCATAGCGTATGATTTCACCGGTTTTATTCCCAGACAATTGCAAGGCAATCGGTCCGTCTATGAGACTTTTTTCTTCAGAAAACACAACGTTGCTTTGTACAGCTCCAACAAAAGAGTTCGTTGCGTTTTCAGCGCCAGGCGTGGTTTGTATGTAAGTGACAAGGTTTCCTGAGGAGGCAGATCTCCCCAAAGATGCATTGGCGGGCAAGTTTGTCACCACGATTTGATCAATAATTTTCTCAGATGCATTGGTCAAAGTGATGGTTTCTGAATCCGATGCTATTTTGAAATTGGTGTGCAGGTTGTTTTCGTTGCTTGACAATCTTAAGATTTGAGGCGGGGTAATCCCCAAATTACTCGAGTTTGTAAAAATGGCGGATAAAAAAGGAATGAGAGTAAAATCAGATGAATTTGCACTGATGTTGTGTGCTTGAATATTTAAGATATTTTCTCCTTCGTTTAGAATGGAACGAAAATCCGAGATTTCATATCTTTCAGGGTACCCTCCTTGATAGATCATAGCCTCCCGGTCCACTGTGGTTCCCGCATTGTAGGCCGGTGGATTTCCGTTGATATTGGCACGTGCAACCTCAACGCCGTTGATGTAGGCTACAAAAGCATCGTCGTAATCGATGTCTAGAATTAGAGATGCGATATTGTCAATGTCAGTAATTGAAAACTTTTTTCTCAAATAAATGGATTGTGTTCCATTGGGTATAACGGTTGTATCATCTCCATCAGCATAACCGAAACCGGAATTTCCATTGGACCAATTGGCGTCGTTGAAATTCAAAGATTTCCAACTGGAATTGGGTTCGGAACTGGGCAGGATGTATTTGAAGTTGTCTCCTTCGTTGATAAGTGTTCTAGCGTAATTTACGGAAGATCGGTTTTTGGACGATGCCCACAAAAGCAAATACTGATTGGGTGTTAAGGTCATCGCAGGAAAGTTCCACTTGCTGAGGTTGTTTTCGTTGTCAGATACAGACCAACCTTCCAAGGAAACTTCTTGCGTTCCATAATTGTGGAGCTCGATCCAGTCCGGGGTGTCGCCGTCTTCATCAAAGTGTTCAGAATTTGACGAAACCACTTCATTTATTCGCACGTTTTGTGCGGACAAACTAAAAAAAGTAGACAAAAAAACAAGGAGATATTTCATGGTTTAAAATCAGATACCCAAGATAGTGCATAATTGCTTGCTCATGGATGTTTGCATAACTTATTTTTTCAGGATTTTAGAGCAGGTTGGTTTGTTTGGGTTTTTGTCTATTTTTCAATTGTAAATTATTGAAAATCATAGGAGATAGCTAGGTATTCTAAAAGCGAATGGTGTTTTCGTGTACTATTGCCCCAAAGGGAGCCTTCCAAATAATGAAAAAACCCACAGCCATAAGAGGTTGTGGATTTCGGTGTGGAGACGCCGGGAATCGAACCCGGGTCCAAACAAGCAACCGCAAGGGTTTCTACATGTTTAGTTTTTAATTGATTTTCGATTTGAAACCGCCTAAAAACAGGCTATTGCAAACTTAGCTTCTTTGATTTCGGAAAGGTATCGAAGCCTACGTTTCCTATGTATGCATTTACGACACCTCTAAATGGACCGCCGCATACCAGGGCTTTCCGGAGATGTATGGCTTGTCCACCTTGTGAACCGAGGCCTAATCCTACTGTTAATTCAGATTATGCAGCCATAGCGTAGTTATCTTCGCCGTGTAAAAAAGTTGAAACAGAGTTTTGCGAGGTATGTTTCCTTACTCGACATGCTTGCCTTTTAATTGATCTTGCTGTCAAAACCAGTCGTCCCCTTTAGAAAATGATTGCGAGGTAAAATTAATAAAATAATAAGGATTGCAAGACTTTTTTTGGTGAAATGATTTTTTCGAGTATGAAACCTTGTAATTCATTTTTTTTGGTAGCATTGATAATTATTGAGTATCTTTCCAGACAATAAGAATTCCTTATACCCCGATTTCAATGTGCAAATATTTACTTCTTTTTTTGATGAGTTTTTCATCATTGCAAGCGCAAACATACGAATGGAAAACCGCTGTGTCCATCAATGACGAATTTTACTATACCGTTCCTACTTCCGAGCCGCCAGCGAATTGGAAGCAGACAGCATACACACCCACAAACTGGTCTACTGGGTCCTCAGGTTTTGGCTACGGTGACAATGACGATTACACAGAGATAACCAATCCTAGTATTTCTGTATTTATGCGTCGTGATTTTGAAATAATTAATACCTCGGATATCAATAGGTTGGTTTTAGACATGGATTACGATGACGGTTTTGTTGCGTATATCAATGGAGTAGAAGTTGCGAGAGATTTGGTTTCCGGGACACCTGTTCCTTACAACCAACCAACGGATGGTTTGCATGAAGCGCGGCTGTATCAAGGATTCGATCCTGAGCGATTTTTTCTTGAAACAGATATGCTCGTAGATGGTATGAATACCCTTGCTATTCAAGTTCATAATGAGTCCTTGACTTCGTCGGATATGACTGCGATTCCAGTACTTTCTCTAGAAGTAACAGGAGAAATGTACGTCTACAATGACACACCCTATTGGTTTGATGAACCTGCAGCGGTTACAAATCCAGATCCCGAACCGTTCTACTTTGAATCGTCCAATTTGCCCATATTATTTTTAGAAACTGCAGGTGGTCAAGGGATTCCCGATGAACCTAAAATAGATGCTACGATGGACGTTATTGAGCGACCAGATGGCACACGAAATTATGTTTCTGATCGAACAACCTTGGCGTATCAAGATTTTAGCGGTCCTATTAAGATTGAAACAAGAGGTTCAAGTTCTCAGGCTTTTTCCAAAAAGCAGTATGTGCTGACTACCTACAACTCAATCCAAGAAAAAGAAAATGTAAAGTTGTTAGACATGCCCAAAGAAAACGACTGGATTCTCAGTGGAATTGCTTTTGATACGACTTTTGTGAGAGATTACGTCAGTTACAAATTAGCAAATAAAATTGGCCAATACGCTGCGAGAGGAAGGTATTGCGAGGTGGTTCTCAATGACAATTACCAAGGGATTTATGTGCTGCAAGAGAAATTAAAAGCAGACGACAATCGTATTGATATCAATAAAATCAAAGATACCGACCTTACCCTACCGAAATTATCGGGTGGATACGTTACAAAAACAGACAAGCATAATGGAAATGAGGGGGCATGGTCCATGGGTAGTTATGGATGGGGAGCGGACTTTATCCATGTGCATCCAAAACCAGAAGAAGTGATGTCTGTGCAGAATTCTTATATTCAAAACGTTTTACAAAGCTTGGCGAATCAATCTTTGGCACAAAACAATTCAGTTGTAGATGGTTATCCTTCTTTGATTGATGTTCCTTCTTTTGTAGATTTTATGATCATGAATGAGTTGGCATCCAATCCAGATGGATATCAATTCAGTACCTTTTTTCACAAAGATCGCAATGGGAAACTGAGAGCCGGGCCTATTTGGGATTTCAATTTAACTTACGGAAATGATTTGTTTTTCTTTTTTGGACCTCCTGGGTTTGATAGAAGTAAAACAGATGTTTGGCAATTTTCTGTAGGAAATAGAGGTGCTGCATTTTGGACGGATTTATTTTACGACCCTACTTTCAATTGTTATTTATCCAAACGCTGGAATGAATTGACACAGGTAGGACAGCCGTTGCACCAAGATGAGATTTTTGATTTGGTAGACGAAACGGTCGCTTTGATTTCTGAAGCCGTAGGACGTCAGGAGCAAGTTTGGAGAATGGATCTTCAATACGAAACAGAGATTTCTGATTTGAAAACATTTGTGTCCCAACGTATCCAATGGATGACCAATCAGCTGGGAGATTTTAGTGCGTGTGACCAAGTGGAAGTTCCATCTTTGGTGATTTCCAAGATCAATTACCATCCAGAAGTTGGTATTGACGAGGATTCTAGTGATTTTGAGTTTATTGAAATCACCAACAATAGCAATACGGATGCAGATTTGACAGGTGTGTATTTTGGGGGAACAGGGCTTGTTTATCAGTTTCCTGACGGATACATACTCGAGGGAAACAATGCGGTGTTTTTAACCAATGAGAGTGCTTCTTTTGAAAGCAAGTATGGACAAACTTCTTTTGAAGAGTTTTCTCGAAGTCTATCGAACAAAGCGCAAGAAATTGTATTGCTGGATGGTTATGGAAATTTGATAGACCGGGTGTCTTACGAAGATAGTCTACCTTGGCCTGAAGGAGCAGATGGAGGTGGGTCTTTTTTAAACCTTCTTGATTTGTCTTCAGACAACAACCTGGCATCCAGTTGGGAAGCGGGAAGCACACTTTCCGTACAGCAAAAATCGGCGGAAAACTTTTTGATGCTGTATCCAAATCCAGTCACGAAATTCCTCAATGTGCACCTCGCAAATGGCAAGCAAATCCGAAGCTTAGCAATTTGGGATGCAAAAGGAAAACAGGTAAAGTCTTGTGAAGTCAATCAAAGTAGCGTTCAATTGGATATAGAGATACTTCCGTTAGGAATCTATTTCATAACCATTGAAACGGACGAAACAACGCTCCATAAAAAGATTCTCCGAAAATAACCAACGAAACTAGAGCGTAATTTTTGTGTAGATGTTTCAGAATATGCATTGATTTCGAAATATTAAAATGTATTCACAATGCAAGATCAAAAAGAAGTTTTAAAAACCTTGGCGCATACTCAAATGCCTTTTGGCAAATACAAAGGTCGGTATTTGATCGATTTGCCGGAACATTACATCGTATGGTATCATGCCAAAGGTTTTCCAAAAGGTAAAATTGGGGCATTGTTGGCGTTGGTTTATGAATTGAAACTGAATGGTTTGGAATATTTGATTCATCAAATAAAAAAGGATACAACTCAAAATTCGATTTGAGGAAAATTTCTAGTCTCTCTTTGAATACTTGGTATTAGGAGTAAAACAAAAAGGCTGTTTTTAAAACAGCCTTTTTGTTGTTATGAATGCAAGTATCAACTCAGTGTATTGATCGTTTTTCTGATAGCTGTCAAATTGGTAAGCAATGCTTCCAAATGTTGCAAGTCCAACATATTTGCCCCGTCTGATTTTGCATTTGCAGGGTCAAAATGCGTTTCGATAAACAATCCATCCACTCCCGTTGCAATTCCTGCACGGGCAATGGTTTCAATCATGTCAGGTCTTCCACCTGTCACGCCACTGGTTTGGTTTGGTTGTTGTAAGGAATGTGTGACGTCTAAAACAGTAGGAGCAAAAGCTTTCATTTCTGGAATTCCTCGAAAGTCAACCACCATGTCTTGGTAGCCAAACATGGTTCCTCTATCCGTGATCCACGCTTTTTCGTTTCCGGCATCTTTTACTTTTTGTACCGCATGCTTCATGGCCGCAGGACTCATGAATTGTCCTTTTTTGAGGTTCACTACTTTTCCCGTTTTTGCAGCAGCAACCACCAAATCTGTTTGGCGTACCAAAAATGCAGGAATTTGAAGAACATCTACAAATTCAGCAGCAAAAGCGGCATCTTCATTGGTGTGGATGTCGGTTACAGTCGGAACGTCAAAAGTTTCAGATACTTTGCGTAAAATATGCAATGCTTTTTCGTCTCCAATACCGGTGAAGCTATCTACTCTCGAGCGATTGGCTTTTTTAAAACTTCCTTTGAAAACAAAAGGAATCTTTAGTTTGTCTGTAATGGAAACAACTTGTTCCGCAATGCGAAGTGCCATTTCTTCTCCTTCGATGGCACAAGGACCTGCTAAAAGGAAAAATTGATCGCTATCGGCATGTTTTATTTTAGGGATGGCATGTAAGTCCATGGTATTCTTTTTTTTGGCAAATATACATTTTTACCCACAGACTTTTTGCAGTCTGTTCTAGTAAAATAAGTTGTGAGCTTTTTTTTACGATTGGAATCAAAGAAACAGCTGTGTTTTTTGAAGCTTTATTTGCTTGTGTCTTCCGTGAAAACTAGAAAAAGCATTCGATTCTTTTTCTAATTTCATACATTTACAATTCGAAATAAGAAAAAAAAATGAAGATACATTTCATCGCAATAGGCGGAAGTGCTATGCACAATTTGGCACTTGCATTGCATCAAAAAGGGTACGAAGTGACAGGGAGTGACGATGCTGTATTTGAACCGTCCAAATCAAGGTTGGAGGAAAGGGGATTGTTGCCTGTCAGATTCGGCTGGTTTCCTGAAAAAATAACCACAACATTGGACGCTGTCATTCTTGGCATGCATGCAAAAAAGGAAAATCCGGAGTTGCTCAAGGCACAAGAGTTGGGGTTGAAAATATATTCGTATCCCGAATTTTTATACGAGCAATCGAAAGACAAAACAAGGGTGGTCATCGGAGGTTCTCACGGGAAAACGACCATCACCTCTATGATACTCCACGTAATGCAGTACCACGATGTTTCCGTAGATTATATGGTGGGTGCTCAGTTGGAAGGTTTTGACAATATGGTTCATTTGACTACAGAGAATGAATTCATTGTTTTGGAAGGGGATGAATACTTGTCTTCTCCGATTGATAGAAGACCTAAATTTCATTTGTACAAGCCAAACATTGCTCTGCTGAGCGGTATCTCTTGGGATCATATCAATGTTTTTCCAACTTTTGAAAACTACAAAGAACAGTTCCAAATTTTTACAGATTCTTTGACAAGTGGAGGGATCATGGTGTACAACGAAGAAGATGTAGCAGCTGCAGACGTTGTTCAAAACACCGCACATCCGATCAAAAAATACCCCTATCAAACGCCCAAGCATACTGTTGAAAACGGAATAACTTATATGGAAACTCCTGACGGTCCTATGCCTTTAGAAATTTTTGGAGCGCACAATCTACAAAATTTAGCGGGAGCGAAATGGATTTGTCAACATATGGGGGTGGGAGAAGAAGAGTTTTACGAAGCCATTGCAGATTTTAAAGGAGCGAGCAAACGTTTGGAAAAAATTGTAGAGGTTAAAAATACGGTTGTTTTTAAAGATTTTGCGCATGCACCATCGAAGGTGAGAGCAACGACAACTGCGGTAAAAAAACAATACAAAAACAGAAAAGTAGTGGCCTGTTTGGAATTGCATACCTACAGCAGTTTGAATCCCGTCTTTTTGAAAGAATACGAGGGAGCTCTTGAGAGTGCGGATGAAGCGGTTGTTTTTTATTCTCCAGAAGCCGTTGCCATCAAGCAGTTAGAGGAGATTACGGCCGAGCAAATCAAAGACGCTTTTCAAAGAGAAGATTTGAAGGTATTTACAAATTCCAACAATTTTCAAGAGTTTTTGTTTTCACAAAATACCGAAAATACCGCCTTCTTATTTATGAGTTCAGGGAATTACGGTGGTTTGGATTTTGAACACGTCAAAAAAGTGGTTTCAAGATTATAAAAGAAGACTATTTCAAGTAAGACTTCTTTACAGAGGCTTTAGTTTTTCTTCCAGAAATAGGGGGTAAAAAGGATCAGAACGGTAAACAACTCCAAACGTCCGATGAGCATTAAAAAGGAGCAAAATAGTTTTGCTACATCTGATAGCGATGCATAATTGTTCACAGGTCCAAGGCTCCCCAATGCGGGTCCTACGTTTCCTAAAGAAGAAGCTGCGGCGCCTATCGCGGACGAAAAGTCAAGTCCCATAAAGCTCAATGCAATGGCACTCGAAATAAAAATCAGCATGTACAATACAAAGAAAGAAAGAATGTTGAAAACGATGATTCTAGAGACCCCTTTTCCGTCATAGCGAACAGGTATGATAGCATTGGGATGCAACAGCTTTTTAAATTCTAACAAACTGTTTTTGATCATGATGATATGACGCACAATTTTGACACCGCCACTAGTAGAACCGGCAGACCCTCCAATGAGAAAGAGTGAAAAAACAAGCATCGTAGCAAGTGAATTCCAAAGGGTGTAGTCTGCGGTCACAAAACCCGTGGTGGTCATGATGGCTACAACCTGAAAGCTTGCATGCCGAAAGGCGCTTTCTAGACTTCCCAAAGGCATGGGATGGGCAATACTTGTGTGCATGTTTGGATCCTGAAAAAATTGGATGATGATTGTTAAAAGGATTGTAAAACTGAGTACTCCAAAAAAATAATACTTGAATTCTTCGTTTTGAAAAATCTTTTGAATTTTTCCTTTCAATGCAAAATAAGTCAAAACAAAATTGGTTCCCGCAATGAACATAAAAACAACGACAATGTATTGCACAACAGGCATGTGATTGTAGTACGCCATGCTTGTGTTTTTCGTAGAAAATCCACCAGTACTCATTGTTGCCATCGCATGATTGATGGCATCGAACCATGTCATTCCTGCAATTTTCAAAAGTAAGAATTCTGTGAGCGTCAACGACACATAAATCAACCATAGCCGTTTGGCAGTTTGCGTAATTCTGGGATGCATTTTGTCGGCAGAAGGACCTGGCGCTTCCGCGAGAAACAATTGCATTCCACCAATTCCTAATAAAGGTAAAATAGCGACGGTGAGGACAATAATTCCCATTCCTCCAATCCAATGGGTTGCGCTGCGCCAAAAAAGGATTCCTTTGGGCAAAATTTCAATATCGTTGATGATAGAAGCGCCTGTTGTAGAATAACCCGAAATCGTTTCGAAAATGGCATCTACAAAATTGGGAATGGTTCCTGTAAAAAGATAAGGAAGTGCTCCTGTAAACGTGAGTACCAACCAACCTAAAGTAACGATGATGTATCCTTCCCTTTTTTGTAGGTTTTTGGGTGCTTTTCTATTGAAAAACCATAAGAAAAAACCAAAAACAATGGTCAATGCACCAGCGAGTAAAATACCAGAAGCTGCTTTCTCGTCATGGTACAGACTAAAGGGTACCGATAAAAGCATGAAAACACCATTGAGTCCAGCGGTCAAGCCTAAAAAGCTAAGGACCATTTTAAAATTCAATTCTCTGGGTTTCATAAAGTAGCGTGGTTAATTGTTGAAAAGTTTCTCCACCTCTGCAATGGCTTCGGGTAAGCAGAAAACAATCACGCGGTCCCCCTTTTCTATTTGATAGTCTCCAAAAGTCATGGTCGCTGCTCCTTTTCGAACAACCCCTCCAATGACGGCTTTTTTTGTTAAGTTCAAATCTTTGATAGGAACTTTGGTAGCTTTGGTGTCTCTTCTTACAAAAAACTCCAGAACTTCCGCATCTACATTGTGTAGGTTTGCCAAAGCCAAGACTTTTCCTTTTCGAACGTGTTTGAAAATGGCACTTGCAGCCAGTAATTTTTTGTTGATCAGGGTGTCGATTCCAATGGTTTGAGAAATGTTGATGTAATCCATGTTTTCTACCAATGCAATGGTCTTTTTTACCCCTTTTGATTTGGCGACCAAACACGACATGATGTTCGTTTCTGAATTTCCTGTTACTGCGACAAAAGCGTCCATAGTTGCGATAGATTCTTCTTCTAATAGATCTACATTTCTACCGTCTCCCTCAACAATCAGAGCGTCAGAGAGGTTGTCGGCCAATTCGAATGCTTTGTCTCTTTTTGTTTCTATGAGCTTGACATTGAAGTTTTTGGAGCAGAGTGATTGTGCGGCTTTTTGGCCAATTTTACTTCCTCCAAGAATCATCACTTCTTTGATTCCTACTTTCTCTTTCCCAATAAGGGGGTAAATTTTATCTACCGAATCGGCAGTTACCGAAAAATAAACTTGATCGTGGTGTTTGAATTGGGTGTCTCCTCTAGGAATGATGGTCTCAACTGTGTTTTCTCTTTTCAAAGAAATGATCGTGAAGTTGATGTTTGAGAACAAGTCTTTGGCTTCTTTGACAGTTTTGTTGACCAAGGGAGATTTGGAAGAAAGACGTGCTCCTAAAATATTAATGGCGCCGTTTTCAAAGGCAATTTTATCATTGAAAACAGATTCATTTAAAAGAACCTCAATTTCTTTTGCAGCGAGGTATTCAGGTGAAATCATATAGTCAATGCCTACTTCGGCGAAGTTGATTTCTTTCGTTGTCAAAAATTCAGTGTTTGAAATTCGGGCAATGGTCTTTTTTACACCGAGTTTTTTGCTCAAGGCGGCTACGGTCAAGTTGGTGTTTTGTGATTCTGTCACCGCTAAAAGTAAATCCGCTTGGTCGATTCCAACTTCTTTGAGTGTTTTCAAAGAAGTCGCATCTCCTTTGAGAGTAATGACATCCAAATGCTCGTCAATGTATTTCAATTTTTTTGAATTCGAATCGATTACAAAAGTATCTTGTGACTCGTTCGAAAGTAATTTCGCCAAGTGGAAACCAACGTCTCCAGCACCAGCAATGACAATTTTCATTTGTATCAAGTTTAACCGTTGCTGCACGAGAACACCATAATGAATTCAAAAATCAGCAACGTATCTGGCTACAAATATATTACTCTTATCTTTGATATAAAAATCACTGCTATGATTCCTAAAAAACAGGCTGCGGCCATAAAAAACTGGGATGTTTCCGACCGTCCGAGAGAAAAGATGAATGCTCAAGGCATTTCCGTTTTGTCAAATGCTGAATTGATCGCTGTGTTGATCGGTTCAGGAAGCAGAAAGGAAAGCGCTTTGGAATTGGCCAAACGTATTTTGGCACACTGCCAACATCGCTTGCACGCATTGGCGCAACTAAACCTTGAACAGTTACAGCAATTTGAGGGTATTGGTGCTGCCAAAGCATGTTCGATCGTAACGGCATTGGAATTGGGAAAGCGCTCGGTTTCAGAAAAAGGATTAAAGCAAAAAAAAATCACCTGTAGTCGCGATGTCTTTGATTTGATGTGTCCGCAAATAGGGACGTTGAAATACGAAGAGTTTTGGGCCCTTTATTTGAATAATTCCAACAAAATTTTAAAAAAAATAAAATTAAGCAAAGGAGGGCTGGTCGGGACAGTTGTTGATGTTCGAATGGTTTTTAAAAATGCATTGGAGCTATTTGCTACAGGGATTGTATTGTGCCACAATCATCCTTCCGGAGGCAGCGACCCAAGCGCTCAAGACAAGCAAATTACTCAAAAATTAAAAAGGGCAGGCGAGACGATGGATATTAAAATTTTAGACCATTTGATAATCACTGAAAAAGCGTATTTTAGCTTTGCAGATGCGCAGTTGATTTGAAATTTGGAGTGACATTTTTTATGAGAAAACCACCAGATTCCTGTGTAAAATAGAAAAAAAGAAAACCAATGGTCTTAGTATATACGCCCAAAATAACACCTCGACTTCGATATATTTTCAAACATATATTTGTTCGTATCTTAAACGTTCAAGTCCGTTTTACGAACAAAGTAGAAGAGTTTCTTGCGCACAGTGGTTGTAAGCTTACATATTCGAAAGTCCCTTTGGGAGATTCGTTTTTTATTCGAAGTCATGACTTGTTATTTGAACAAGGAATCAATGATATTGAGATAGCCGTTCAAGAATGGGAGGAGGTGCCTTGTTTCTTTGCGGCAGGGAAAAAATCTTCGATTCCTTTTGATGTTTTTGCGGCGAGCTTTTACTTGTTGACCCGGTATGAAGAGTATTTGCCACATGTCCAGGATGCCTATGAGCGGTTTCCAGCGGAAGAGAGTCTGGCTTTTAAAAACAATTTCTTAGACAAACCCCTGATCGATATATGGGCATACAAATTGGCTGAAATTTTGAAAGTTCATTTTCATGACTTTGATTTTGAGCCAACCCCATACAATTACATCAGTCTATTTACTATAAATGAGGCGTTTTTATACAAGGCGAAAGGCGTCATTCGAACTGTAGGTGGGTTTTTAGTGGACTTGTTTACGCTCAAATTAGGTGCTTTTTGGGATCGAGGTATGGTGCTCTTGAAATTGCGAAAAGATCCCTACGATGTGTACGATCGCATGGTTAGTCTCCAGAAGAATTATAAGGTTTCCACGATGGTGTTCTTTTTGATAGGGAATTTCACAACGTACGACACCAATATTTCACTGACAAAAACCAAGTTTCGTTTGTTGATCAAGTCGATGTCTGATTACGTGAAGGTAGGACTGAACGCGTCGTTTTTCACCATGAACAATGAAGAAATGTTGAAGAAGGAATTGACAAAAATGGAAGACATTATTCACATACCAACAGTCAGAACCCGACAGCATTATCTTCGGGTAAATTTACCTGAGACGTATCAAAATTTGATTGATTTGGAAGTAGAAGAAGACTATTCCATGGGTTATCCTGATCATTTGGGTTTTCGTGCCAGTACTTGTACTCCCTTCTATTTTTACGATTTGGATTTTGAAATTCAAACCCCATTGAAAGTATTTTCTTTTTCCATTTCAGACCTTGTCTTCAAAGAGTCCCTAGCGCTTTCAAAGAGGCAAGCTTTTTTGGAAATAAAAGAAAGCTTGGAACAGGTGAAAAAAGTGAATGGTACGTTTGTGACATTGTTTCATAACAAATTGCTTTCCAATTACGGGGAATGGCGTGGTTGGAAATATTTCTACGAAGAAGTACTGCAATTGGCCAGTGTTTCGAAGGAATCAATAAAGAGAGGAAAGGGATGATTGTTTATTTGACAAGAAAGGATGTGGATCTTGAAAAATACGATGCTTGTATACAGAATTCTATAAATTCGAGAATTTATGCTTTTTCATGGTTTTTGGATATTGTTGCTGACAATTGGGATTTGCTCGTGTTGGATGACTACGAAGCCGTGATGCCTTTGCCTTGGCGTATGAAATATTTTATCAAATATATATATCCTCCTTGTTGGACACAGCAATTGGGGGTTTTTTCCGAAGAGATGGTCACGGAGAAGCTGCTCGAAGACTTTGTCAATGCGATTCCAAAAAAATTCAAAAAAGTAAGCTTGCAGTGCAATGCTGAAAATCCCATTTTGAAAAAAGCGGCTAAAAAGAACAACTATATTTTAAACCTGAATCGCAGTGTTGCTGAAATTTATGCGGGTTTTAATAAAAACAGAAAACGATCGCTTAAAAATGCATCCGAAGCTTTGTTAGAAAAAAAAGTGTCACCGGAAGATTTTCTAGATTTTTACAAAATCCATGGCAACGAAGCTGTTTTTTCAAAAAATCATTGGAAGGCTTTGAAAAACCTTTTGGATTGCAAACAGCACAATTTGCATATTTGGGGAACGCGTGAGAAAGGTATGTTGTCTGCAGTCATGCTTTGGGGAAAAGAGGGTAAAAGACTGACGTATTTAATTCCTTGTGCAACAAAGTCCGGAAAAAAAAAGGGAATGCCGTCGTTTTTGGTGTTTGAACTCATTCGAGCGCATGCAAATAACAATTTGTGGCTTGATTTTGAAGGTTCCATGATTCCTGGAGTGGCTCGTTTTTATAAAAGTTTTGGCGCAGAGATGGAGGTGTATTCTTTTTTTCAGTTCCACACATGCGCATTGCTGTTTGGCAAATAAGACTTGAACAGAACGTCTTTTGTTCAAAGAGCTACCGTCTTTTTAAAAAAGATGGGTAGAGAGAGAAAAAGGCAAACGTGCTTGCCAGACTCGTAAACCACATGATACTGGCTGAGGTAATAGCGGCTCCTTTGATTCCGAATTTAGGAATCAAATAAAAATTTCCACAACAATTGAGTAGAATTGCAATACTGCTGATGTACAAATTGGCATTTATTTTTCCAATCGAACAAAGCAAATTTCCAAACAGTCCGCGAAATATCAAAATGGAACTTGTGCCCATCATCAAAACAAAAAAGCTTGTGTCAAACGGTTTGAAATTTTCATCGAAGAAAGAGAGGATTTCTTTTGAGAAAAACCACGTAAAAATGAGGCCGAAAATACTAATCATCGCAAACATGGAGATGTAATTTTTTATATAGGTGTAGGTGTTCTTTTTGTCAAAGATGTTTTCCGTGAGGTGCACAAAATCGGTATTCATTACGGCTTGAGGTAAAAACATCAAACTTAAAGGGATTATCGAGATATAACGATACGTTGTGACTGCTGTGGCGTTTGTGATTAATAGTCCGATGATTAAAATATCTACAGCAATCAACAATTGAGATACCACACTTGTAAGACTGGCGAAAAAACCATATTTCCAAAACGTTGGAGTCACAACTTGAGGTTTTGGAATGTTGGAGAAGGAAGGTTTCAATTTAGGAATGAAAATAAGGCTTGTGATGATTGCAGGAATTAGAAGTGCAATGGTGTATCCTTTTTCTTCGAATAAAAAGCTAAGTAGGCATACTGTGATGAAAAGAATGAGATTGTAAACAACTTCTGCTTGTGCAAAAGATCTGTTGTCGTGCAAAATTCTGAATTGAATCTTCAGAACCTGAAATACATAATCAGGAACGATTAGGAATGCTAAAACAGCCAAATAAGAACTTGAGTATCCCGTTTTGAAAGGGATGAGCAAGCTCAAAAAAGAAACTCCCAAAGCAATCAAAATACTTATCAAAACACCTTTGTTTAGTACATAATGGAACAAGTGTGTTTTTTCTTTCGTACTCTTCAGTAGAGGGGCGTATCGTATCAAACCATGATACAAGCCAAGTCCAGAAAAGGGCAATATAAAAACTATAATATTGTAAGAAAATAAGACAACACCGAGTTTTTGATTGGAGATCAATTGCAGTGCAACCCAGGAGGCCATAAAAGATAGAATTCGAGAAAGGATTGTAGCAATTAAAACCCTGTTTCCAGATCGTGCCACGAAGTTTGATAGAAATGTTTTCATTTACAACAAATTTTAACAGTGAACTTTTCTATCAGCATGCAATGCCTTGTTATACAACTGAGTAAATTGTGTGCAAATTACTTTTTCGCTAAAATGCTGTTCCACGTAGGCATGCATTTCACTGGGAGGAGCAAATGTTTTTTCGTTGTTGTAAAAAGAAATGATTTCTGAAGCCAATTGTTCTTCTCCTTGGACAGGAATCAGCCTTCCGAAGTTTTTTGGGAAAAACTCTGAAATTCCACCCACATTTGTTGCGATTACTGGAGTTCCTGTTGAAAATGACTCTAAAATAACGCAGGGTAAATTTTCCGTGTTGCTGAAAAGAATAAACAAATCAGCCTTTTTATAGTAGTCTGCCAATTCTTCTTGAGGAAGGTGGTTTTTCAGTTGAATTCTTTTTGAAAGCCCTAAGGAAGTTATTGTTTTTTGATAGGAGAGCGCTTCTTCACCAATCATCCAAACCTCTAATTTGGGGATTTTTTTCTCGATTTTAACCAGGGTGTTGAGAATGCCAGATATGTTTTTGATAGAATTGTTCATGTTGGAAACATGTAAAATCTTAAAACGCTTGCATTGGTTTTCTTTTTTTTGGGAAAAAACAGCTGTTCTGGTTACGTTTGGAACCGGATGGTAATTTCCTTGCAGTCCCATATTCCGCATCGCGTCTCCTAAGTTTTCAGACACAGGACAGATGGCAAAAGCATGCCGAGCCATTTTTTTAAAAAAAAACTTTTTAAAATTTGAAATATTTTGAGATTTTGGATAATGATAGCCCGACCAATGCTCTGATGTGATGTAAGGGATGCTTTGAGACCATTTCAGATGCAATGCAAAAAAACCGAGTGGAAATAACGTGTTTAAATGCACAACATCAATCCTAGCAAGTTTTTTTAAAATGAGGGAATAAGCCCTCAGAAAAAGAAAAACCTTGTACACAGGATTCCAAGTTTTTTTGAGGTACCCAATATAGTGGGTAAGACCATTTTCATTTCGGATTTCCAAATCAATATCTTTTGTGAGAGTGTCATCTGTTACAAGATGCAACACAGAAACGTTGTGTTTCAAAGCGACGGACCTCGCATGTCTTTGAATAAAGTCACCATTGGTGCGATGCACCCGAGAGGGGTACCAACTGCACAAAAAAAGAACGTGTAAGTCTTTGTTCAAAATGAAAGTCTGTTTGATACAAATATAGGCACTTCTTGCACTTGAGTCATTCAATTTTTAGGGATCTTTTGTTTTTTTAAAAATGTATGACAGTGATTGCATTGAGGCTTTGAGAAATTTTGTGAAAGCTTCTTAAAATGTCTTATTTTTAAAGCTGTAAATAAATTTGAATGAAAAATCTCATCTTTTCTCTTTTTGTATTCGTACAGACATTTGTTTTTTCTCAAAGAGACTTGCATTCGTATCGCTATATAATTGTTCCGGAACAATTTTATTTTTTGGATGCTCCAGATCAATATCAGTTGAATTCGATGGCTAAATTTCTGCTCGAAAAAAAAGGTTTTCTTGTTTTTGGAGCACACGATGCAATTCCTGAGAATTTGGCAATGTCAAATTGCGAAGGATTGTTTTTTAAATTGGAAAAAGATTCGAATCTATTTCAAACGAAATTGCAATTCACATTGTTGGATTGTCATCGAAAAAAAGTATTTGAAAGTGATCTTGGTGTGAGCCGCGAAAAAGAATATCGAAAAGCTTACCAGGAAAGTCTGCGAAAAACTTTCGAAACTGTTGCAGACCGTTTTGACAAGCACCAAACTGTAGCCCAGGAGTATACGAAAACGCTTCCTTTGGATCTTACCTTGATAGAACGCAAGAACAACCGACAGGCGATGTATGTAAATTCGAAAGGGATGCGAATAGAATTGAAAGCAAACCAGAAAGGTTATCAAGGTTTTCATTTGCAAGGCTCTGCCAACAGTGGTGTTTCCGACAAGTTGATTTGTAGGCTTTTCAAAACATCTTTGCCGAACGTTTTTCAAGTTGTTTGGTACGATTTTTCTGGAAAAATTTTGCAAACCGTGGGGTACTTTGATAATGAAGAAAATCTCAATATTGATTTTGAAACAGAAGCGGGTCTTTCAGTAACGGTATTTGAGCGAATGCATTAAAAAACAATCTCGCAGTTTTAATAGTTGTATTTCTCTTTCCAACGATCTTTTAAAAAACCTCGAAAACTGTTTTCTCTGGCATTGTTGCCTGGTTCGTAGAGCTTTGTGTTTGAAATTTCATCTGGTAAAAATTCTTGATGCACAAAATTGTTCTCGAATTGATGCGCGTATTTGTAGTTTTTTCCGTAATCCAAATCTTTCATCAATTTGGTAGGCGCATTTCTCAAATGCAAGGGCACAGACAGGTCACCTGTTTTGCGCACGAGTTCCTGTGCTTCGTTGATGGCGCTATAGGAACTGTTGCTTTTGGGAGAATTGGCCAAATAGACTGCGCACTGACTCAATACAATTCTCGATTCAGGGTGGCCTATGGAAGCCACTGCTTGGAAGGTTGAATTCGCCATGATCAATGCCGTAGGGTTGGCGTTCCCAATGTCTTCTGAAGCGAGAATCAGCAAACGACGGGCAATAAATTTCACATCTTCTCCACCTTCTAGCATTCTTGCTAGCCAATAAACCGCTGCATTTGGATCGCTTCCTCTTATGGATTTGATAAACGCGGATATGATGTCGTAGTGCTGTTCTCCAGTTTTGTCATAGCGCACAGTGTTTTTTTGAACTTTGCTCAGAACCAAGGAATTTGTGATATGAACAGGGCTTTCTTCAGAGGCGACTACGAGCTCAAATACATTCAATAATTTTCGCGCATCTCCACTCGAGACCTGCATGAGGGCATCGGTTTCTTCCAGAGAAACGTTTTTTTCTTTGATGACGGAATCGATTTCCATGGCGCGGTGTAAAAGAGCAACCAAATCGGTTTTGTCAAAAGAATTTAAGATGTAGACTTGGCATCGAGAAAGTAAGGCAGGGATGACTTCAAAGCTTGGATTTTCAGTTGTTGCTCCAATCAGCGTGACCCATCCTTTTTCAACGGCTGCTAACAAAGAGTCTTGTTGGGATTTGCTAAAGCGATGAATTTCATCGATAAAGAGAATCGGGTTTTTGACGGTGAACAAACCACCACTGTTCCGTGCTTTCTCGATTACTTCTCGCACATCTTTTACCCCAGAATTGATTGCACTCAGCGTGTAAAAAGGTCTTTCCGATACTTCCGCAATGATATTGGCCAAAGTTGTTTTTCCAATGCCAGGAGGTCCCCACAAAATAAGAGACGGAATGATTCCTTTTTGGATGTGTTGGGTTAAAATTCCTTTGGGACCCACCAGATGCTGTTGACTGATATAGTCTTCAAGTTTTTTCGGACGAATGCGTTCTGCCAACGGTTGGTTCATAATGGAAAGCGGATTTGTTTTTTAGAAGTATAAAAATAGTAAAATATGACGGATTATTGTTGTTGTGTTTTTTATTTTAGCAAGCAGGATTTCCGAAGTATGTCAAAACAGAAAACACAGTTTCAATTTTCAGCAAATGTTTGGAGAATTCCATTGGTGCTGCTTTTTGTAATGTGGGCTTTGTATTGGATAGAAATAAAGTTTCACTTCAATTTTAACACAAAGGGTATTTTTCCGCGGCAGATATCTGGATTGCAAGGCATCGTTTTTGGGCCTTTTGTACACGATAGCGCAAAGCATTTGCTCAACAACAGTTTTCCGATGCTTATTTTTGCAGGAATGCTTTTCTATTTTTACCGAGAAGTGGCCATGAAAGTACTGCTATTCGGTTTTTTTGCAACAGGACTTTTGACGTGGGTCATAGGTGTGTCGGCTTATCATATTGGGATGAGTGGATTGGTTTATATGCTCTTTAGTTTTTTGTTTTTTAGTGGGATATTTCGAAGGTATTACCGATTGATAGCCGTTTCTTTCGTAGTGATCTTTTTGTACGGTGGTATGGTTTGGTTTTTGTTTCCTGTTGAAAAAGGAATTTCTTGGGAAGGACATTTGTCGGGTTTTGTTACCGGCTTGTTTCTAGCCGCTTATTACCGCAGAATAGGACCGCAAAAACTACCGTATAAATTTGTTCAAAATGAATTTGACACCTGGTTTGATGAGGATGGAAATTTCAAGCCACCTGAAGCCGAAGAAGAAATAGGTTGAAAACGGTCGATGCATCTTCATGGTTTCGCATGCGCCGAAAGAATTTTTTTTGAGAGCTCAAGAATTACATTCGCTGTCGCACAGCTTCGTATAAAAAAGCACCACAAGCCACAGAAACATTCAAAGATCCGATGTTTCCTTTGAGAGGAAGTTTGGCTTTTTTATCGGCCATTTTTAAAATTGAAGGGTTGATTCCTCGATCTTCCGATCCCATAATGATGGCAGTAGGTTTTTGGAAATCTACTGCGTAGAGGGAATCTTCTGTTTTTTCTGTTGCAGCCACAATTTGAATTTCAGCGGCTTGCAAAATAAACAAGGCGTCTTTGATGTGGTCGACCTTGCAGATAGGAATGTTGAAAGCAGCTCCTGCAGAGGTTTTGACAGTTTCTGCATTTACAGGTGCATTGCCCTGTTTTTGAATGACAATGCCATGGACTCCTGTGCAAGCAGCTGTTCGGATCATCGCTCCAAAATTACGCACATCTGAAACTTGGTCTAAAAGCAAGAACAACGGGGTTTCTTCTTTGGCAAGAGTTGCAGTGACCAAAGCGTCCAAGTCATGGAAGTCAATTGGTGCAATTTGAGCAACTGCACCCTGGTGGTTGCTGTACTTAGAGAGTTTGTCTAGCTTTTCAACCGGGACATAACTGAATGCGATGTTGTTTTTTTTCAAAGTTTGCATCAACTCTTGCATCAAAGCTCCTGAGCTTTCTTTTTGTACAAATACTTTGTCAATAGAATTGTTGCTATGTATTGCTTCTAATACAGCTCTGATTCCAAAAATTCTTGAGGTTTTTGCTTCCATGCGGCAAAGGTAGTTTAAATAAATAAAATACAGCTTGAGGACGGTGATGGTTTTTTTGTGAAAAAACCAGAATCAAAGGCATGGGTTCGCCATTGCTTTAAATTTTTCAAACTCAATACCGCGAAGGGGGCAGTATGCTGAAGTTGCGTCGTTTTTTGCGTTCAGAAAGAACTCACAAATTTGAGAAGGAACAACCCGTTGTCAAGGTCAGACGATGACTGATTTGTTTTCTCAAAGCATAGCTGCTTTCGCTTTTTTTGAAAAACTTTGGATCGGGTTCAGGATGCCTTTTGTCTTCAAAGCGATGTTGCGCTTTTGGAGTTCGTTTGTAAGAGAATCTAAAGTCTTGTGTTTTTCTTTTCATTTCCCGAATGGATGGCGTTGCAACGCAACGAATTCTTTGGAGAAATGTTCAATCGTATACTTTCCGTTTCTGCATGGAGAGAAAAAACACAAACCAAGCAAAGCGTGCATCGAAAGAGGTTTGTTTTTTTCTATTGAAAATAAAATCAAAGGAAACATGCGTTGTCAGGACTCAGTTTTTTTTATCAATTCGACGGGTCTGTATAAGGATTTGAAATTTAGTGATTTGATGTTTGAATAAAAAGAAAAATATTGTACATTTGCACCCTCTAAAAAAGTTAGAGATCAATAAATAAACGTAATTTATAACAAATTAGTATGCCAACTATTCAACAATTAGTACGCAAAGGAAGAACCCAAAACACTAAGAAGAGTAAATCGGCTGCTTTGAATTCGTGTCCTCAAAGAAGAGGAGTATGTACACGTGTTTACACAACAACACCAAAAAAACCAAACTCAGCAATGCGTAAAGTTGCCAGAGTTCGTTTGACAAATGGTAATGAGGTAAATGCTTACATTCCTGGAGAAGGACACAATTTACAAGAGCACTCGATAGTATTAGTAAGGGGAGGACGAGTAAAGGATTTACCAGGGGTAAAATATCACGTAGTACGTGGTGCTTTAGATACAGCTGGAGTTGAGGGAAGAACTCAACGTAGATCTAAATACGGAGCAAAACGTCCTAAGAAGTAAATCCGTGAATGGTAGCACAGTATTTGTGTACGCCTCGATTTTATCAAAAAGAAAGTCGTAGTAGCAATATTACTACCAAGCACACAACAAAAAACACTCAGAAAACATGAGAAAAAGAAGAGCGAAAAAAAGAGTTCTCTTACCGGATCCTAAGTTCAACGATCAATTAGCAACACGTTTTGTAAACATGCTAATGTGGGATGGTAAGAAATCAGTAGCATTCAAAGTATTTTATGATGCATTAGACATTGTAGAAGAAAGAAAAGGAGAGGAAGAGAAATCTGCCTTAGAAATCTGGAAAGATGCATTGTCAAATGTGATGCCTCAGGTAGAAGTTCGCAGCCGTCGTGTAGGTGGAGCGAATTTTCAAATTCCAATGCCAATTAGACCGGATAGAAAAGTTTCGATGGCAATCAAATGGATGATATCTTATGCTAGAAAAAGAAACGAAAAAACAATGGCTCAAAAATTGGCAGGAGAGATTTTAGCTGCTTCGAAAGAAGAAGGAGCTGCTGTTAAGAAAAGAGTGGACGTTCACAAAATGGCGGAAGCAAACAAAGCATTCTCACACTTTAGATTCTAAGAAATGGCAAGAGATTTAAAATTTACTAGAAACATTGGAATTGCTGCACATATTGATGCAGGAAAAACAACCACTACAGAGCGTGTATTGTATTATACAGGAGTTTCTCATAAAATTGGAGAAGTTCATGATGGTGCAGCTACCATGGACTGGATGGAGCAAGAGCAGGAAAGAGGAATTACGATTACTTCTGCTGCAACAACTTGCGAATGGAAGTTCCCTGTAGAGAATGGACAAGCAACCCCTGATACCAAAGGATACCATTTTAACATTATTGATACTCCCGGTCACGTTGATTTTACGGTAGAAGTAAACAGGTCACTACGTGTATTGGACGGTTTGGTTTTCTTGTTTAGTGCTGTGGATGGGGTAGAGCCTCAATCAGAGACAAACTGGAGATTGGCTGACAACTACAAAGTTCCAAGAATCGGTTTTGTAAATAAAATGGACCGTCAAGGATCTAACTTCGCGAAAGTTTGTACACAAGTGAAAGAGATGTTAGGATCCAATGCAGTTGAAATCGTTTTGCCAATCGGTGAAGAGATGGATTTCAAAGGAGTGGTGGACTTGGTAAAGAACAGAGCGATTATCTGGCATGAAGAAACGCAGGGAGCTACGTTTGATATTGTAGACATCCCGGAAGATTTGGTTGAGGAAGCTGCAGAAGCGCGTGCGAAATTGATCGAAGAAGTTGCTTCTTACGATGAGAACTTGTTGGAGAAATTCATGGAAGATGAAAACTCGATAACAGAAGACGAAGTACATGCTGCTTTGAGAGCTGCAGTAATGGATATGGCAATCATTCCTATGATTTGTGGTTCTGCGTTTAAAAACAAAGGAGTTCAATTCTTGTTGGATGCGGTATGTCGTTACTTGCCATCGCCACTAGATAGAGACAGTATTGTAGGAACAGATCCTGATTCAGGTGAAGAAATCACAAGACAACCTGATGCGAAAGATGAATTTTCTGCATTGGCATTTAAAATTGCTACAGACCCTTTCGTAGGACGTTTGGCATTCTTTAGAGCTTATTCAGGACGATTGGATGCAGGTTCTTATATTTTGAACAACCGTTCAGGTAAAAAAGAACGTATCTCACGTATTTACCAAATGCATGCAAATGAGCAACAAGCAATCGATTTTATCGAGGCTGGAGACATTGGAGCAGCAGTTGGTTTTAAAGATATCAAAACAGGAGATACCATGTCTTCTTTGAAAGCACCTATTATTTTGGAATCCATGGACTTTCCAGATCCAGTAATCGGTATTTCGATTGAGCCTAAAACAAAAGGAGATGTAGATAAGTTAGGGATGTCTTTGGCCAAGTTGGCAGAAGAAGATCCAACATTTACAGTAAAGACAGACGAAGCTTCGGGACAAACAGTAATCTCAGGAATGGGAGAATTGCACTTGGAAGTTTTGGTGGATCGTTTGAAACGTGAATTCAAAGTAGAAGTAAACCAAGGAGAACCTCAAGTAGAATACAAAGAAGCGGTTACAAAATCTACGCAACACAGAGAAACTTACAAAAAGCAATCTGGTGGACGTGGGAAGTTTGGTGACATTGTATTTGAAATGGGACCTGTTGATGAAGATTTTGAAGGTTCAGGATTGCAGTTTGTGGATCAAATTAAAGGAGGACGTATTCCGAAAGAATTTATTCCTGCTGTAGAAAAAGGATTCAAAGAGTCTATGACAAATGGTCCTTTGGCAGGTTTCGTAATGGACACCTTGAAAGTGACGTTGACGGACGGTTCTTTCCACCCGGTAGATTCAGATGCTTTGTCGTTTGAGTTGGCAGCGAAGATGGGTTATAGAGCTTGTGCGAAAGCAGCTGGAGCAAAAATCTTAGAGCCAATCATGTTGTTGGAGGTGTTGACACCAGAAGAAAACATGGGAGATATCGTAGGAGATTTGAACAGACGTAGAGGGCAAGTAAATGACATGAGTGACCGTTCTGGTTCTAAAGTTGTAAAAGCGGAAGTTCCATTGTCTGAAATGTTTGGTTATGTAACAACGTTACGTACCCTGTCTTCAGGTAGAGCAACTTCAACAATGTCGTTCTCTCACTATGCACAAACACCTTCTAATGTATCAGAAGAGGTCATTGCAAAATCTAAAGAATAATCTGTAAATTATAAATCATGAGTCAAAAAATTAGAATAAAATTAAAATCTTACGATTATAATTTAGTAGACAAATCTGCTGAGAAGATCGTAAAGACGGTAAAGTCTACGGGAGCTGTTGTGAACGGTCCGATTCCATTGCCAACAAATAAAAAGATTTTTACAGTATTGCGTTCACCACACGTAAACAAAAAATCAAGAGAACAATTTCAATTGAGTTCTTTCAAAAGATTGTTAGACATCTATAGTTCTTCTTCGAAAACGATCGATGCTTTGATGAAATTGGAATTGCCAAGTGGAGTGGAAGTAGAAATTAAAGTGTAATTTCTTTCTTTTATAAAATAAAAACCTTCTCAGTTACGAGGAGGTTTTTTGTTTTTTAGAGGTTTCAAAGGGATGTGTTTTCTTTTGAAAGAATTGAGTTTTGGTAGTTTTAGCAAGAGTGTGTAAAAAAATACAAAATCATTTTTTTTTACAGTGAATAAACCTTACATTTGCACCTCATTTAAAACAAGGAAATTGCGTTTTGTGATCTCTTTGTACATGTCTGGAGCTGCGAGCGAAGGAAAAACGGTAAAAATAGAATCAGGGTTGAGGATATTTTACCCTGTTTTTTTTTGTTGAAAGTGAAGGATTTTACAGTGTTTGAATGAAAAGAATAAAATAGTAAACAATTAAATTAATAAATAAACATGTCTGGGTTAATAGGAAAAAAGATCGGAATGACCAGTTTGTTCGATGACAATGGAAAAAACATTCCATGTACAGTTATCGAAGTTGGTCCTTGTGTAGTTACCCAAGTCAGAACTGAAGAAGTTGACGGATACAATGCGTTGCAACTTGGTTTCGATGACAAAGCAGATAAGCGTGCAAGTAACGCTTCAAAAGGCCATTTTAAAAAGGCTGGAACAACTGCTAAGAAAAAAGTCGTGGAATTCAAAGGTTTTGATGAGGAGCACAAATTAGGAGATACTTTAACAGTAGATCTATTTGAAGAAGGAGAGTTTGTTGATGTATCAGCAATCTCAAAAGGAAAAGGATTCCAAGGAGTTGTAAAACGTCATGGTTTTGCCGGAGTTGGTCAAGCAACACACGGTCAACACAATCGTTTGAGAGCCCCTGGTTCTATTGGTGCTGCATCTTATCCAGCTAGAGTATTCAAAGGAATGCGTATGGCAGGACGAATGGGTGGAGACAAAGTGAAAGTTCAAAACTTAAGAGTTTTAAAAGTAGTTTCTGACAAGAACCTACTGGTTGTGAAAGGATGTGTTCCAGGTCACAAAAACGCTTACATAACGATTGAGAAATAATGAAAGTAGCAGTTTTAGATATTACAGGAAAAGACACAGGAAGACAAGTAGAGCTTTCTGATGCTATATTCGGATTGGAGCCAAACAAGCACGCTATCTATTTAGATGTAAAGCAGCATTTGGCTAACAAAAGACAAGGAACGCACAAAGCCAAAGAAAGAGCTGAAATTGCGGGGTCTACAAGAAAGATTAAAAAACAAAAAGGAACAGGTACTGCACGTGCAGGATCTATCAAGTCTCCGGTTTTTAGAGGTGGAGGTCGTGTTTTTGGACCAAGACCAAGAAGTTATTCATTCAAATTGAATAAGAACTTGAAGCGTTTGGCTCGCAAGTCAGCATTGAGTACGCAGGCAAAAGATCAAAACATTGTAGTGGTTGAAGATTTCAACTTCGCTGCTCCAAAAACAAAAGAGTTCTTGACTGTATTGAAAGCCTTTGGTGTAGCAGACAAAAAATCTTTATTTGTTTTAGGTGCTGCGAGTAACAATGTGTACTTGTCGTCCAGAAACGTGCCAAAAGCCAATGTCATAACAAGTGCTGAGTTGAGTACTTACAAAGTATTGAATACAAGTAAAGTGATCCTTTTAGAAGGAGCTTTAGAAGGAATTGAGTCTAATTTAAGCAAATAGGTAGAGACATGCGTATTTTAATTAAACCTATTATCACGGAAAAAGCGACAAACGATAGCGAGTTGTACAACCGTTATTCATTTGTTGTCGCTCTTGGAGCGAATAAAGTGGAGATCAAAAAAGCTGTGGAAGCATCTTACGGAGTATCAGTTGAGAAAGTAAGAACCATCGTTTATCCAGCGAAAAGAACACAAAAATTCACGAAGAAAGGTGTAGTTTCGGGTTCTATTGGTCAATACAAAAAAGCAATCGTTCAATTGTCAGATGGTGAAGCAATTGATTTTTATAACAATATTTAATAACTAGATATGTCAGTTAGAAAATTAAAACCAGTAACACCAGGTCAGCGTTTTAGAGTAGTGAATGGGTTCGACGCCATTACTACTGATAAGCCGGAGAAAAGTCTATTGGCTCCGAATAAAAGATCTGGAGGTCGAAACAACAGTGGAAGAATGACCATGAAATTCATTGGAGGTGGTCATAAGAAGAAGTACCGTATTATCGATTTCAAAAGAGATAAAGCAGGTGCTGCAGAAGTATTGTCAATCCAGTACGATCCAAATCGTACTGCTTTTATCGCATTGGTTCAGTATGCTGATGGAGAAAAGAGATATGTGATCGCGCAAGCAGGATTGCAAGTAGGACAAAAAATTGAGTCAGGTTCAGGAGTTGCACCAGAAGTTGGAAATGCAATGCCGATGTCTGAGATGCCTTTAGGAACAACAATCAGTTGTATTGAGTTGAGACCAAGCCAAGGAGCCGTAATGGCTCGTAGTGCAGGAGCCTTTGCTCAGTTAATGGCCAAAGATGGGAAGTACGTAACGGTTAAAATGCCTTCGGGAGAAACCAGGTTGCTTTTGGCAAATTGTGTAGCTACCATCGGTGTGGTGTCCAATTCAGACCATCAATTACTTGTATCTGGTAAAGCAGGTAGAAGCAGATGGTTGGGTAGAAGACCTCGAACAAGACCAGTGGTGATGAACCCGGTTGATCATCCAATGGGTGGTGGTGAAGGAAAATCTTCAGGAGGACATCCTAGATCTAAAAACGGTATCCCTGCAAAAGGATTCAAGACAAGATCTAAGACCAAAGCGAGTAATAAATATATTTTAGAACGTAGAAAAAAATAATTAAGATATGGCACGTTCATTAAAAAAAGGACCTTACGTATTTCATAAACTTGAGAAGAAAGTTTTAGCAAATGTTGAATCTGGAAGTAAGTCAGTAGTAAAAACTTGGTCAAGAGCAACAATGATCACACCTGATTTTGTTGGTCAAACAATCGCAGTACATAATGGAAGATCTTTTGTTCCTGTTTATGTAACTGAAAATATGGTAGGCCATAAGTTAGGAGAATTTTCACCAACACGTTCGTTTAGAGGACACGGTGCAGATAGAAAAAATAAAGGTAAAAAATAGTAGGTATGGGAGTTCGTAAGAAAAATATGGCAGACCAACGTAAGGAAGCGAAGAAATCTATTGCTTTTGCTAAGTTGACCAACTGTCCTACATCACCAAGGAAAATGCGTTTGGTGGCAGATCTAGTAAGAGGAGTAGAGGTTGAAAAAGCCTTGCAAATCTTGAAATTTAGTTCGAAAGAAGCATCTATCAATGTTGAAAAATTATTGTTGTCAGCAATAGCTAACTGGCAAGCGAAAAATGAAGACGCGAGTATTGAAGAAGCGGGACTATTTGTAAAAGAAATTTGTGTAGATAGCGCAGGTATGTTAAAGAGATTAAGACCAGCACCACAAGGTCGTGCACATCGAATTAGAAAACGTTCGAATCATGTAACAATCGTGTTGGGGAATAAAAATAACGCAATTCAATCGTAAGTAGAGATGGGACAAAAAACAAATCCAATTGGAAATCGTTTAGGAATTATCAGAGGATGGGAATCTAACTGGTACGGAGGAAATAACTACGGAGATAAATTAGCTGAAGACAATAAGATAAGAAAGTACGTACGTGCTCGATTATTTAAAGCAAGCGTTTCTCGAGTAATTATTGAGCGTACTTTGAAACTTGTAACCGTTACTATCACGACCGCTAGACCTGGTATTATTATCGGGAAGGGTGGAACAGAGGTAGACAAGTTAAAAGAAGAGCTTAAGAAAATTACAGGAAATGATGTTCAAATCAATATTTTTGAGATCAAACGTCCAGAATTAGATGCTACTTTGGTTGCTTCTAGTGTAGCCCGTCAGATTGAAAATAGAATCTCTTACAAGAGAGCTATCAAGATGTCGATACAAGCTGCGATTAGAATGAATGCTGAAGGAATCAAAATTGAAATTTCAGGTCGTTTGAACGGAGCTGAGATGGCACGTTCAGAACACTTCAAAGAAGGTAGAATTCCTCTTTCTACTTTTAGAGCAGATATTGATTATGCACTAGTAGAAGCACATACTACCTATGGAAGATTGGGTATCAAAGTGTGGATTATGAAAGGTGAGGTTT
>Ga0209136_1000413_pt1 | contig 30821 bp, 22 predicted proteins | sample SaaInl0LU_22_DNA_FD_184640 | JGI IMG/M metagenome (GOLD analysis project Ga0209136, IMG submission 184640) | Marine microbial communities from expanding oxygen minimum zones in the Saanich Inlet - ESP_90LU_22_DNA (SPAdes) (version 2) | ecosystem: Environmental > Aquatic > Marine > Intertidal... | reverse complement strand
GGTATTCTTCAATAATATTAGGGATAATATTGTCTATGGTTGAAGCAATTGTCTCAGAAGTAGCTTTTGTGTAAAATTGATTTGCCTCAATAGCTTTTTCGATAGTTGCACCTCTTTTTAGAATATCTAAATTAGCTCCTTTTTCATGTAAATCGTTAAAAAACTTAGGTACAACACCTCTGTAAAAATCTTTTTGAGATAAATTATTACTTTTAAGCAGTGATAGTGTTGCTTTTCCAACTGTCTTTAGTTCTTTTACTAATTCTTTTTGATGTGTAAACAATTTGTTTTTTAAAGTATTAAAATCATCAATAGTTTTGTGAGCTAGATTTTTAAACTGTTTGCTATCGTCTTCATTTAAAAGAATTTTAGCAAATTCATTTAAATCGTTAGAAATGTCCCATGATTTGTCGTCATTAGTTTTATCTAAAGAATAATCGATTAACATCTTAGTTAGTTTTTCGTCAGTTCCTATTTTAGAAATTAACATAGATACTGCTTCATTTAGTAATGAAATAGCATCCATTTCAACCTCGAAATTTAAGGTTAACCCTAAGTCAAAAGCAAAACTTCGAATAATTTTATGCGTAAAACTATCTATGGTAGTAATCGAAAAAGCTGAATAATTTTGTAATATGGCTTTTAAAATCCGTTTGCTTTTTTCGTGAATTAATGCACTATCTAATTTTGTTTCTTGTAAAATTAAATTAAATAAGTCATTGTTTTTTCCACTAGAAAAATCCTTTAAATTTTGCAAAACACGTTCTTTCATTTCTCCAGCAGCTTTGTTAGTGAAAGTGATTGCTAGAATTTTTTGAAAAGTAAAAATATCATCTGAAGTTAATAAGACTTTTAAATATTCTTTTACAAGGGTAAACGTTTTACCACTTCCTGCAGATGCATTGTAAACTTGAAAAGTAGAGAGTTGTTGAAACATCCGTTTTATTAGAATAGACTTTTGTCGAAATTACAAAATAATAAATTTTAGAGAAGATAAATTATTTGAATAAAGAAAATATAGAATAAGAAGAGAAAATCACCTTGCCTAAGTAACCTGTAATGACGTTTTTAGTGCGAAGATTCAACTAATTTTTAACTCAAACCAACATCAAGAGACATCATTACAATAAACCCACCAATAAAGCCAAGTGTTGCAATGTCTGTATATTTATCTCTTTGTGTTTCTGGTATTACTTCTTCAACCACAACGAAAATCATCGCTCCAGCTGCAAATGCTAAAGCATATGGTAAAATTGGAGTAAAAAACGAAACTGCTAAAGCTCCTAAAACGGCAGCAATTGGTTCTACAATTGCAGAAAGCTGTCCGTACCAAAAACTTTTAAAACGGCTAACCCCTTGTCTTCGTAATGGCATAGCAACTGCAAATCCTTCAGGAAAATTCTGAATTCCAATTCCGATTGCTAGAGAAATCGCGGCAATAATCATTTCGGTTTGTTCTGCGCCCACTAAAGTAGAAGCCGCTCCAAACAATACTCCAACTGCTAATCCTTCAGGAATATTATGTAAAGTAATAGCCAAAACTAGAAGAGTAGTTTTATGCCAATTTGTTTTAACTCCTTCTTTTTCTTTTTCTTTAAAATTAATATGTAAGTGGGGTAGCCATTTGTCCATTCCAAATAGTGCTAATGCCCCAATTAAAAAACCAATTGCAGAGGGAATGACTTTTACAAAACCCTCACCAGGGCTATTGTCTATGGCAGGAGAAAGCAAACTCCAAAAACTTGCCGCAACCATAACACCACCAGTAAACCCTAGCATGCCGTCTAAAACAGCTCTGTTTAATTTTTTAAAAAAAAATACGAGCCCAGCTCCAGCAGCGGTTAATCCCCATGTAAACAAAGATGCATACAAAGCAGCTTGTATAGGGTGTTCTTTTCCAAATGTAATCAATTGATTGAATGTACTCATATTTTTTTAATGTATAAATTATTGGCTATTTTACTAGAAATTGACATTGTTTTTTCTTCAATTAAAATTAATAAAGAATCGTCAAATTCTTCCTTTTCTAAAACTGTAATTTGTTGGCCTAAAACAATACCTTTTTTGTCTAAAAACTGTAAAAACTCAGATGATGAGTCGTTTACACCAACACAAATCCCAGACTCTTTTCTGTGTAAAGTAGCTAGTAGATTTTTATCTATTTTCTTGAGATTCCCATCCTTATCAGGAATTGGATCTCCGTGAGGATCGTGAGTTGGGAAACCTAATAATGCATCTATTTGGTTGATAAGTTTTGATGATTTTATGTGTTCTAGCTGTTCTGCAACTTCATGAACTTCATCCCATGAAAAATTTAATTTTTCTACTAAAAAAACTTCCCAGAGTCTGTGTTTTCTGACAATATTTGCAGCTGTTTTTTTTCCAAATTCAGTTAAGGTAACTCCCTTGTATTTTTTATAAATAATTACTTTTTTATCAGATAATTTTTTAATCATATCTGTTACCGAAGAGGCCTTGGTTTCTAATTGTTCTGCAATTGCATTGGTGCTAATTCCTCTGTCAGAACTAAGTTCTAAATGATAAATTGCTTTCAAATAGTTTTCTTCAGAAAGTGTAAACATTGCTAAGATTTAGATATGGCAAATATATAATTTTATTTTAATCAAAATAAATATTTAGGTTTGTCTAAAAATTTAATTAAATTTGTCAACATTTAAATACAATAAAATGAAAATTTCAGTTGCACTATTATTCATTTTTATTTCATTCACATCTTTCGGTCAAACTATTTCTGGAAAAATAACGAACACTAAAGGAGAACCAATTCCATTTGCTTCTGTACTTTTAGAATTTACAAATAAAGGAACAGTTTCCGATAATGAGGGGAACTACATTTTAGAAAATATTTCTCCTGGAGTTTATGAAATAAAAGTTAGGTATTTAGGATATATCAGCACGAAGGAAGAGGTAATTTTAACTGTTAATCAGGTTTTAAAAAAGAATTTTATATTAAAAGAAGATGCACTTTACTTAGACGATGTGGTGGTAACAGGAACTCGAAATATTCAGGATAGAAAAAATAATCCTGTAGTTGTTGGAGTTATCGATAATAAGTTATTGAGTGCTACACAGTCTGTGGCTATTTCTGATGGACTTAATTTTAACGCAGGAGTTCGTGTAGAAACCAACTGCCAAAATTGTGGATTTACACAAGTGAGGCTTAATGGGCTTGAAGGAGCATACTCTCAGATTTTAATCAATAGTCGTCCCATTTTTAGCGCGTTAAATAGTGTATATGGATTGGATCAAATTCCGGCGAATATTGTAGAACGTATCGAAGTTGTAAGAGGAGGAGGTTCTGCTCTTTATGGTTCAAATGCAATTGCAGGTACTGTAAATATTATTACTAAAGAACCCGTAGAAAATAATTGGGAAATCCGTTCAAATACTACTATTATTGATGGAGATGCTTTAGACCAAACTTTTAATATTAATGGTACAATCGTAAATGAAGCTTTAACTAACGGAGTAAGCTTCTATGGTATGCGTCGCAATAGAGATAGCTATGATGCAGACGGAGACGGGTTTACAGAATTGGTTGAATTAAGTAATACTGTGTTTGGTGGAAAAGCATTTTTTAAGCCAAGCGATTTAAGTAAAATAACGGTAGATTTAAGTGCTTTAGAAGAATATAGAAGAGGAGGTGATCAGTTAGATCTAGCGCCACATTTTACCAATATTACAGAAGAATTAGATCACAATACTATTTTTGGAGGAGTTACTTATGATCAATGGAATTTCAGTGAGACTGGTAAATGGTCTTTTTATGCTTCTACACAAAGCACAAACAGAGATAGCTATTATGGTGGTTTGGGCGGTAGTACAGATCTTGATGATTTTGAATTAGCCATTAACTCATATGGTTTTACAGAAGATTTTTCCCTTATTGGAGGATTACAATACAATCATTATTTCAAAAGAGATATACTTACTGTAGGTATCGAAAATCAGAGTTACAATACTAAAGACGAAGTTGCAGGTTTTAATCGTTTAGTTGATCAAAAAGTAAATACCACTGGAGTTTTCTCTCAATATGAATGGAAACCAAATAATGCTTTAACAGCTTTGTTAGGTACTAGGTACGATAGGTCTTATGTAAACGGAAAATATAGGATTGGTAACAAAAACACAATTTCTGATGTAAACCTAGGAGTAATTAGTCCGCGTTTAAGTGTATTGTATAAAGCAAATGATAATATGCGCTTTAGAGCTGGGTATGGTAGAGGGTTTAGAGCACCACAAGCCTTTAATGAAGACTTACATATTTCTTCGGCAGCAGGTTATCAAGTAATTAGTAGTTTATCTGACAACTTAGATAAAGAGATTTCAGATACATTTACAACTTCAATTAATTTTACGAAAACAACAAATTTGACACAAATAAACTTCTTACTCGAAGGTTTTTACACCAAATTAACCAATCCTTTTACAAGTGTTAGTGTTGGAAGTATTGGTGATGTTATTTTAGAAGAAGTTGTAAATGGAGAAGGAGCTAAAGTTTCGGGTTTCAATTTCGAAGCAGGGTTCTTACCTTCAGAAAAATTTACTTTTCAATTAGGAGGGACTCTGCAAAAAACCGCTTTTGATGAAGCGCAAGAATTGTTTAATAATGGTTCTAGTAGCATAGCTGTAAAAGAATTTGTTCGAAACCCAAACTTTTATGGTTATTTTATATCGTATTATAATGTTAATGATTCTTTTAAAATTGATGTAACAGGAACTTATACAGGACCCATGGTTGTGCCTCGTATTATTGGGGCAGACGGCTTTATTGATTTAGTAGATTCTGATCCGTTTATTGATGTAAATTTAAAAGTAAGTTATCATTTTGATTTATCAGAGGATTTACACGTCGAATTAAGTTCTGGTTTTAGAAATGCATTTAATAGCTATCAATCGGAATTTGATCAAGGTCCAGAGCGTGATTCTACTTTTATATTTGGTCCAGCAGCTCCAAGATCTGTGTTTTTTGCTGTAAAAATTGGAAATCTATTTTGATGAATAATTCAAAAATATTTATTGTATCATTTTTAGGAATCTCGCTTTTTCTGAGTAATTCTATATCAGCTCAGCAAGTGAAATCTTTAAACTGGCTCACTTTTGAGCAGTTAGAAGATTCTCTAAAAGTAAAACCAAAAAAGGTGTTTATTTCTTTTTATGCAGATTGGTGTGTATATTGTAGAAAGATGGAGAAAACAGCATTTAGAGATAAGGCTGTGGTATCTATCTTGAATCAAAAGTATTATGCTGTAAAAATGAATGCTGAATCAAAAGACACCATCTCTTTTGGCGGAGTAACTTATGTAAACCAAAATATTGGAAAAAGTAGAAGACCTACCCATCAAATTTCATTACTTCTTGCTTCAAGAAAAAACAAACCATTTTCGCTACCTGTAAATCTAATTCTGAATAAAAAATTCAAAGTAACACGTAGATATTTTAATTACTTATCACCAAAAAAGTTAGTAGCGGCTTTAAACTATTAGTAATCCCAAATCCTCTTTCTACGATCTCCATGTTTTTCAGGAGAAAATATGTGAACAAAACCTGCTGATCCATAGATATGTGATCCAGGGAAATTTAAACCCCCATGTGATTTATAAACCAAGTTACTTGTAAAACCAATTTTTTTAGTGAGCCAAAGGGTACCTCCTCCTCCAAAACTAAGAGTTACTATGTCTGGTATGAGTAAATAACTTGTTCCAATGAAAACATAAATAGAAATTAAGTTAAAAATTTTCTTAGTAGATGTTCCAAAATCATACCGTAGTTCACCATCTAATGTTAAATATTCCTTGTCCTTTGTTATTGAGTTTGAAATAGATCCAGCGATAAATAAATTGTTATCAATGTATTTTGTAAGTCCTATTCTTGCAGCACTTTGTAAATATCTATAGCCCACACTTGGAATGGCAGATTTCTTAAAAAGAACAGAAGAACTTCCTGCATCGATTGCCCATCTGTATTCTTTATTTTGACTAAAATTTGAAAGGGTCAAACAAAAAAATATGAGGAATAAAGTTTGGTAATATTTTTTCATGTGCTGTGCCTAATGAAGTAACTATAAACTTAATATTTTTTTTAAAAATAAAAAAATAAACTTGAGACCTATTTAAGTAATTTGTGTGGTATTTTTGTTTAAAATTTTCGAATTGAGTAAACAACATATTATCAATCAATTCCAAAGTCTAAAAAAACTTGATGGAATTGTTGAACTTCTAAGCAAAGAAAAGCGATCAATTACTATAAATAATACAATTGGTTCTTCCTTATCCTTTATCGTTTCAGAGGTATTCAAAAAAATAAACAACCCTTTTCTATTAGTTTTTGATGATAAAGAAGAAGCTGCTTACTATTTAAACGACTTAGAGCAACTTTTAGGGGAAAAAAATGTATTGTTTTTTCCTGGATCTTATAAGAGGCCTTATCACACTGTTTTTTCTGATGAAGATATTGATAATGCTAATATTTTGTTACGCTCAGAAGTTTTAAATAGTATTAATTCCCATAAGAAACCTGCAATAATTGTTTCTTATCCTTCTGCCTTGTCAGAAAAAGTAGTTACTAGAACAGAACTAGAAAAAAATAGTTTAAAAGTAACGGTTGGTAATGAACTCTCTTTAGATTTTGTAAACGAGGTTCTTTTTGAATACAAATTTAAACGTGTAGATTTTGTTGCAGAACCTGGTGATTTTTCGGTTAGAGGAGGAATTGTAGATGTTTTTTCTTTTGCTAATGATGAACCTTATAGAATTGAATTTTTTGGAGACGAAATAGATAGTATAAGAATTTTTGATGTTGAAACACAGTTGTCTAAAGAAAAGTTACAGCAAGTAGCTATAATGCCAAATATAGAAGACAAATCTGTTGCTGAGAAAAGACAATCTTTTTTAAGTTATATTTCCAAAAAAACAACAATTTTCTACAAAAATGAGGTGCTAATTAAAGGCAACTTAAACAAACTATTTGTTAAGGCAGAAGATGCTTTTGGTAAATTATCCAAAGAAATTAACCATACAAAACCTAGTGAGTTGTTTTGTACTGGCGATGAAATTATTAACGAATTTACCAAGTTTATTACTGTTAAATTAGGAAATAATAAAACAGGTAAAAATGATTCTAATACTGTTACTTTTCAAACAAATCCACAACCTTCATTTAACAAACAATTTGCCTTAATAACAGATAATTTAAACGAATATACCAAAGCAGGTTTTTCAAATTATATTTTTTGTGCAAATGAGCAACAGGCAAACCGGTTACAGGATATTTTCTCAGATATAGATCAAAAGGTTGCAGTAGAAACAATTGTTTTTCCTTTGTATCAAGGCTTTGTAGACGTAGATAATAAGTTGGTTTGTTATACAGATCATCAAATTTTTGAACGCTATCATAAATTCAGATTAAAAAATGGCTATGCTAAAAAGCAAGCCATTACACTTAAAGAGTTAAATAAATTAGAGATTGGAGATTATGTCACACATATAGATCATGGCATTGGAAAATTTGGTGGATTACAAAAAATTGATGTTAGTGGAAAAAAGCAAGAAGCTATCAAATTAATTTACGGAGACAGAGATATCTTATATGTAAGTATTCATTCTCTTCATAAAATTTCTAAGTTTAATGGTAAAGATGGAAAACCACCAAAAGTGTTCAAACTAGGTTCTAATGCTTGGAAAAAAATAAAGCAAAAAACCAAGGCTAGAGTAAAACATATTGCATATAACCTTATTCAACTGTATGCAAAAAGAAAATTACAAAAAGGATTTTCTTTTAGCCCAGATACACACATGCAGCACGAATTGGAAGGAAGTTTCTTGTATGAAGATACTCCAGATCAATTTACCGCAACACAGGCTGTTAAAGAAGACATGGAAAAAGCACAACCTATGGATCGGTTGGTTTGTGGTGATGTAGGTTTTGGTAAAACCGAGGTTGCAGTTAGGGCAGCTTTCAAAGCAGTTGATAACGGAAAGCAAGTCGCAATTTTAGTACCTACAACAATTTTAGCTTTTCAGCATTACAAAACCTTTTCTGAACGTTTAAAAGACTTCCCTGTTCGTATTGATTATCTGAATCGTTTTAGAACTGCTAAGCAAAAAAGAGAAGCCATAGAAGGAATTAATGATGGAGGTGTAGATATTGTTATTGGAACACATCAATTAACCAATCCTAAAATAAAATTTAAAAATTTAGGATTGTTAATTATCGATGAGGAACAAAAATTTGGAGTTGCCGTAAAAGACAAATTGAAAACATTAAAAGAAAATGTAGATACGCTAACATTAACTGCAACCCCAATTCCAAGAACTCTGCAGTTTAGCTTAATGGCAGCAAGAGATTTATCTGTGATCAAAACACCACCACCAAATAGACATCCTATAGAAACAAATGTCATTCGGTTTAGTGAAGAAATAATACGAGATGCTGTTTCCTATGAGATATCTAGAGGAGGTCAAGTATTTTTCATTCATAATAGGATCGATAATATTAAAGAGGTAGCTGGTTTATTGCAAAGACTGATACCCTTTGCAAAAATTGGTATTGGACATGGCCAGATGGATGGTAAAAAATTAGAGGAGTTAATGTTGGGCTTTATGGATGGTGCCTTTGATGTGCTGGTATCAACCACAATTATTGAAAGTGGACTAGATGTACCAAATGCAAATACCATTTTTATTAACAATGCTAATAATTTTGGGTTGAGCGATTTACACCAAATGCGTGGTAGGGTTGGTCGTTCTAATAAAAAATCATTTTGTTATTTTATAACTCCTCCTCATCATATGATGACTGATGATGCTCGTAAACGAATTCAAGCCTTAGAATTATTTTCTGATTTGGGAAGTGGAATTAATATTGCTATGAAAGATCTAGAAATACGTGGAGCAGGAGATTTATTGGGAGGTGAACAAAGTGGATTTATAAATGACATTGGTTTTGATACCTATCAGAAAATTTTACAGGAGGCTATTGAGGAGTTAAAACAAAATGAATTCAAAGACTTGTATGAGTCTAAGGAAGCTACAACTGAAAAAAAATACGTAAAAGAAGTTCAAATAGACACTGATTTTGAAATTTTATTTCCAGATGATTATGTAAACTCAGTTACAGAACGTTTGCGTTTGTACGATAAATTATCAAATATAGAAACAGCAGAAGACTTACAGCAGTTTGAAACTGAAATTATAGACCGTTTTGGAGAAATTCCAACCCAAGTTGAAGATTTATTCTATTCTGTTCGTATCAAATGGTTGGCAAAATCACTGGGTTTAGAAAAAATTATACTAAAACAAAAACGATTAATAGGTTATTTTTTATCAGATCAACAAAGTGATTTTTATCAAACAGATGCATTTGCCAAAACACTTAGATATGTGCAGCAACATTCTAAAAGTTGTGTAATGAAAGAAAAACAAACTAAAAATGGTTTACGTTTGCTAATTACTTTTATTAAAATCGATACCATAAAAAAAGCATTACAAACACTTCAAAAAATAAAAAGATGTGATTACTAGGAAATATGATGAAGTAATCTGAATATAAATTCAGTAGCCAATAATTAAGATAATAAAATATGTCAAACAATTACACTAAAAATTTATTACTATTACTTTTTGCAACCCTTTTTATTAGTACATCAGGTGTTTTAGGTAAATATATAGAAATGCCTGCAGAAGCTATAATTCTATGTAGAGCATTTTTAGCAGGTATTTTTATTTACATCTTTTGTAAGATCACGAAGGTTAGTCTTCAAATAGCTTCTAAAAAAGACATGTACTCTTTTGTAATTATTGGGTTTTTAATGGGCGCACATTGGGTTACATACTTTTATGCATTAAAATTCTCTAATGTAGCTATTGCCATGCTTTCAATATTTACTTTTCCAGTGATAACTGCTTTTCTAGAACCTATTTTTAACAAACAAAAATTAAACTCTATACATGTAATTCTAGCATCATTAATAGTGGTAGGGTTATATGTTTTATTGCCAGAATTTAATATTGAAAATGATGAGGTAAAAGGGGTTTGTTTGGGAGTTTTCTCAGCATTTTTGTATGCTACTCGAAATCTGTTAACCAAAAAACACGTAAAAGCATATAATGGAAGCGCATTAATGTTCTATCAAATGCTCGTAGTAACCCTTCTTTTATTACCAGTGCTATTTATTTCAGATTTCTCTAACCTCCAAAGTCAAATTTCTTTATTAATACTTGTTGCATTACTAACTACAGCAATAGGGCATACTATGTTAGTGAATTCATTCAAACACTTTAGTGTTACTACAGCAAGTATTATAGGAAGTTTACAACCTATCTTTGGAATTATAATCGCATTTATTTTTGTAAATGAAGTACCTAATTTAAATACGTTTATTGGCGGTAGTTTAATTTTAACAACAGTAGTGGTAGAGAGTTTACGAAGTAAGAAACAACAGGGTTAGTAATTTATTACTAGAATAAAAAAAACCATTCAGAATTTCTGAATGGTTTTACTTTATTATCCCTTATGAATAAAGAAAGAATTTTAGATTATCCTAATGTAACTCTCTTAAAAGTTGTGATTTCTACATCTCCGTAAGAAGATACATAACCTGCAACGTTTTTCTTTTCATCTTTGATAAAAGCTTGATCTAATAAACATTGTTCTTTGTCTAATGTTGTGTTATCAGAAATAAAACGTTCCATTTTACCAGGTAAAATTCTATCCCAAATTTTTTCCGGCTTACCTTCTTTTGCTAATTCGTCTTTAGCATCAGCTTCTGCCTGTGCTATAACGGTATCAGTAATTTGAGACATAGAAATGTATTTAGGAACATTCTTTAATGTTTTTCCTAATCTACCTAACTCTATGTTTTCTTTTTCAATTTCTGCGATTCTAGCCTCAGTTTCAGAGGCAACGTATGCAGGGTCAAAATCTTTGTAAGATAATGTAGAGGCACCCATAGATGCGACTTGCATCGCAACGTCTTTAGCTAAAGTTTCTGCATTGTCTAAAGCGTTAGATAAACCAACTAGAGCAGCAATTTTACCAATATGAGTGTAAGCTCCAACATAAGCAGCTTCTACTTTTTCAAAAGCAGTAATGTCTAATTTCTCTCCAATAACACCAGTTTGTTCAACCAACTTATCAGCAACAGTCATACCTCCAAAATCAGCAGCTAAAAACTCTTCTTTCGTAGTGTAGTTTAGAGCGATATCTGCAAATTCACCACCTAGGGCAACAAACTTTTCGTTTTTACCAACAAAGTCAGTTTCACAAGCTAAAACAATAGCAACACCTTCTGTTTTTGCAGCGTTAATTCTCGTTACAGCAACACCTTCTGTAGATTCTCTATCAGCTCTTTTTGCAGCAATTTTCTGACCTTTTTTACGTAAAACATCAATTGCTTTGTCAAAATCTCCTTCTGCTTCAACAAGGGCTTTTTTACAGTCCATCATTCCAGCACCGGTAGCTTCTCTTAGCTTCTTTACATCAGCAGCACTAATTTTTGCCATTTTTTAATCTATTTTAAAGAAACTTTCGTTTCTAAATTATTGTATTAAAATTATTTTTTTTCTTCAGTTGCAACAGCAGCTTCTTCAGTAGCTTCAACTTTTGGAGCTTCAGCTTTTGGAGTATCTTTAACCTCTTTTGCTTTTTCCTTGTCTGCTTTTCTATCAGATAAACCTTCTGCGATAGCATCAGTTACAAAACCTAATACTTTATCAATAGATTTAGAAGCATCATCATTTGCAGGAATTACAAAATCTACTTGTCTTGGGTCAGAGTTAGTATCTACCATAGCAAAAATTGGAATATTTAATTTTTGTGCTTCTGCTACAGCAATGTGCTCTTTTTTAATATCTACAACAAACAAAGCACCTGGTAAACGTGTCATATCAGAGATAGAACCTAAATTCTTTTCTAATTTTTCACGTTGACGGTTAATTTGTAATTTTTCTCTTTTAGATAAAGCATCAAAAGAACCATCGGTCTTCATTCTGTCAATAGCTGCCATTTTTTTAACTGCTTTTCTGATAGTAACAAAGTTAGTTAACATACCACCTGGCCATCTTTCTGTGATGTAAGGCATGTTTACCGCTTTTGCTTTTTCTGCAACAATGTCTTTGGCTTGTTTTTTTGTAGCTACAAATAAAACTTTACGACCAGAGTTGGCAATTTTCTTTAGAGCTTCTGAAGTCTCTTCAATTTTAGCTGCGGTTTTGTATAAGTCGATGATGTGAACACCGTTGCGCTCTGTATAAATATAAGGAGCCATGTTTGGATTCCACTTTCTTGTTAAGTGTCCAAAGTGTACTCCATTTTCTAATAATTCTTGAATGTTTACGTTTGCCATTTTAAAATTTGTTTACTTTCTGTTTTGAAATCAATGGTTAAGTAGTCTTTCGAGTCTCAACCATTTAGATACTAAACTGTTAATTAATTTATAATAACAGTAATCTAAAGTAAAAATGCAATATTTCAACACTTGTTGAAACAAGTTCAGCATTTTAACGTTTAGAGAACTGAAATTTCTTACGTGCTTTCTTCTGACCGAATTTCTTACGCTCAACCATTCTTGGATCACGCGTTAACAATCCTTCTGGTTTTAAGACAGCTTTGTGTTCTTCGTTAATAGACACTAAAGCTCTAGTAATTGCTAAACGAATAGCTTCAGCTTGACCTGTTACACCACCTCCATATACGTTAACTTTAATATCGTAAGATGTTAAATTTTCTGTTAACATTAAAGGTTGTTGTACTTTGTATTGTAGAGTTCCTGTTGTAAAGTAACTTTTAAAGTCTTTTTTGTTTACTGTAATATTACCTTTTCCTTCAGAAAGATAAATACGTGCTACAGCAGTTTTTCTTCTACCTATTTTGTGAACTGTATCCATTATTTATAATCGTTAAGGTTAATAGCTTTGGGTTCTTGACCTGCTTGTTTGTGTTCAGTACCTGCATATACATACAAGTTTCTGTATAAAGCGCTACCTAATTTATTTTTTGGTAACATTCCTTTTACTGCCTTTTCAATCAATCTTGTAGGATCTTTCTCAAACATTTCTGTAGCAGTTAACGATCTTTGTCCTCCTGGATAGCCAGTGTGTCTGATGTAAGATTTGTCAGTCCACTTTTTTCCAGTTAGGTTAATTTTTTCTGCGTTGATAATAACCACGTTATCTCCACAATCTACATGAGGAGTATAATTTGGCTTGTATTTTCCTCTAATTAGCTTTGCTACTTTAGAAGCTAGACGACCCAACGTTTGCCCGTCTGCATCAACTAAAACCCACTCCTTGTTTACGGTAGCTGCGTTTGCTGATACTGTTTTGTAACTTAATGTGTTCATAATTACACTTTTAGTTTTTGTTCTGTTTATATTAAAACTTTTCCTTAAAAAAGGAGTGCAAATGTACTTCTTTTTATTGTATTGACAAATAGGCTTTTAAAATTATTCTCGATCAATTTAACTTAATTTTTTACAACAATTAAGATGTGGCTCTTTGCAATCTATCGTTAATAGATTTCCCTAAGTTTATATTAGGAAATCGTTCTGCAATAATTATATCTAAATTCAATTGGTCTAAAGTGTGCATAGCAGCATATAAATTAGCTGCTGCTTCCTTAAAATTTCTGGTTTTTGAAAGTACAATTTCTTCAATAGTGTTGATACTTATTGGTTCAGAAAAAACCAAAATGCCTATTTTTTTATTAGGATGTTTTTTCAATTCAGTTTTAATATCATCGGCTAAAATTGTAGTCGTTTTTGGAGCATAATGTTTGGTTAACATACCAGGAGCATTTGGGTTGTTTTCCTTTTTATTTCTAATGGTAATTTTTCCAACTACAGTTTCAATTTCTTCTACTGATAAAGCTCCAAGTCTATAAATTACTGGGTTGTCTTTTTCAAAACCAATTATGGTAGATTCGATTCCATTTTTGCAATGGCCACCATCCAAAACCATATTGATGTCGTTTCTAAAGTAGTTTTCGACGTGTTCAGGTTTCGTTGGGCTAATATTATTAAAAGGATTTGCACTTGGTGCGGCCAAAGGAAAATCGAGTGTGTTCAATAATTCTATGGTTTTTGGATGATTTGGTATACGAACAGCAACTGTATCCTTTCCTGCTGTAATTAAGTCTGGAATAGAGTTGTGTTTGGGTAATACTAAGGTCATAGAACCTGGCCAAAAATGAGTTGCTAATAGTTTAGCTTTTTCAGGAATGTAAGACACTATGTTTTGTAAATACTCTATATTTGAGATATGTACAATTAAAGGATTAAAAAAAGGTCTTCTTTTAGTTTTAAATATTTTTTTAATGGCTTTTTCGCTAAAAATATTTCCTGCCAAACCATATACAGTTTCAGTTGGTATAGCAACTAAATCGTTATTATTTAATATTGTAACTGCTTTTTGTATGTCTTTAGAAATGATACTCATAAATGCATTGCAAAACTACAGATTAAATACATATTCAATTTGGTTTGTTTTAAAAAAAATAAAAATTAGATATTATATCAAAAAACGAAGTGGTTTTTTGGTTGCTAGTATTTCAAAAGAACCTACTGTTATTTTATTAAGATTAAAAAGGGTCTTATATGTATCATGCTATTTTTTAATGCCAATAAATTTATTTTTAGACCCTGTCTTAGGTGTGTATGTTAAAAAAAACTAGCCTTTTCTAAAAACAGAGGTAGTAATATGTATTGGTTGAGTAATACAGACCCTTTCCTATTTATTTAGCTTTAAAAGAGAATATTCTTAAAAAGTATGAGAATGCTTTTACAGCACTACGTTATAGAAAATTTCTAGTAACATCTTCAATATAGTTGAGTGGTATTTTTTTTGGCTGCCTACTTTGAAATGCAAGTAGCAAGAAAAAAATGGTTTACTGTTTTTAGAATTGAGGATTATAGGAAAATAATTACAGCTTTAGCAAAAACGACCCAGTAAGCGTTGCTTTTGGAATTCTTTTACGTATTTATCATATAATAATTTTAATGAGCTTCCAACCAATCATTTCCTAAACCAATTTCTACATCTAAAGGAACTGATAATTGAAATGCGTTTTCCATTTCGTTTTTTATGATGGGTTTTATGATTTGTAGTTCTTCTTTATGAATATCAAAAACCAATTCGTCATGAACTTGTAATAACATTTTAGACTTGAAATTAGCTTCTTCAAAACGTTTGTGAATGTTGATCATGGCTAATTTAATAATATCTGCAGCAGCACCTTGAATGGGTGCATTTACAGCATTGCGTTCTGCTGCTGCTCTAACTACAGCGTTTCTAGAATTAATATCTTTCAAATACCTGCGTCTTTGCAAAATGGTTTCTACATAACCATGATCTCTCGCAAAATCTACTTGCTTTGCTATATATTCCTTTAATTTTGGATAGGTTTCGTAATAGGTTTCAATTAGCTCTTTAGCTTCACTTCTGGTTAAGTCGGTTTGGTTGCTTAGACCAAAAGCAGAAACTCCATAAATAATTCCAAAATTAACCGTTTTAGCATTACTTCGTTGTTCGCGAGTTACTTCGTCTAAAGGAACTTGAAATACTTTTGCAGCCGTTGAAGCATGAATATCTTCTCCATTGGTAAAAGCCTTAATCATAGTTTCTTCTTTACTTAAAGCTGCAATAATGCGCAATTCAATTTGACTATAATCTGCTGCCAATAAAACATAATTTTCATTTTTGGGAATAAATGCCTTACGAACTTGACGCCCTCTTTCTGTACGTATAGGAATGTTTTGTAGATTAGGGTTGTTTGAACTCAACCTACCAGTAGCAGCAACTGCTTGTGCATAAACGGTATGCACCCTTCCTGTTTTTGAATTGATTTCATTAGGAAGAGCATCAACATAGGTGCTTTGTAGTTTTTTGTATTGACGGTATTCTAAAATATCCGCTACAATTTGATGATCTTTTGCCAAGTAAGATAATACATCTTCAGCAGTAGAATATTGCCCAGTTTTGGTTTTCTTAGGTTTGTCTACCAAATTTAATTTGTCAAATAAAATTGGTCCTAATTGTTTTGGTGAAGCAATATTAAATTCTTCTCCAGCTTGTGTGTAAATAGATGTTTCTAATCGCTTTATATCATCGGTCAAAGCGGTAGATAGTTGTTTTAAAAATTTAGTATTGACGTTGATCCCTTCAATTTCCATTGCTGTTAGCACAGAAACGAGCGGAAGTTCTACATTTGTAAATAGCTTACTTACATTACCAGTTTCTAATTCTTTGGTAAAGCGTTGTTTCAATTGAAATGTAATATCAGCATCTTCAACGGCGTATTCTGTTTGATCTGATATTGGTATGGTTCGCATAGAGAGCTGATTCTTTCCTTTTTTACCAATCAATTCTGTAATCGAAACTGGTTTGTAGTTTAAGTAAGTTTCTGCTAAAATATCCATGTTGTGTCTCATATCTGGATTGATTAGATAATGCGCAATCATCGTATCAAATAATTTTCCTTTTACAGGGATATTGTAATTGGACAGAACTTTAATATCGTATTTTAAATTATGACCAATTTTCTCAATTTCCGATTCAAAAAATGGTTTGAATTCCTCTACGATAGCCTTAGTTTCTTGTTGGTTTTCTGGAAAAGAAATATAATACCCTTTTCCGGCTTCCCAAGAAAAAGCAACTCCAATAAGCTCAACTTCTAAGGCTTTTAAACCAGTAGTTTCTGTGTCAAAACATACAGCAGTTTGCTGCATTAATTTTTGCAATAACAATTTTCTACCCAAGCCAGTACTTACATGTTGGTAAAAATGATCGGTATTTGCAATGGTTTTAAAACCTGCAATTTTTTCTTCTTGAGTAATACTTCCAGAACCTGGTGCTGAAAATAAATCGAATTGGCCATCTGTATTTGTGACTTGTTTATTTGATTTCTCGCTCTTAATTTTCATTGATTCTGAGGAACTGCTTGAAATGATACTAGAATCATTTGTTTCGGTTTCTCCAGCAAAAGTTCTTAAGAAATTGGTAAGTAGATTTCTAAATTCTAAATCATTAAATAGTTCGGTTACTTTTTCTTTGTCTGGCTCATCAAGTGAAAATTCTTTTGCGTTGAAGCTAACAGGTACATCTAACATTATTCGAGCTAGCTTTTTTGATAACAGACCTAAAGCTGCGTTTGCTTCTACTTTCTCTTTCATTTTTCCTTTTAGCTGATCTGTATTTTCTAATAAACCTTCCATAGAACCAAATTGAGCTAAAAATTTTTTTGCGGTTTTCTCCCCAACTCCAGGTAAACCAGGAATATTATCGGCAGAATCACCCATCATTCCTAAAAAGTCGATCACTTGCTCAGGATTTTCTACTTCAAATTTTTGCTTTACCTCATCAATTCCCCAAATATCATAACCACCACCAAAACGGGGTTTGTACATGAAAATATTTTCAGAAACAAGCTGTGCAAAATCTTTGTCTGGTGTAACCATATAAGTAGTGTAACCCTCTTTTTCTGCTTGTTTGGAGAGTGTACCAATAACATCATCTGCTTCAAAACCTTCTTGTACCATGATTGGTATATGCATGGCTCTTAAAATTTCTTCAATATAAGGTACTGCAATTTTGATGGCTTCAGGAGTTTCGTCTCTATTGGCTTTGTACTCTTCAAATAATTCTTTTCGTTCAACACTACCCCCTTTGTCAAAACAAACAGCAAGATAATCGGGTCTTTCCCGTTTAATTACATCGAGCAAAGAATTCATAAAACCCATAATTGCAGAGGTGTCTAATCCTTTAGAATTGATTCGAGGGTTTTTGATAAAAGCGTAATATCCTCTAAAAATTAATGCGTACGCATCTACTAAAAATAGTCGTTTGTTGTTAGCCATTTTTCTTTTTTTGGTAAAAATATAAAGCTACGAAAAAGGAATAAAATACAAAGTATCAACTCGTGTGATTTTTCTTGTTTTATCAAGAAAAATTATATCAAGAACTCCTATAAAATGCAAGTTGATAAAATACTAACTACAAATTGATCTGGTTACAACACATAAAAATATTATGGATTATATTTACCAGACTTCAAATTTCTTTTAAATGGTACTTCTAATTGATATCTCAAGTTTTCAGATTTTTTAAACTCTAAAATATCTACTCCATAGATAATATCTTTCGTGTCTTTGTAGAGAAATGTTCCAAAAATTCTATCCCATAAAGAAAAAATATTCCCAAAATTGGTGTCTGTCCAAGGCATTTTATGATGGTGATGAAATTTATGGGTATTTGGAGAAATAAAAATATAGCTAATCGCTTTATCTAACCATAGAGGTAAATCAATGTTTGCATGCGAAAAATAGGTAAATAACACAGTTAACACTCTATATAATAAATAATATGCAACAGGTAACCCAGCAATTACGACTCCAAATAAAGCAAAGGTTTCTCTAAAAATAAAATCGATTGGATGGTGTCTTGTTCCTGAGGTGACATCTACATGAGTGTCACTATGGTGCACTGTATGAAATCTCCACATAAATGGAATCTTATGAAGTAGATAGTGTACTACATACTGCGAAATAAAATCGAGGATCATAATAGCGGCAATAATTTCTAACCAAGTTGGCAATATTACCCAATTCAATAATCCAAAATTAGTAGCTTCAATCCAATTAAAGACTCCGACAGTTGTAATGCCAAAAATTACATTAATAATTATGGTAGATGCGAGTAAAACTAAATTTGTTTTGGCATGTTTCCATTTGTTGTACTTGTGTTTTCTTAAAGGATAAACTCCTTCTAAAATCCAAAAAAGAGAAAGACAAGTAATAAGCCATATAAGCTTTTGTAAGCTTGATAAATTTTCGAAAAAAGTAACTAAATCATCAATCATACCAGGTGACTTTTATTCATTAAAAGTATAAAATTTTAACAAGATGTTAAAATGGTATCCTTTTTTAACAATTACCTTTGGGCATTATTTAATAAACGCTCATGTCTAAATGGATTTTTAGATCGCTAATTCTATTAGCCATACTTATACTCATAGAAATTTATATTTTTCAGGCATTTAAAACGGTGTTTAAGAATAAATTGCTTCGTTATTCTTTTCTTGTAGTTAGTATTGGTGTGTATTTGAATTTTCTAGTTACACTCCTAATGTATTCAAAAAGTGATGGCCAAACACCTCAATTTCAAATGGCAATGGGTTTATTACTTACAATCACTATACCTAAACTTGTATTAATCATTGTGTTATTTGGTGAAGATATATATCGTTTTTTAGTAAAATTTATTTCATTTTTCACGTCAGAAACACGTGTCGTACCTACTCGTAGAAAATTTATCTCTCAAATTGCTTTAGGATTGGCATCAATTCCTTTCGCTTCTTTTATTTATGGAATAATTCAAGGAAAGTATAATTTTAAAGTTATAAAGTATCAGTTGGCTTTTAAAGATTTGCCAGAGGCTTTTGATGGGTTTACTATTACACATATTTCAGACATACATTCAGGAAGTTTTACCAATAGAGAGAAAATACAATACGGTGTTGATTTAATTAATAAACAGCAATCAGATGTATTATTATTTACAGGTGATATTGTAAATAACACTGCTGATGAAATGAACGGATGGGTTGATTTGTTTAGTACTTTAGAGGCTAAAGAGGGGAAATATTCTATACTAGGAAACCATGATTATGGTGATTATATGGAGTGGGAATCTGAACAGGCGAAAAAGGATAATTTTGAAAATGTAAAGAATATTCATAAAAAAATTGGTTTCGATTTATTATTGAATGAAAATCGCTACATAGAAAAATATGGTCATAAAATTGCTTTAGTTGGTGTAGAAAATTGGGGTAAAGGAGGTTTTCAGAAGAAAGGTGATCTTGCAATGGCTTCAAAAAATATAAAAAATGAAGATTTTAAAATTTTAATGTCTCATGATCCAAGTCACTGGGATGCTCAAGTTAAAGATTCAGAATTACACTACCATTTAACTTTAAGTGGTCATACACATGGTTTGCAAATGGGAATAGAAATTCCTGGTTTTATCAAATGGAGTCCGTCTAAATATGTGTACAAGCAATGGGCAGGTTTGTATAAAGAAGCAGGAAAGTATATTAATGTAAATCGCGGTTTTGGGTATCATGCCTTTCCTGGTAGGGTAGGGATTTGGCCAGAGATTAGTGTTATTGAGCTTAAAAAAGCCTGATAGTCATTTGTTTAAATAGATTTGTTATATTTGTTAAAGAACTTTATAAATGAGAATCTATTAAAAACAACTCTTTTAAAAATGGTAACTTTTGGTGAATTAATTAATGGAAACAAACCTGTCTTAATTCATTTTTACACGCAGTTCAATCAGCCACAACATCTCTTAAAAACATTAAGAGATGTTGCAGCATCCTTGGGAGATAAAGTTAAGGTAGTAAAAATTGATATTCATAAAAACGAGGCACTTGCAGAGGCTTTATCTGTAGATGAGAAGCCAACATATATTATTTATAAAAATAGAGAAATGAAATGGCGTAATGTTGGTAGCCAAGACGCTGTTACTTTAATTGAAGTAATAAAGGAGTATATTAGTTTTTAATAGCTTTAAAATCGAACCCTTCATTTACAAAGTAAGTTAAGACTTTTGGTAAAACATATCTAATTTTTTCAGCTGCTTTTATACTATCATGAAAAACAACAACACTTCCATTTGAAGTATTTTTAATTACATTTTGTAAGCATTTTTCTTTAGAAAGATTGGCGTCAAAATCGCCACTTAACACAGACCACATTATAATTTTATAACCTTTACTCATTATAACTTTTGCTTGTTGCTGTCGTATTTTTCCATAAGGAGGTCTAAATAAATGTAGTTGTAAAGTTGAGAAATTAGCATGTTGCAAAGTTTTTTCGACAGCTAAAGTATTTTCGATATACGCTTGTGTTTTGGTAGTCCAACCGTTTCTATGGTTTTGAGTATGGTTACCAATACTATGACCTTCATCAATAATACGTTTAAAAATTGTTGGGTAATTTCCTATGTTTTTTCCAATACAAAAAAATGTAGCTTTTGCGTTGTGTTTTTTTAATTCATCCAACACAAAATCTGTGATTTCCGGTGTTGGTCCATCATCAAAAGTTAAGTAGATTTCTTTTTTATCCATAGAAAAACGCCATGTATATTTTGAGAAAATTCTCAAAATGAAACCTGGTGTTTTTAAAGAATAGATGTTCAAACTAATGTTTATTTATTCTTTTGATTCATCTGGTATCAAATGGTCAAATAATTTTACAGTATTTATAAATTCATCTTTTAGACCACTTACATAATCTTTATCAGTATCTGCTTTTTCTGCTTGGCTAATAACGTTTCTGTACATGTATAAGGTAGTATCTATTTCGTTAAAAATTAAATCAGCTTCCTCTTTGTCAAAAGTACTTAACCAGATCAATTTCTCTGTAAATATCTCTAAAAGTGTTTTGGTTGTAGCTCTAGCTTTTTCAAAGTTTCCTAATTTGTAATAGGTTTCTGGGTAGCCTAAAGATAAACTATAATGATCAAAATCTTTTATTGGCATTTTGTTTAGAGATAAGTCAATTACTTCAAGAGCTTTAATCGTATCACCTTCTTTTGCAAAAGCTTCAGACAAACGCAATAAGTTATTTCGTAAAGAAATCGTATTTCTCTTTGTTTGTTCGTCTAGATAAATTTTACCACTGTTTATGTTTCTCCATTCCCATTTTTTAACATTGTTGTACATCTTACTTGGGTTAATTCTACCCATATCAAATAAACTTTTATTGGCAATAGGCGTTTTTATAGGCACCAATTTATAAGCCAAACCATCTAATTGTAAATAATCTTTTAACCAAATATATTCCTCATCTGCATTTGCTCCACCTGTAAAATAAATAGGGCGTTCCCAATTATTGTTAGCCAGTACATCTAACATTAAAATTCGATTTTTAAAAAGTGCTCCTTTATCAATTTCAATGTCAATGTAAGGTGTGATTTTGTCGGCATCTTTTTGAGCTACAATACCATTTGCCAATACTTTTTCCTTGTCAACAGGAATCCGTATTCTATTTGTTGGGTAATATTTTTCTTTTCCTCCACTTTGAAGTTCTACATATGTTCCTCTATTGTTGGAAGCAATCCATCTCATAAAATCTTTAATTTCCATTATAGAATCTTTATAACGTGAAATAGGTTGATAATATGCAAGATCTAATGTTCCGTATTTGTACTGGTTGTGTTTTAATTGTGATGGAATAGGAGGTACGTTATGATAAGTTGCGCGTTTCATTTGATCGATGTACCAATCTGTTGCAAAAAGGCTAGTATTTACCAATCTAATATCGGTTCTAATTCCTTCAACTTCTTGCATATACCAGAGCGGAAAAGTATCGTTATCTCCGATTGTAAACATAATCGAATTAGGGTCGCAACTTTCTAAATAGGCTTGTGCGTTTAAACGAGTGGTATACCTGTCAGAACGATCATGGTCATCCCAGTTCTCAGAAGCCATTAGAGCAGGAACTGCTACTAAAGAAATTAACGTGACTGTAGATGCTATTGCTTTATTAGAGCCAAAGTTTTTAAAGAATTCATATAGAGCCAGTACACCAAAGCCAATCCAAATTGCAAAAACGTAAAAACTACCTACTACAGCATAATCACGCTCTCTGGGTTCAAAAGGTTTGGGGTTTGTATAAAAAATAATGGCAGCTCCTGTGAATAAAAAGAATAGTAGTAACGTATAAAAATTTTCGGTATCCCATTTTATATGGAATAACAAGCCTATAATCCCCAAGATAAAAGGTAAAAAGTAATAGGTATTTCTTCCTTTATTTTCTAAGGCATAAGAAGGTAAATTTTCTTGAGATCCTAAGCGAGCTTCGTCAAGAGCTTTAATACCGGTAATCCAGTTTCCATTAAAAATATCTAAATTTCCTTGATTGTCATTTTGTCTTCCAACAAAATTCCACATAAAATAACGTCCATACATATAACCAAACTGAAAATCAATCATAAATTTTAAGTTTTCAGCAAATGTTGGTCTTCGTCTACTATTCTCAGGAATTCCTGCAATAGCTTTGTACATTTTTTCAGAGGCAGGATTTACCATTCTTGGGATAAGTCCTTTGTGTTTACTAGACCAATTGGGAACAACATTTTTATAATTGTTTACAATTTCGTACTTGCCATTTCTTTTTTCATATTTTGGCTTGTCGTCTTTGTAAGGTTGTTTCTTGTCTTGTTCTCTAGAATATGAGTTCGAATAATAGGTGTCATAAAAAACATTTGCATCTCCATACTGCTCTCTTTCATAATATGCCAATAATTCTCTAGCACTAGAAGGGTTATTTTCGTTAATAGTTGTGTTTGCATTGGCACGAATGGGTAGCATCATCCAGGAGGAAAAGCCGATCATGATAAATAGTACAGATAGGACAAGTGTGTTTGCATACACCATATTTTTCTTTCGAGTATAATTTAATCCGAAATAAAAAAACACAATTAAAATAATTGCTGCGATTATTGAACCAGAGTTATAAGGTAATCCTATAGAATTGATAAAAAATAATTCTGAAGCACTAAAGAACTTTAAGGTAAATGGAAATAAAAATTTAAATACAAAAGCCAAAACCATGATAGAAAGTACAGTAGCTATTGCTGTTGTTTTAAGGTTAATTTCTTTATAAGTTTTAAAGAAATACAACATTACAATAGCAGGTATAACCAATAACGAAAGTATGTGAACTCCAAACGATAAACCAACCACAAAACTGATTAAAAGTAACCACTTATTACCTTTTTTAGTATGTATTTCACTTTCCCATTTTAGCCCTAGCCAAAACAAAATAGCCATTAAAAAAGAAGACATTGCATATACTTCTCCCTCTACAGCACTGAACCAAAAACTATCAGAAAATGTATAAGCTAATGATCCTACAAATCCACTACCTAAAATAGCAATAGCAGCACCATCTGAAATTGTTTTACTTTTTTTTAGCACAACTTTTTTGGCTAGATTAGTAATGGTCCAAAACATAAATAAAATGGTAAATGCGCTAGCCAAACCAGACATAAAATTTACCATTTTAGCAATTTGGGAAACATCGCTAGTAAAAATTGCAAAAAATGCCCCTAACATTTGAAATAATGGCGCTCCTGGTGGATGACCAACTTCTAACTTAACAGCTGTAGAAATGTACTCTCCAACATCCCAAGCACTTACTGTTGGTTCAAGGGTTAGAGCGTAAGTTATTAAGGCAATTATAAAAGTTAACCATCCCAATAAGATGTCCCATTTTTTGAAATTAGTAGCAATCATAAATTTGGTAATATAAGTATGGCGAAATTAATAAATAAAAGACTACTTCTCACACAGAGTAGTCTAATAAGAACAAATAACTAATAAAAAGTTTTAAAAAAGAAAATTCCTAAAAAAATGTTTGAAAATATAAAAGATTACTTTAAATTTGCACTCGCAAAAAAGTATTGGCCTATGGTGTAATGGTAACACACCGGTTTTTGGTACCGATATTCAAGGTTCGAGTCCTTGTAGGCCAACTTAAAACTCTCACTTCATACGGTGAGAGTTTTTTATTTACAATCATTTAAAAAACTGTTAATTTCTTTTTAGCAAATTCCCTCTCGATATAAAAGCCGTATTTTTATATTAAAATCGGTTTTCTTTTGAAGTTCGTTAAATTCACAAAAAAAGGTATTTATTGCGTTCCAGGTAATTTTTATCTCGATCCATGGTATCCTGTAGACTATGCAATCATTTCTCATGGACACGCGGATCATGCAAGATGGGGCAATAAGAATTACTTATGTCATCATGATTCTAAACCGATTTTACAACATCGAATTGGAAAAGATATTTTTATAGAAAGTTTAGCGTACAACGAATCAAAAAAAATTAATGGTGTTAACGTAAGTTTTTTCCCCGCTGGTCATATTATTGGTTCTGCTCAAATCCGTTTGGAATACAAAGGGTATATAGTTGTATTCTCTGGTGATTATAAAACACAAACTGACTTTTTAACAATTCCATTTGAACCTATAAAATGCCATGAATTTATTACCGAGAGTACTTTTGGCTTGCCAGTTTATAAATGGAAGGAAGAAGAAGAATTACAACAAGAATTACAACGTTGGGTATATCAAAATCAACAAAACAATAGAACAAGTGTTTTTTTTGGATATAGCTTAGGAAAAGCACAAAGAGTATTAAAATTGCTAGAAAATACAACTGATATTTTTGTGCACTCAGCCATTCATAATTTAAACAAAGCGATTACTTCATCTGGAATAATCTTACCAAAATCTACTTTAATTACGGCTGATTTTAAAAAAGATAGGGTGCAGAACAATATCGTTATTCTTCCTCCCGCGCTACTGGGTTCTAAACTGTTAAAAAAAATCCCAAATGCAGCAACAGCTATTTGTTCTGGTTGGATGCATATAAGAGGGAATAGACGTTGGAAAGGAGTTGATGCAGGTTTTGCAATAAGCGATCATGCAGATTGGGATGGGTTGTTGTCTGCAATAAAAGGAACAGAGGCTGAAAAAGTATACGTTACGCATGGTTCGCAAGCAGTTTTTTCTAAATATTTAAACGAAATAGGTGTTGAAGCTTATGAGCTAAAAACTGAATTTGGAGAAGATGAGATAGAAAATTCAGAACAACATAGTGGTAAAGGAATATGAATCAAAAAAGAAAAATAAATTTAATTCCCTGTTATTGCAAACAATATGAAATAATCTATACACTAGAGATGAATTTACTTTATCCTTTCGTTCTGGTGGTAACAATCATGTCTATGCAATTTGTGAATTTGTAACTTTTTATAGTTAAAGAAATAATTTAAAAGTATGAAAGACTTTTCCAACTTGTTAAGTGCTATAGAAATTACTAATAAAACCAATGCTAAAATTGATGCTTTGGTGCATTATTTTACAATAGCATCAGATAAAGATAAGTTGTGGTTAATCGCGTTGTTTACAGGGAAAAGACCTCCTAGGCCTATAAAATCTAACTTGATGAAAGCGTGGTGTATGGAAATTACTCAACTTCCAGAATGGTTATTTTTAGAAAGTTATAGTACTGTTGGTGATTTAGGAGAAACACTAGCTTTGTTATTGCCAAATTCTCAACAAGAATTTGAAAAACCTCTCCATATTTGGATTGAAGAACTGATTAATCTAAAACAAAAAACAGACGAAGAAAAAAAGACCTATGTACTTAGCGCTTGGAATGGGTTAAACCCACAAGAACGCTTGATATTTAATAAGTTGATTGGAGGAAGCTTTAGAATTGGAGTGTCTAAAAAAACGTTGGTAAATGCACTTGCAAAACTATCTGGGATAGATGCCAATCAACTCATGCACAGCATTATTGGAAATTGGACACCAAATTCAATCACTTTTGATAACCTCTTAAAAGGAAAGCATATCAATTACGATAGCTCTAAACCTTATCCATTTTGTTTAGCGTACTCTTTAGAAAAAGAGTTGCCAGAATTAGGTAACGAAAAAGAATGGCAAGTAGAGTATAAATGGGATGGTATTCGTGGGCAAATCATCAAAAGAGATAATGAAGTTTTTATTTGGTCAAGAGGAGAAGAGTTGGTCACACAACAATTTCCTGAACTAGTAGCTGCAGTTTCTCAATTTACAGATGATTTTGTAATTGACGGAGAGATTTTAGCAATTAAAGAGAGTTCGATTTTACTTTTTAACGATCTGCAAAAACGATTGAATCGAAAAAATGTTACTAAAAAACTATTAGAGGAGGTTCCTGTTGGCCTTTATATTTATGATATCTTAGAATGGAATGGCAAAGATTTACGAGAAGATTCCATGCAAAAAAGAAGGCGTATTTTAGAAGGGTTATTTTTGCAGAATTCTAGTAAAATAGTGTATCTATCAGAAATTATAGGCTTTACCAGTTGGAACGAACTGGATGAATTAAGAAATAAAGCAAGAGATTTCAATTCAGAGGGTTTAATGTTAAAAAAGAAAGATTCTGTTTACCATGTTGGTAGAAAAAAAGGAGTTTGGTGGAAATGGAAAGTAGATCCATTAACGATTGATGTAGTAATGATTTATGCACAAAAAGGAAGTGGCAGAAGAAGTTCTAAATACACAGACTACACATTTGCAGTAAAAAAAGAAGATCAATTAGTTACAGTTGCAAAGGCTTATTCGGGTCTGACTGATAAAGAAATTACAGAAATTTCTAAATGGGTCACTAAAAATTCGATTGAAAAATTTGGACCTGTAAGAACTGTGAAACCAGAATTGATTTTCGAAATTGCCTTTGAAGCTATTGGATTGAGCAACCGTCATAAAAGTGGAGTGGCTTTACGTTTTCCAAGAATAAAACGCTGGCGTAAAGACAAAACTATAAAAGATATTGATACCATAGAAAGTGTTAAAGTATTGATTTAGCTTGTCAATCTGAACGTAATAAAGTGAAGTTGAGAGGTTTTTTGATAAAATAAGATTTCTCTGTAAAGTGTAAAATGTATCGAGAACAAATAACCAAAAAACAATAACAAATTTGAGTAACTTTAAACAAACTCAAGGCTACCAAATCATTCAAAATTGGATGAAAGAAAAAGGGCAAAAACCCTTTAGTTTTCAGGTCCAAACATGGGAGCGTTACCACAATAATTTTAGTGGAATGGTAATCGCGCCAACAGGTTTTGGAAAAACATTTTCTGTCTTTTTAGGTGTAGTTATTGATTATTTAAATCACCCAGAAAATTATAAGCGAGGGTTGAAATTAATTTGGATTAGCCCGTTACGTTCCTTGGCAAAAGATTTGGCAAAAGCCATGAGTACAGCAATCGAAGAGATTGGATTGGATTGGGAGGTTGCTGTTAGAAATGGAGATACCCCTACCAATCTGCGAAGAAAGCAAGAGCGATTGATGCCAGATGTATTGTTAACTACTCCAGAAACTTTGCATTTGTTGTTTTCTCAGAAAAAAAATTCGCGCTGGTTTAAAAATGTCAATTGTATTGCTGTAGATGAGTGGCATGAATTGTTAGGCTCTAAGAGAGGAGTAATCACAGAGTTGGCCGTAGCTCGTATCCGAAGTTTATCGCCAAAACTTAGTACTTGGGGAATTACTGCTACCATAGGAAATTTAGAAGAAGCAAAACAGGTGCTTATTCCTAATAAAGAGGTAAAAACCACGATGATAAAAGCCAAAGAGAAAAAGAAGATAGAAATTATTTCTGTACTACCAGATGAGGTAGAAGAATTGTCTTGGGCGGGTCATTTGGGTAAAAAAATGAGTTCTAAAATTATACCCATCATCAACGCACATAACACCACGCTTATTTTTACTAATACTAGAAATCAAAGTGAATTGTGGTATCAGATTTTAATAGAAGAAGCCCCAGATTTATTAGGTCAAATTGCGATTCATCATGGTTCTATAGATAAAAAACAACGTAGTTTTATTGAAGAAGCCATTTCTGAAGGAATTTTAAAAGCAGTAGTATGTACCTCGTCATTAGATTTGGGTGTCGACTTTAAGCCTGTAGATTGTGTTATTCAAATCGGTTCGGCAAAAGGAATTGCCCGATTTCTGCAACGCGCAGGACGTAGTGGACATTCGCCTTTTGAAATTTCAAAAATGTATGCAGTTCCTACACATTCTCTTCAACTGATAGAAGTAGCCGCTGTAAAAGAAGCCGTAAAACAACACGAAATTGAAGCAAGATATCCTTATGTACTTACGTATGATATTTTAGTGCAATTTTTAGTCACTTTGGCTGTTGGTGAAGGTTTTAAAGCTCAAGAAACTTTCGATTTGTTAATCAATACACACGCTTTCCAGTGGTTAACTCCAGAAGAATTTGATTGGTGTATTCATTTTATAACTCAAGGAGGAAATACGTTAAAAGCGTATGAAGAATTTCATAAAGTAGTCTTAGATGAAGATGGGTTTTACAGGGTAAAAAGCAGGAGAATCGCAATGATGCATAGAATGAATATTGGTGTGATTGTAGGAGAGGTAATGCTATATGTAAAGTATTTCTCTGGAGGTTATATTGGAATGGTTGAAGAGTTTTTTATTTCGAAATTAAAAAAAGGAGAAGCCTTTGTTATTGGAGGAAAAGTAGTTGTGATGAAACAAATAAAAGACATGACTGTTTTGGTAAAAAGAAGTAAGTCTAAAAAAGCAATTACTCCAAGTTGGTTGGGAGGACGTCTACCATTGACTTCTTATTTAACGCATTTTCTTCGCTTAAAATTAAGTGACGCCATTACTGCTAAAAAAAGGGAAAGGGAACTCAATTTTTTACATCCATTATTAAAACGTCAACAAGAAAAATCACACATACCAAAACACGACGAGTTTTTAACAGAACTCATCAAAACCAAAGATGGATTTCATTTATTTATGTACCCTTTTGAGGGACGTTTGGTTCATGAAATTATGGCAACGTTAATTGCTTATAGAATCAGTAAAATTACTCCATTAACCTTTACTATTGCCCAAAATGACTATGGTTTTGAATTGTTAAGTGATCAAGAGATTCCGGTAAACGAAGAAAATTTGACACAAATCGTTTCAAAAGAAAATTTGATGGAAGATATTACGGCTAGTATTAATGCTAGTGAGATGGCTTCCAGGAAATTTAGAGATATTGCCGTAATTGCAGGATTAGTAATTCAAAGTCAACCTGGAAATCGAAAGTCTAACAAAAGTTTACAGTCATCATCAGGATTAATTTTTAGAGTGTTAAATGATCATGAGCCTAGTAATTTATTACTCAAACAAGCTTACAACGAAGTTTTTGATTATGAGTTGGAAAAGGTTCGCTTGCACAATGCATTTCAACGAATTTCAGAAAGCACAATTATTTTAAAAAGAGCCAAAGATTTCACACCTTTGAGCTTTCCTTTAAAAGTAGATAGTTTACGAGGTACAATAAGTAATGAAGAGTTAGGTAAACGAATAGAACGCATTCAAAAACAAGCATTAAAGGCATGAAAAAAAGAAACATTGTTACAAAGTTAGTTACGTGTTTTGATGAAGTTTTGGAAGTAACCAATCAAAGAGTGGTGTATTGGAGAAAAGAAAATGCTTTGATTTTGAGTGATTTGCATATTGGAAAATCGGCCCATTTTCAAAGAAGTGGTATTCCTATTCCGTCTTCAATATTAGCTGTAGATTTGTCAAGATTAGAAGAACTCATTCATTATTTTAAGGCAGAACAATTGATTGTGGTAGGCGATCTATTTCATGCTTGTTACAATAAGGATTTAGATACGTTTAAAGTATGGTTATCTAGTTTTAAAAATCTTAGTATTAAACTTGTAAAAGGAAATCACGATAGGTTACAAAATCGTATTTATGAAGCTTTTCAAATAGAAGTGTTTTCTGATTTTTTACAAATAGATTCCTTGAAGTTTGTGCACGATTTTTCAGTCATTCAATCCGATGCTTTTACCATATCAGGTCATACACATCCGGGTGTTCTTATAAAAGGAAAAGGCAAACAACGTATGAAATTACCTTGCTATCAAGTAACAAAATATCAATTAATTTTACCGGCATTTAGTTTGTTTACAGGCTTAAACACAAAAGATGCTCCTAGAGGTTGTAAAAATTTTGGGTTTACAGAAAGTGCTATATTTGAGTTGTAATTATTCTTTCATGAAATATTTTTTAAACCTTATCATTACATATAGCTTACTAGTTTCTTGTAATAAAAATTATTTGCAACACAAAAAACAGTGGGCAATAGTTGCAAGTACAGATAGTTCAAAGCTTGTGGCAAGACATGAAGCTGCTTTTGTTAAAGT
>Ga0209136_1000409_pt1 | contig 30909 bp, 33 predicted proteins | sample SaaInl0LU_22_DNA_FD_184640 | JGI IMG/M metagenome (GOLD analysis project Ga0209136, IMG submission 184640) | Marine microbial communities from expanding oxygen minimum zones in the Saanich Inlet - ESP_90LU_22_DNA (SPAdes) (version 2) | ecosystem: Environmental > Aquatic > Marine > Intertidal... | reverse complement strand
AATGAGGCTATTAATCAGCAAGGAAATAAGAAGCTTCAGAAGGTGATGGGTCAATAGCTACTCTCACCTATTTAAGGGGATTAGAAGTAAAGGAGATAGAAGTTGAGGACTTGCCAGAGTTGTAAGTCAGAATGAAACAGGAAGTCACTGTAGATTTATAAGAATCTAATACACCTATGAAACTACTTATTACAATTGCAGCAGTAATGATATCAATCTCTGCTTTCAGCCAAGACTATGTTGAGTACAATGAAGGCACCTTCACTCAGAATGGAGAAGAGTTGTCAATGGAACAGATTGATGATTTAACTGTATTACATAAAGCTGGAAGAGGTAATGTTCGCAAAGGGAATAGGTTTGACCATATGTACAAGGATAGATACCTGCGTATTAGCAATAATGCTCTTAACGGAATAGGAGGTTTGGCAAGTGGTGCTGCAGGAGGATTTGGGGTCTTAACGGGTGGACTTTTTGCGTACGTTTCACTATGGAATTGGGATGGTGACTATGCACTAACTAGTATTTATCTCGTCCCAGGAGCAGGTCTTAGCGCAGTCTCGTACAAAGCATTTTCAAGGGTTGCTTTATCACCAGCAGGGTGTCTCAGAAAAAGAGATAAGGAATTCTACAAAGTTGCAGATAAGTTGAATCAAAAAATAGCAGATAAGTTGAATGAAGCTATCAAGGCTTCTAATCAGTAATACACCTATGAAACTACTTACTACAATTGCAGCAGTACTGATATCAATCTCTGCTTTCAGCCAAGACCTCATTGAATACGATAATGGAACCTTCACTCATAATGGAGAGGAATTGTCAATGCAACAGATTGATGATTTAACTGTATTACATAAAGCTGGAAGAGGTAATGTTCGCAGAGCTAATAGATTCATCAGTTTCCATAAGAATCAAAACTATCGTATTGCGAATAACATTGGTAGCTTGGCGGTGGGTAGTGCTGCAGGTTTTTTTGGCGTTCCTATGGTTACTTTTGCAGTATCATATCTTGATTGGGTTGATGAGCCGGGACTAGCTGTAGTATTTGGGGTAGGAACAGGCTTTTGTGCAGTCTCGTACAAAGCATTTTCAAGCATAGCTTTATCACCAGAAGGGTGTCTCAGAAAAAGAGATAATCAATTCAATAAAGTAGCAGATAAGTTAAATGAAGCTATCAAGGCTGCAAACCAATAAATAGTCTCTCTGCTCAAACTATTAATTAGATTAATGTTTAGCTGATATGTCAAACCTAAGCGAATAGCCTCTTCTTCGGAAGGGGCTTTTTTATGGATGAAGCACCGACTATGTAATCAGTCTAATGCTAAGGCTGTCGTTCATATCTCCAAGTATTGTGAGTAAGTAATATTTACTGCAAAAAAGGTTTACACTATCTAAACTTAGGTGTTGCACCAAAGAACATAGTGGATAGTTTATTACAAGCGTTTATCACCGCTTCTTGGTGCTTCTGAGGGACATAAATAGCATCGTGGACTACGAAGTAGTTGAACGGCTCAAGCTCCTTTAGAGCGGTTGGTAATAGCTCGTGGAAGAACTTAGATTCAGTCTGTTGTAGTAGTAATGCTAAGTCCCTTGATTTCTTCTTTCCCTCCTTGCTCTGAGAGGCACAGATTCTGCAGAACTCATAGACTGTGTAGTATGTTTTAGCAAAGTTTTCCAAGTACTCTGAGCTGATGGAAAGCTGTCCCTTTACACCGTAATTCTCCTTGTTGTAGTAGTTAAAGAATATATCCTTGAAGAACTGCATCTTCGCTTGGTCACGAGCTTCTCCAACAAGTGTTTTTGAACCAGACAACCTTGCAGAGCTATGTACCAAATAAACCTCATCATCAACTTGCATATAAGCATTCTGCGAGATGTTCTCTGGGTTAGCATCTTCGTATATATCATCAAAGAATACAGCGCTTACAAAGGCTCTAAAGTCTGAAGGATATACGCCTTCCTCCATCACATTAATAGGTTCGTCAAGAAGTGGTATTATCTGTTCTATTAGATTGTCAGTGGCTGTTGCTTGCTTACCAAACTCAAAGGAGATGAGCCTGTGCTTTAAGGCAACGGCTATCACCTTACATAAGAATACTGCTTGAGAGCTTCTAAGGTCTACCTCAACATAAGGCTGTCCTTTATCATCAACCACAGCTTTACGATACTCTCTGGGACATTGTACAAAAGAGTGATATACTCTACCCTTTATGTAACGTACTCTGGCATCCAACAAGTCTTTTGCCTCTGTTAGCTGCAATATTTCTTCCTTATGCCTTGTAGCGTTGGTTATAGCCAGTTTCTTCTTCTTGTAACTAGACTGCTTAATGTCCTCTATACGCTGGCTGTAAAGCTGTTCAAGGGCAGTAGAATCAATAATTAGATTCAACAGCATATCTGCTTCTGTTTCTATGAAGCGGTACTTCTTAATCTGCCTGTTAAGTGTTTCTCTTTGCCAGTCGTTGATTCTGTTTATTAGGGTGTTCTTGGTTAAGTATACCTCTGTATACTCTTCATCTATTACCTCCTGTATGATGCCTTTATTGAAGCCGTATTCCTTGCAGAACCCTAAGTCCGCTGAATAGCTGTCATTTACCTGAATGATTCCGTCTGTTCTTAATGGGAATATTACTTGCTTGGTATAACGTAAGGTGTAGAGAAAACTTAGATACTCAGCTGTAATTGGTTTCTTCAAGAAGTAGTTACCACTTGGGTAGTTACTCATTATGTGATTTGTCAGTATTGAAAGGAAGTGAGCGACCTTATACCTAGAAGTATCACCCCTTGAATCCACTCCAACATAATCCACTAAGCTATTAGGTATAACACATCTAAACCTATTTACCTTCCTACCCATTCTATTAGCTCCCTATATATGTTATGCATTTTGTACCCTTTGAAGGTAGAACACAATGTTTACTGAGGCAAGTCATACAGATTTACGGAACAATCACTCCCCTACATATCAATAATGAGATAACTACTCAACATTGGGTACACACATCAAGAAATACTGCTTAGAAATACAGAGGGGTGGGTTTATATACATATACAGTCGGACGGAATAGAATACCGAAACAGATTCTGAGAGGTAAGGGGTGTCTCACTGCTAATGTAGCCTCCTAACTTTTCAGGTTTAGTGACAGTAAAAGTGACACATTGAACAAAATTAGTGACACATTGGATTTTTGGATTGAATGACAGTAGTATTATCTTAGAGCTATCATTAACCAGTCACTTTGGTTGGTGACCTTTATTAAAGCCAGTAAATACAAAGCATAAAAAAAGCACCTGCTATTGCTAACAAGTGCTTTTCAGTATGTGACCGAGGAAGGATTCGAACCTTCAACCGCTTGATTCGTAGTCAAGTACTCTATCCAGTTGAGCTACACGGCCATCGTTTCCCGTTTGGGACGGCAAATATACAGGGCTTTTCGGTTAATGCAATAGATTGGAGGGGATTTTTCTAGTAAAACATAGCGGCTAGGAGTATTGATTTGATAATCAAAGAGATAATTTACTTAAGGCGGGAAAGGGTTGTTCTCAATTGTAGAGGGGCGGTATTTTTTTATGAGCCAATAGACCTGAATTGATAGGAATAAAATAAAATTGGACACTCGTTTTGTACTTTAATCTGACGAACGACGGATCCCCCCCCCCTAACTCCGAGTGTATGAAATTCAGTACGAGATTAAAGAACAGAACTAGTTCACATCAAAACACAGATGTGGTATTTAGCCAGATGATGGTGCTGGCAGCGAATCGATCGTTTGATCCTGCGGGACAGGCGAAGATCGATCTGCTTAAAGACACCATGAAATACGGTTGGCGATGGATATGTACTCCGGAACATCAGGGAAAGCTCCCGATGGAATCGGCAGGAATGTTCTTGGAGCGGTATTACCCTAATACCCATGAGCGGTTGGAGTGCTGTGGTGAGTTGGAATACATCGGTCGGGCTTATGTGGTTTTGGAAACGACGTTGCGTGCGGTGTACTTTGCAGACAGTCTTTCACCCATGCTGTATAACAAGACATATTTTGAGGACTTGCAGGAATTGGCACCAATTTTCTTCGTGCTAAAACAACGCCTTGATCTCATGAAACTGAGCGAAAAGGAAGAGGGAGAAATTGTGTCGGGAATAGAGAAGATGCACGCAGATCTTAAGATGGCCTATCGACTCTAATTTTACGGCAACCTGACGCTACAGACTAGTGAATTTCGACCGTAAGGCCTACATCACCCATCAAGGTGGCCTTAGCACTTAGCTCCTCGTAAGCGCCCGAAAGAATATCACATTTCCCTTTGTAGTGCGTGATCCAAGCACATTGCTCGGCTTGCTCTTCAGTATGGTCACATACCGTGCACAAGACATCAATCACAAAGTCGAAACTATTCACCTCGTCATTGAACAGCACGAGGGTCCATTCCTTTTGTAAGGTGGCCTGACTTTGATCTTGAGTTTTGGTCAATTCTTTCATACTCAGCAAAAATATCAGTTATATGTATAGTTTCAACTGTATACATCTCTAGAGTTATTCAAATAAGCGATTTATACTAGTTTTGTCTCATGACGAGTAAGATAAACGCGAAACGAAAGTCTCACTTTGGTAGTGTAGCCTTCTTAAGTATGCTGATCGACACAGGCATCAGTATTTTCATTTTGTCTCAGACAGAATACAGTACGTCATACCCCGGACTCTTGTTCTCCATGCTCTTCTTTGGTGGACTTAGCGTGTTGTTGTTTTCCAATGATGGGATGCATCCACAGCTCAGTTCATTGGTCCTGCTCCTTGCCGTAGCACCGGAGCTGGTCAACATTTTCGTCGTCAACTCTTCGAGCTACCCCGCCATCGTGCTCACCGCAATATCCATCGTCTTAGCCTTTGAGGCCAATTTCCCAAAATGGCTCCGCAGCGCTTTGATCCTCTTAGGAATCAGCGTTTTGCAACTCACCAAACTCGACGAACTAGGCACCTATTTCATTGATCTTACTGAAAACGTCTTAAGTGCACTTTCCATTCTCGCACTCACCTTTTATCTCGTGTACCGGTACTTTTCAATGGCCAGCATACGCGCTCAGAGTAACGTAGTCATCTCCCCGGCTTATGTCATTGAAGCACTCAAAGATGGCATCAACCCAGATTTTAAATACAAATTCCAACCCGTTCAGGGCGAATTCTTGACCTCCGTAAGCTTTACACCCGTGCAAAAAGCCATGCCGTTTCTTTCAAAACATTCGGCGCCTGGTACTTTGGAAACCATCCCCATCATGCGGATGTATCTTTTGAATAATTTTCCAGTGATCGAAACTTCGAACATTGTTTTGGAGGTGACCGAAGAGGAATTGGTCTATGCAAACATCGGTTTAGGAGAAGACGGTTACGAACTCGTGCGTTATGAAGACCGCCGTCAAGGATTTGTTGTAGTCCCTGCTGAACACGCACACAGCTGGAAAAAACAGCATGCGGCACCTATTAAAGGTACTACTCAGGACGCTCTAAACAGCCCCGCTTCTTCTGTTGCGCCTTCAGAGCGTATGATTAGCGAGGTCGTCGAACAACCGCAGAATACACACCTCGAAGCCACAGAAGCCGAAGCGGCGCCGGAACTCTTCTCCTTTGAGCTCGAAACCAATGGTATTGAGTCTACTACAGAGAATAGCACTGCTACACCAGATCCGAAGGCAGAAAAAGGGTCTGATGTTGCTCCCATGGAAGAATTTAGAAGCAAACGCAGGTTTGACCCGAAAGCAGGCCGTGATTTGAATCGTCTGCGCAACATCACCAAGGAGGAAGGTACCGTTGACTTCCAATGGAACGTGCCTAGCAAATAAACACGGTATCGTTATTCGCGAATACCGAATCTGCGCTTAAGAAGCATAATTTTTCCTTTCCCAGCTAAATTATAGGTGAAGGCCGCTTGGTCCTTTTTCGCAGCTACGCTCCTATCTTTAGGATCTTTCGCTAGGATCGCATCATTAAATGCATCATCGCTACTGCGAATACTCATAACGATCCCCTTAAAGTTCATATAGAGGTAGTCCGTACCATTGTCGAGATAGATGGTGAATTCGCTGCCTCGACGGCGCTCCTTCATTTCGATCAAACAGTCCACTTTCGCGAATACAGGAATGTTGTAGATGTTCTGAATGATGGCTTCTTCCTTGGAACGGAAACTTTTGAAACCACCACTGTACTCTAGATCTACCCCACTGAGCACAAGACTTTTACGCATCTCTCTCGGGAACTTTCCTTCGAGCTCGTGCGTACCGAGGTTGTCCATGAATTTATCGCCATCCTTCACACCCATCAGACCGTAAATACCTTGCTGGTAGGCCTCATCATAGCTTCGAGTAGTACCTGATCCATCGGCAAAAAGCAGTGCAACCGCTTCCCATGTATCTTTATCTAGCGGTGCATCGATCATCCAAACGGCATCGAGGCTCACATCGTCTTTGACCAGATCATGCGTTGCTGAACCCGCCATAGATGTGGTGACTGCACCGGTTTTTTCCAAAATAGAGAGCTGGCCCGTACCATACAAATCACAGTCGTAATTGTGGAAGACTAAATACGGGTCAGGTGTTTTGTAATCCTTTAGTTTTTCAATGGTTGTAATGACATAGCCCTGCTCCTCGTGGTCGTAGAACAGTACTCCATCGGCAGATAAAATTTCTATATCCGCGCGATCCGCATATTTGGACAAGAAATTGCTGTGTCCCCCCAAGCTGTCTTGCGAGATGTAGATGCCGTTAAAGGTGTTGTCACGAAGCTGTGTAGGATCGTTCACGGGCAAGTCAATCACGATGTCCATCGGGTCAATCGAACTGGCAATATCGTACCACATGCTCTGCAGATTTTTACAGTCGTGCTGGATCATGATCGATCCCTTAAAGAACATATTTTTCTGATCCGCGACCAATTCCACCCCGCCTCGATACCCAAAGAATGGACTCAGATAAAAATCATCTTCCTCCTCCACAGTCGCCTTTCCGATCGTGGTTCCTGAAGTATCTGGCTTGATACTTTCAAAATCGATAGGCCAAGCGCTGCCCTCCTCATCGAGGTAGTCGTACGTTCCGATCGCATTGTATTTGTATTTCCCACGTATACGCGCCGTGGCATCGTAAAACGTATGGAGTTTCGTCCAGCGGTTCGCCTCGATCACCGACTTTTTGAGTGGGTCCATCGAAGCATTCTTGCGAATCACAACATACCCACTGTCAGGGAGCACGCGCGAGTCAGCCACCTCTATTTCCTCCACATCGAAGGCTTCGAGCAAACTTGGTGCTAAGGCAAAACGGGCATAACCAGCGGTAAAATCTAGACTGTCTTGCAGCGGATGCGTACTTACTAAATACGCTTCGTCGTCCTGATTGTGCTTCACGTCCACCGTCGCTTTGTCCATCTTCCACTCCGCATGGTCCATGTACGCCATATACTGGTTCGCGGGAAATTCCAAAGCACTGTACGGGTCCAATTTATCAAACACCCCTTCTTGCGCGTCAAAGTCCACCTCAGCCGTAGACTTCAGCATCTGGAAGGCCCACTGCTCATCATCGATCGCCGTCTTGACTCTAAAATCTTGGTTGTTTGAAATGAACGATCGACGGAAAAATTCATATCCCTCTTTCTCGCTGTTGTGCTTGGCAGTGTAGTAGCGTAATTCTCCAGTACCAAACAAGCCGTTCGCGCCATACATCAACGCACCTTCGGCCACCACGGACGGTGCAGTGTACATATCGAAAGGAGTCTTGCGGGTTTTTGCGGTAATGAATTGGCGGTACGGGCGCCAGTCGAACGGATTATCTGTACCGTTCGCTTGGGGATACCCCTTTCCTACAGCGCTCTCCGCAATCGTGAAGGTGGTCGCACGTCCGGTGGCTTGCTCTGGGAAGAAGAGCACATCTGGACTCACCGTTTCGCTTTGCAAATAGTTGATCACACCGCCGGCATGCAAGCCTTGATTCGAAAGGTCCAAGGTTCCCGTGTAGGTACCAGCTCCTTTGTAAGCAGGGGTAGGCGGCATCTGTGTTGAAAAGCCCAAAGAATAATCCGGCATCACCGTGAGCGGCTGGTCAAAAACCGGAAAAATATCCGCACTGTGGAAGGTCGCATCGAAGACGATACCATCCGTGGTCGTGTTGTCTAGAGAATCGATGGTGAAGGGATCGAGCGCCATGTAAAATCTTCCGCGATCGTAGATGCCATTGTGAATTTTCGGGTGGTCGTAATAGACGTACGAATCATTAAGCGCCTCGAAGATGGGGTACTCGGGGAAGTATTTACGGGAGGATTTGTTGTCGGGTTTATCGATCAATAATTGGCCTTGAAGATCTTGAAGAACGGTCTGAACGTTCACCAGCGCCGCACGCTCACCCGGAGGCGGATTAAACTCCTTCACCTTAAAGCGCATCGAATCGATCTGCGGCATGTCGATCTTAAAAGCGTCATAGCTAAAGCTGTGGTTGATGCCCCAATAGCTGAACAGACCGGCGTTAATACGACCGTCAAAGCGGAAGTCCATATCCTGTTGAACGGTGATTTTTCCGCCGCGCGGGAACAGGTTCACTTGTTGCGAGTCACTCACGGCAATGCGCGAAATCCCTGCAATGTCCATCTCATAGTTGAGTAGGGAGACTTGGGCATTTGAACCTTGCGGAATGCGAGAAACGAACTGGATCACGTCATAATCGCGCTTGCCCTGGTAGTTCTGTAAGTATTCGAACAAGCGGTCGGTTAAAGAGATGGTCTGCTGATCCACGTCAAACTCCACGAAACCTTGGATGGCCATTTCGAAAAGGAAACGCTCCCCTTGTTCCGGCGGCATGCGCATGGCATAGGTGAGATCGCGCAGGGGCATGTCGTTGTAGCCGAAGCTGTAAGCTGCATCGCGTAAGTTGATCAGTGGATGTGTTTGCTGCAATCCGGCGATCTGTTCCATGCGGGTGATGCGGAAGTATTGCCGAGATTCAAAGACCGCAGCTTGCTCTGAACCTAAATTCAGGTTGCGAAAGTTGAGCGTAGGGGTACCTTGATTCCAAACGAGCTGATCCACGTTGAAATCCATGCTGTGGTAGGAGTCGATGAAAGACGAAAGCCCCAGTCCGGTTTTGAAACGGATGATACGCACTTGGCCCATACGAGGGTCATAACGTATCTCACAATAGGGATGGTAAATGCTGTCTGCGCCCAAGTGCGCCGTGACCTCGACCCGCTTGGAGGACAACAAACTGTCCTTCAACAGGAAGCGGCCACTCTTTAGGGTGATGATCGTATCGTTGTTGTAAGTGAACTGAACACGGGCCATGGCGCTGTCCGGCGAAAGGCCGTAGTATTGTGCGCCTACCACTCCTAATCCCCCGCGGAAGTGGACGTCAGGGTAGACATTCTCGAGGAGAAAGGTGTTTTTGTAACTGGAAAAGGACGGGAATTCGGTATTTTTAGCAGCACGACCGCTTAGGCGTTCTTCAAATCTACCAAGGATCGGCGCGGCATAAAGATCCGGCGCATGGAGCGTGGCGCTGTCTGCCACAAAATTGGGTTTACTGACCTCTAGGGACCAATTTTGAAGTTCCCCATACAGCTCGTCTTCCGGCTTGCCAACTCTGCCCCAAAATACCGTTCCGCCTTGTGCCTTCAGCAGTCCTTTCGCTGGGAAAAAGCGAGCGGTGGTGGTCATTACAATCGTACTGTCCCCCTGGTATACACCGATGATGTCGCCTTCCTCGATGTCGAAAACGGGATCATTGTCTTCGAATTTCAAGGTCCAAAAGCTGTACGGTGCTTTCCAAACCAAGCCGCTGTTGTCTCCAAAAAAGTGACGCACCTCGTTTAGATAGAATTGGTGCAGGTAATCTTTGATTTTGGAAGAAGGGTTCCCACGGGTGTACGATTTAAAGTGAGCGACCAAGGCCCCGACCGTGCCATATTCCTCGTTTTCACCCACATATTGCATCAAACGAAGCAACTCTTCCCAATTCTCAGGGTCATTGATGCGTTTACGCAGCAGATAATTCGCGAGTGCGATCCAGTCTTTTTCTACCTCAGCATCGATCGAATACTGCAGAGCCGGAAGTAGCGAATCTTGGAAAAGTGCGCGCTGCTCCTTGTTGAGTTTGATGAGTTCGGGAAACTCGGTCGAGAAATTGTCCAAAGAAGAGAATTGGGTCACCTTCTGCCCCAGCACAGGAATGCTCAGTACAAGTGCAAATAACAGAAGCCCAATTCTTTTCATATTATTTGGTCATTTTAATGCTTCTCCATTGTTCGCGCTCCTTCACGCCTTCATAGCGCAGTCCCACGGCATCAGCCGCTACGCGCAAAGCAGGAATGTTCTCCTGGTAAAATCCACTAAAGAAAATAGTTCCTCCGGCAGATAACGCATCGGCGTATCGCTTCATATCAGCGAGCAGCACATTTAAGTTAATGTTCGCACAAATCACATCATAGCTCTCCACCAAAGCATCTGCACCACCCACCACCGCAGACATATCTACGTCGTTTCGTTGTGCATTCTCTAGGGTATTTTCTATACACCAAGTATCAATGTCAATCCCATGAACGTGGCTCGCACCGCGCATTCCCGCAAGAATTCCTAAAATACCCGTTCCGCATCCCATATCCAGCACACGCATCCCCTCGGTCGATGTTTCCAACAACCACTGAATCATCATGTGCGTCGTCTGGTGGTGCCCTGTACCAAAAGACATCTTCGGTTCGATCAGCATCGGGTATTCAAATCCCATACGTTCTTGGTGAAACGGTGCTCTGATGTACACGCGGCCGTCCACCTCTATTGGATCAAAATTTTTCTCCCACTCTTCGTTCCAGTTCACCTGCTTGATCTCGCGGAGCTCATACGAACATTCCACGCCTTCCCAAGCCAGTGCTGCATCAAGCTGGTCTTTCGAAAATTCCTCCTGCTGAATATAGGCTTCAAAACCCCATTCCGTCTCAGAGAAACTCTCAAAACCTATAGCTCCAAGCTGCGCAATGAAAATATCACGAAACGGCTCTAAAGGCGACACTTTCGCAGCCACCTCCACGTATATAGGAACCTCGCTCGACATTAGGCGTTTGTTCTCGCTGCGATGATCGCCGTGAAATCGTCAGCGCTTAACGAAGCACCACCGATCAATCCGCCGTCAATATCTTTCTTCGCGAAAAGATCCGCTGCGTTGCCTGGCTTGCATGAACCGCCGTACAATACGGTCACATTTTCAGCCGTTTCGCTATCAAAGCGCTCTGCTAACCATGTGCGAATGCCTGCATGAACGTCTTGCGCTTGTTCCGGCGAAGCCACCTCACCTGTTCCGATCGCCCAAACTGGTTCGTACGCTAGGATAATGTTGTCCATATCCTCTGCGATAAACCCTTCAAGACCCTCGGCACACTGCTTCAAGATAACCTCCATGAATTGGCCACTTTTACGCTCTTCCAACGTCTCTCCGATACAGTAAATCGCTGCCAATTCGTTATTCAACGCCTGACCAATCTTCACCTTACAATCTGCGTTAGTTTCGCCAAAGTACTGACGACGTTCGCTGTGACCTATAATCACTGCATCTAAATCCAAAGAAGCGAGCATCGGTGCACTGATCTCACCGGTAAACGCACCACTCTCTTCGTGGTGACAATTCTGTGCTGCAACCGCAATAAATTCGTTCTCTACGAGCGACTCTACCACATCGTTTAAGAACAATGCCGGAGGAGCAATAATCACACCCGTTTCACCTACGATGTCCTCAGTAAGGTTCGCTTTCAAACCTTCAACAAGCTCCATCGCTTCGCTGTGGGTCGTGTTCATCTTCCAGTTTCCTGCTACAATTCTTCTTCTCATGATCTTATCTATTATCTATCTATTCTTAAAAAAATTCCGCCCGTACCCGTGGATCCAAAATCGCGTAAATCACATCCACTAACGTGGTCAGTACCACAAACACAAACGCAATGACTAGGACACAGCCCATAGTCACCGGCAAATCTCGTGTATTTAGCGCTTCTACCAATAACTTTCCCATGCCATTCCAACCGAAAATAATCTCCACAAAAACAGCACCGGCAAGCAGCGAAGCGAACCACCCACTGATCGTCGTTATGATAGGGTTAGAAATCACCGGCAGGACATGGCGCAACAGCACCTTCCATTCTGGCAATCCTTTTGCACGGGCCGTACGCACAAAATCCAGCTGAGTAGTCTCCAAAATGGACTTTCGAGTCAGCTGCACCACCACTCCGATCGGGCGAATACCCAGGGTAAATGCCGGCAAGACCAAATTTCTCAGCGATATAAAACGCTCGCCGCTGTAGTCATCCACCTCGAACAACGAGCCCGTTAAGTGCAATCCAGTCCACGGCCCTAATAAAAAAGCAAAGACCCAAGCAAAAAGTACGGCCGTAAAAAACGAGGGTAAACTCATCCCCAAAGAACTAAACGCCAGTAATCCTTTATCAAGCCACCTACCTTCGTTGTAAGCCGCCACGGCGCCCAAAACCATGCCCACGACCACCGCAAATCCGATCGCCACAGCGGCTAGTAATGCCGTATTCGGGAAGGTAGCACCGATCAGCCCGGTCACTTTTTGACCTTGACGCTGGTAGCTTTCACCAAAATCTGGAACTTTAACCACGGGTCCATCCGCCCAATCTACCGGCGATATACGTCGCAGATAACGGCCGTATTGCACATGCAAGGGCTGATCCAATCCATATTTCGCCTTTACCGCAGCAAGGGCCGCAGGATCGTCTCTTTTACCCAGCATCATCTGCGCTGAATCTCCGGGGACCACCGTAAAAAGGAAAAAGACAAGGGTAGCCACGCCCCAAAGCGTCACTAGTGAAAGTCCCAGTTTTTCAGCGGCGAATCGAATCAATGTGGGCTGTCGTTATAGTGGAATTTCTGGTGCACAACACCGTTGCGAAGCACGACCCAACCGGGATTCGATCGAACCATGGTTTTCAGTGTGGTTTCATCCGTAAATGCAAAGGGTACATCCGGCGAAAGCCCTACCGCTTGCAAATCTTCAGGCATCGAAGCAGAGAGCGCAACGATAGGTCTCCCCTGGGCAAGCAGCTGATCGACAGTAGGCTGCATCTGCTTCCAACCCTCTTCATGGGTTTTTGCTTTATTGTAGGCCACAAGCAGCCATACTTCTTCTAAATCTAAAATACTGTCGGTCAAGTCGCCATAGTCGCTCATGATACTGAAATCATGCACCGGCGGCTCGTATCCCTCTTTAACCATCACCGTTTTCGAAAGCTCGCTCAGCATGGTCCATTCTTTTTTCTCCCACCACTTTTCATCGATGTAGGCTTTGGATGAGATTTCTACGCGCTCACCACCCGCATTCTCCATCGTGTAATACACTTCATATTGAGGGGGCTCCAAACCCAATTCCTCCGCGGGCTTCATCCCTTCTTTAATACTCAACCCTTCGGCATACGGGCGAAAATCCTCCACCGGCAAATGATTCAACACATGGTTGGTGAACCAGATACTGAACAACAACGAAATCCCCACCAAAGCATAGGAAATCTTTTGCGGCACACGGTCAAAAATCTTAGACTCGCCCCACCATAAAATTAGGATCAGTACCGACAAAATCACATCCTTGTAGAAACTCTCCCAGGGCGTCAGCGGGATCGCGTCGCCGAAGCAACCGCAATCTGTGACTTGGTTAAAGTAAGCGCTCCAAAAAGTCAAAAAGGTGAAAAAACCGATCATCGCCGAGAGCAGCACAAGGACCAAACGCTTCCAAATGCCCAAGAGCAGAGCCACACCTAGCAACACTTCTGCAGCCACCAGCAAAATGGCCAAAACCAAGGCAAAAGGCTCGAAGAAAGGCAGGTTCAATACTTCCTCACTGAAATACTCTTCCAGTTTGAAGCTAAATCCTACGGGATCGTTCATTTTGACCAATCCACTAAAGATAAAAAGCCCCCCAACGATGAGCTGTGATATTCTTGCAAGCACTGTCCGGATCATAAATAAAGAGTTTAAGCGGTTGCTTTTTCCATGAATTTAATCAATGCGAAAACGCTGTAGTTAATCATGTCTAAATAATTGGCATCGAGACCTTCACTTACTAAAGTCTTGCCGGCATTGTCTTCGATCTGTTTCACGCGCAGAAGCTTTTGCAAAATCAAATCTGTAAACGACGAAACGCGCATATCGCGCCAAGCCTCGCCATAGTCGTGATTTTTCCGAAGCATCAGTTCCTTAGCTTCATTCGCCTTCTCCAGATAGGCTGCACTGGCCTGTTCCCAGTCCATGTCCGGCTGCTCGACGACCCCGCGTTCAAGCTGGATCAATGCCATAATACTGTAATTCAGGATGCCGATAAATTCGCCTTCTAACGGATCGTCCACCAGTTGGGTTCCTTTATCTTCTATACTGCGCAAACGCTGCGCTTTGATAAATATTTGATCGGTAAGTGAAGGCAAACGCAAGATGCGCCATGCCGTGCCGTAATCTTTTCCTTTTTTCTCGAAGAGGCCGTGGCATTTTGAAAGCACGGCATCGAATTGGTCAGCTGTATTCATTTGTTAGCTTTGCTAGTTCAACGAAGATACAAATAACAATGCCTGAGTTTTTGCTGAAGATTGAAGGAGACATTCACACCTTATCCACACCTTGGGTCATGGGAGTCCTCAACATCACACCGGATTCTTTTTACGCCAAAAGCAGGTTAGATGCGCCTTCGGAAGCGGCAAGCAGATCGGCCCAAATGCTCAAAGAAGGAGCACGAATCATCGACGTCGGAGCCTACTCTTCCCGTCCCGGAGCCGCGCCCGTCACGCCTGAAGAAGAATGGAACAGATTAGAAGCCATACTCCCGGCAGTCGCTGAACAAGTCGCGCAATACCCCGGCACCTTCATTTCGGTGGACACCTTCCGCGCCGAAGTTGCCCAAAAAGCCCTTGCGGCTGGAGCACATATCATTAACGACATATCCGGCGGTAATCTCGACCCAGACATCTACCACGTCGCAGCCGAGCACCAGTCGCCCTACATCATGATGCACATGCAAGGCGATCCGTCGACCATGCAAAAAAACCCCACCTACAATCACGTCACGCAAGACATTGTACAATTCTTTAGCGAAAAACTCCCCCAACTCCACGACCTCGGTGTGCACGATACTATCGTCGACGTAGGTTTCGGCTTTGGAAAAACGCTCGATCACAACTACCAGCTCTTGCGCGAGCTCAAAGCATTCCAGCTTCTCGGTAGACCCGTACTCTCTGGCGTTTCTCGTAAAAGCATGATTTACAAAGCCCTAAACATCGAACCGGAACACGCTTTGAACGGTACTACGGCCTTACATATGGCTGCGCTTCTGGGTGGCAGTCAGATTTTACGTGCGCATGACGTCTGGGAAGCTGTAGAAACTTGTACCTTGTTTGAGCACTTATATCCACAAGGAATCACACACATATTGCCAACATGGGAGCGCTAGACTTCGGCTTAAAAGACGCCATCGACATACTCGTTGCGGCATTTCTGTTGTACCAGATTTACCGACTCCTCAAAGGGACTGCGGCCATTCGCATCCTCCTAGGTATGGTCGCAATCTATTTACTCTACTCCCTGGTTCAATTATTAGAGATGCGCCTACTCTCCGAAATACTCGGTTCTTTCATGGGCGCGGGACTGATCATTTTGGTGATCGTCTTTCAGCAAGAAATCAGGAAATTTTTATTGGTCATCGGCTCAGCCACCTTCTCTCGTAGACAAGGGATTCGCAACCTGTTGAAGGTCGGTACAACCGCCCCTACCGACACGCTACTAGTAGATGCCGTATGTCAAGCCACCACCACGTTAGCCGCGGAAAAAACGGGAGTGCTTATCGTTCTTGAGCGCCGTGATCCCCTCGGTAGTTTTGCAGGGACTGGACACGCGCTCGGCGCCAAACTCAGCCGCATCATGCTCGAGTCAATCTTCTTTAAAAATGCCCCGTTGCACGATGGGGCAACCATCATTGCTCAAAACGAAATTATTGCCGCAGGTGCCGTATTGCCGCTAAGTGAAAGCACAGATCTTCCTTCAAAGTTTGGTCTACGTCACCGTGCCGCTGCCGGTATTTCAGAACGAACTGATGCTTTAGCCATCACGGCGAGTGAAGAAAGCGGCGACTTACATATTTTCCACGATAGCGCCTTCGAAAAAGTCAGTGCTGAAGCACTTAAAGAGCGCATTTTAGCGTTGATGAACGCTTAAGAATTGGCCGTAATACACGACTTGGGCTTGCATCAGCTCAAAAACCTCGCTCATCCATACGCACCGCGCTTCAGGCAATACATCCACAAACAACAATAACGGTACACTTGCCCAGATACTGAGCGTGTATAGCGGCACCACGGCAAGGTTCCCAATCAAGAAATAAGGACTCGCGCCTGAAAAATGGTGCTGCACGATGGGCAAGGTCGCTGACCACGCCGCCAGGGAGATGTGCACCGGCAAGAGCACTTTTTCTAAACGCGAGGTTTTGACGGATGGTGGGGAGAAATCGACCGTGAATTGGTCCAAAGACGTACCGCGAAGGGCGATCAAAATCGCGAAAACGGCGGTGTAACTCAGCTGAAAACTCAACGAACGCGGAGCGGATGGATCCACGAAAAAATGGCCAATCGCTACCAGCATGGGCCAGTGCAGCGAAGGAATGTTCAACTGCAATATGCTTGCCCACCGGGCAAAAATGTACGACCAAACCGCACGAAATACGCTGTGCGAACCGCCTACGGTCAATGCGTACATCAGTAAGAATAGTGCTACACAAAAGTGCACCAGCTTTGAGGTAAATGCCGTGCGCCCGAGTACGGTGATGGGTCGTAACAGCAGCACCCAAAAGCCGATATGAAAACCACTCACAGCCAGCATGTGCGACATTCCATAGGTTCGAAACGTAGATGAAGTGACGGGATCTAAGAGCTACTTATTACCCAGCAATACGGCATTTAAAAAAGCGCGGTACTCGCCGAACGTTGCTCGAGCAAGGCGCTCGTTAAGGAAACTATGAAACCCATGACTCGAAGCCTGCCACCACACAGGGGCCGTAACGGGAAAACAGGACCGCCAGTGCATGTATTCTGGAACCAACCACGACACTGCTGCGCTCAGGATAAGGAGCATGAAATCTTCGCTGGGTCGGCGCCATTTCGGATGAAATAGCACAAAGGCGATAACCAGGCTAAGATCAATCGTGTAGTCTAGAGCAAGCGAGGAAGCGATGCAAAGGATGAAAAGTGGACGGATGGACATGCCAATAAATTGGCTTTAAAAGAGTCCAAGTCCCAAAGAATGTCGATAACTACCTGTTATTCACTTACTGGAGCTGCGCCGAGGTGGCGAAGGTGAGATCTTTAAAGTAAAAGTCGAGAATTTCTTTCCAGGTAAAATCACTCGCGGCCATGTGCATCGCGCCTTGCTGCGACATTCCTACGCCATGACCAAAACCTTTGCCTAAAAGCAACAACGCATCGCCTTTTATCGTACCGGTAAAATAACCACTGCGGAGCTTGAAATGTCGACGCACCGTTTCGAGTTTCACCGACTGATCATCAACACTCCAATGCGACTGTCTTTTTTGGGGCAATGTGCTTAAAAACTCGGTCCATTGCGCTTTAGTGAAAGTGATATCCAAACTGCTCCAATAGGCCGACCAATCCTTCCAAGAAATAGATGTTTCCCAGCGGTATTTTGATCCCTTCATCGAAAACGGATCTAAAACAGATCTGAAATACGGCAATTCTTGCGACCACACCAGATGAGGCTGCGTGGTATATCCACCTGAATTGGAATGGTAAAAACCTAAAATAGGCTTCGAATCATACAGCGCTAAAGTATCCTTACATGCGAGCACTGCGTTTTGAATAATCTTCGCATTTTTCCCGTGGGCAACCCCTTTAAATGCCTGCGAACTTTGATCGTCTTTGACATGAAAACCGTCCTTTCTATGCTTACTCATGTTGGACATCAGCCACGTTCTAGCCAGCACCGCTTGTGCCTTATGATACTCAGGTTCAGGTGACAATCCCCCTTCTGCTTCTACAACCCCAGCGATGTACGCCTCGATAGGAACCTGCACAATCGTTTCAAGGTAAATGAGATTCGGGCGCACCACCACTTTCCCCGTATAAGGACGTTCCAGTGACCAATTCTTTCCCTTCAATACCCGCATTACAATCGTATCCGGACTTTCTATGATAATACTATCGCAACCCGCCCTATTCAAACGCAAATCACCACGAAACGTATACAAGGGATGCACATCATCGGCTGAATACGTCATCGAAAATACACTGTCGGGCGTATAGGCCTTAAGCTCGTAAGAACCGCGCTTTACTTTGACCTGCATACGACCATATTCATGATCCGAAAAAGCCAACACTCGGGGTCCCTTGAGATAGGCGGTTTTAACACGAGAAAACGATTGACTTTTCCCGCTCCAACCCACTAGTATGAAAGCAGCGACTAACAGTATTTTTTTCATGAGGCAATAAGATTAACCATTCGTTCAACGGCAGCGTTCTCTAGTTTCTCGGCTCCCATGCGCTCCACCAGTGCCTTGCAATCCGCAAGTTGCTCCTGATGGTCCGCCGTTAGCAATCCACTTAAAGTCGAAACATTTACCTGTTCTTGCAACAATTCCGGCACCGCCTCCCGATCTAAAATAAGGTTAGGCAGAGAGAAATACGGAACCTTCACCAGTGCGCGAGCTATGGCCAGGGACAACGGATTTGCGCGGTAGACCACCGCCTGAGGAATCCCTAAAAGCGAAATCTCCAAAGAAGCCGTTCCGCTACACGTGAAGGCAAACCGAACACCTTTCGCCACGGTGCTGATGGGCGCATCCACAAGCGTCACATTTTGAGGACACGGAGTAGAAGGCCAAAATTTTTGAGCTCCAGGTGCCCGTACTACGACAAAATCAAACGAAGGTTGCGCTGCGGCCAATCCATAGTACACCGGCAATAACCTGCGCACTTCTTGAGCGCGTGACCCCGGGAGCAACAGCACTTTCGTACTTGTGGACCCGTATTCTGAACGGGAAGCGTATTTCTCTGATAACGGATTTCCTACATAATGAATGGCGTGACCGCGCTCAGAGTACCACTGCTCTTCAAAGGGCAAAATGCTAAGTACCAGATCTGAATAACTCATCAAGCGCTGCAGCCGACTTTGTTTCCAAGCCCAAACTTTTGGGGGTATGAAATAGGTCGTTTTTATCCCTTGTGCCTTGGCCCACGCTGCAATGCGTAAGTTGAAACCGGCAAAATCTACGAGAACGAGCAGATCAGGGCGTGCCTCAGTGAGGTCTTTTTTAACGGAAGAAAATTGGTCACGGATCGTGCTTGCCTTTAAGAGGACTTCCACGAACCCCATGATGGGATGTGCCGGAAAATCATATAAACGATCTAGGCCCGCGTCTTTCATGGCGTCACCGCCCCAACCGACATGAGTAGATTCAGGATGCCGAGAACGAAACGCCGACAGCAATGCGGCGGCCTGCACGTCCCCAGAGGGGTCCCCTGCGATCCAAAACACTTTCATTAGCCGAGCACAAATTGGAAATAAAACACCGCTATAACGCTGGGAATACAAGAGAATAAAATACCCTTAGCGATGGTATCTCTCGAGGAATTTACTGAGGTAAAAAACAGTACAGCATTTATAATCACCCCAAAAGTGATGGCGCGCATCACTACGATACGCCAAGCAGGGTTTGTTACATCACCGATCTCTTGGAGTGCAGGAAACGATTCTAAAGCCACCGCAATGGAAAATAAAGGTGCTCCAATACCGACTAAAAAGCCGATCAATCCGTCGTATTTTTTATTTCTCAAAATTCCATTGATTTAAAGTCGCCACGGCGTGATGCGCAGTCAGATCGATGGTAATAGGTACAACACTAACATAACCTTGCTCTAAAGCAGCAAGATCCGTATCGTCTCCATGATCGTAGTTTTCAAATTTACCTGTCAACCAGTAATAGGGACGTCCAAAAGGATCCTTGCGCTGGTCGATCTCTTCTACCCAATTCCCAATCGCCATTCGACACACGCGAATGCCTTTATAAGGAGCCTTTTCGTTCTCTGGAATGTTCACATTTAAACACGTTCCTGAAGGCAGACCATTTTTCATGACTTGCTTCATGATTTTTTCGATGAATTCACGGCCCGCTTCAAACGAAGCTTCCCAAGAAAATTCACACAACGAAAATCCAATCGAAGGAATGCGTTCCATTGCACCTTCCACGGCGGCACTCATCGTTCCCGAATAAATGGTATTTACTGAAGCATTTGACCCGTGATTTACACCACTAAAAATAAAGTCCGGTCGTCTGGGTAGAATCATATTTACTGCCAATTTCACACAGTCCGCAGGTGTCCCGCTCACTTTAAAAAGTCTTTCTGGGCCATCTCCTTGCACTTCACTCGAACGTAAGCTCACGTCTAAGGAAATCGCATGCCCCTTTCCGCTTTGCGGACCGTCCGGCGCCACAACCCATACTTCCCCAAAAGAATTGGCGATTTCTGTCAGGAATTTAATCCCTGGAGCATCTATACTGTCATCGTTGGTAATAAGAATGAGCGGTCTTTGTGACATATTGGTAGTATTTCTGTCAAAGTTACGCACCTGAGCTCCTCGGGCATAAATTTTGTTTCTTTGATAACGATAACTTTATAACAACAGATATGTATTTATTGCTCATTGCCTTCTTTATCGCAGGACTTGTTGTGCAACAGCGCTTAAAAGCCAAGTTTAAAAAGTACAGCAAGGAAGCTTTATCCAACGGACTCTCAGGAGCCGAAATCGCGCAGCACATGCTCGACGCACACGGGATCACCGACGTGCGCATCGAAAGCGTTTCAGGAAAGCTGACCGACCACTACAATCCTATGCAAAAAACCGTAAACCTCAGTCCCGACGTCTACTCCGGTCGCAGTGTAGCTGCCGCAGCAGTCGCCGCGCACGAAGTAGGTCACGCCGTGCAACATGCCACCGAATACAAATGGCTTGAGATGCGTTCCCAGCTCGTACCTGTTGCGAACTACAGCGGGACGATCATGAATGTAGTGCTGTGGTCGATGATTCTTGGAATGAGTTTCTTAGGTCTTTTCGGCTACAATACGATGATTTGGGTCTTGATCGCCGCGCAAACAGTCATCACTGCCGTGTCCCTGATCACATTGCCGGTCGAATACGACGCCTCTAACCGTGCCCTTGCCTGGCTCACCACCTCAGGCATGATTACCACACAAGAACACACCAAGGCATCAGACGCTTTATCCTGGGCAGCACGCACCTACCTTGTTGCGGCACTTGCATCACTCACCACACTCGCTTACTACTTTTCATTGCTGCGAGACTAATCGAGCATTTACCTCATAAAAAAGCCCGTGTAACTGACTGCTACACGGGCTTTTTATTTGGTAAGAAACCTTACTCGATTACTTCTCTACTTTGTAACCCAAAGACTGGAGGTAAGCGATTTTCTCGTCTACAGCGCTCTGCTGACGGCTTGTGATTTCTTTGTCGATCGACTTAATCAATCCGTTAAGCTCGTCTTCAGAAAACTTACCTAAGAATTGGCTTGCGAATAACGACTTTAGCGTTTTGTTGTTGTTTTGATTACTGCGCAAGTAATCAACTACTGCTTTTGGCTTCATAATCTAATCGTGTTTATTCCTCCAAAAGTACATACTTTTTTTAAATAAAAAACGAAGGTCTCATTTGAGATTTTCTCATGTCGAAAAACTTACTTTATTGCTCGTAAATCTTCGACACCTGCATGGCGAACGGTGATGAGCGGTTCCGCATATTTTACACCGATGATTCTTCCCCAATCCATGGCTCGCGCAGTGACAGAGTCTAAAAAACCTTTGCTGGCGATCACCGTCTCTGGCTCATTGCTATTCGGGTCATAAAACTGTGATTTATGCGCCAAAATACTTTGAGTTTTCGCTTCCATTCCTGCACTAATATCTACAAGTAGATTAGGATCTAAGTTGTAGAATTGCAGATACTTATACATGGTTTTTGGACGCCACGGGGCCAATTCTTTCCCTGCCTCATCGGTACAACTGATCTTATGCAATCCAGCGATAAAACACGCCTCCTCTACCAAACGAGATGCCCTACCGTGGTCCGGATGGCGATCCGTAGGCGCATTCATCAGAACGATCTCAGGCCGATACTTGCGAATCAACGCAGCTACTTGGAGCTGACTTTCATGATCGTGGCTGACTTGTCCGTCTGGCATCTGCAAGTTTTCACGAACAGCGCAACCTAAAATACGTGCAGCTTCCTTCGCTTCTTCGTCACGAATCTCCGGAGTTCCTCGCGTACCCATTTCGCCGCGTGTCAAATCTACAATACCGGTTAATGCGCCTTTTTGAGCATGCGTTGCAAGCAAACCGCCGGCACCGAGCTCCACATCGTCCGGATGTGCTCCGAAGGCTAGAATATCTAATTTCATGTACGGTTATTTTCCTTGAGCAAAGTTCGTGATTTCTTCGCTCATCGGCTTCACTCTTGAGGATTTGTGTGCTACCCAATTTCCTTGCTCGTCAATCAAAAACTTATTAAAGTTCCAGCTCACGTTTGCATCGTCTACACCATTGCGCTCTTTTGAACACAACCACTGATAGATTGGATCGCCTTTTTTACCATCCGTTTTCACCTTGCTCATCATTTGAAAAGTCACCCCATAATTGGCCTTACAAAAGCTCTTAATCTCTAGTTCACTGCCGGGCTCTTGACCGCCAAAATCATTGGAGGGAAAACCTAGAATAACAAACGAGTCACCTCCGTATGCCTCATGCAGCTCTTGCAAACCTTCATACTGCGGGGTATATCCACAACGTGAGGCCACATTTACGATGAGTACACGTTTGCCTTTAAGCGTTGAAAAATCGAAGTCTGCGCCGTCAATCGTTTTGGTTTGCAAATCGTAAAAGGAAGTCGTTTCCATAGGTTCTGAAGTTGTTTGAGTTGAATTCATGGCATATTCAGCAGTCGCCAATTCTGTTTCCGGGCCACTACATGCCGCGATGAGAAGCCCTAAGGCAAGGTATTTTTTCATTGTATCTTTGTTAAGGTTTTACAGCTAACAATACCGCTAAGATATAGTTTGCGCTACTGCAGATGAGTACGCACAGGAAAAACACGCATGACACAAATTCTTCCCTTGATTAAACGATTCTTCCAGCAAGAGCTGCGGAATTCAAATGCCTTGTTTTCTTTAGGACTCTACCTGATCGGCATTACCTACCTGATCTATCTGCTCGGTGGAAATAATGCGGCAGACAACACCTGGAACACCCTACTATGGGTCGTTGTTTTTTTCGCAGCGGTTACCCAGAGCAGCCGAAGCTTCGAATTAGAATCGTCGGACTATTTCTATTACTACCAAACGGTGGCCGGCCCAGGGCCTACCATCATCGCTAAACTACTGTTCAACGCAAGCTACATGGCCGTGTTAGCACTGACTACTTGGATGCTCTTTACCTTTTTCTACGGCAATAGCGTGTATGACCCTGGCGTTTTCGCACTAGGCCTTTTATTGGGAAGTATCGGCTTTAGCGTAGTGCTCACCCTGACCAACGGGATCGCCTCACGTACCGCTGGAAACGCCACCTTGAGCACTATTCTAGCGATTCCACTCATGTTTCCTGTGCTCAAGTTAACGAGCACAATCAACATCCAGGCAATGGTCGGTGTTTCCTTCGAAGATGTGCTCCCTCTATTGGGCGCTTTAGGTGCATTAGATATTGCTATCGGGCTGCTTGCCTACCTTCTCTTTCCGTATCTTTGGCAAGATTAAAGGTTACTATGAAAGGAAGAGTTTACAAGTTCGCAGGGGTCGCCCTAGTGTTGTACAGTTTGATCTACGGCCTACTGACCTCTATTCCAGAACTTCCCATCATTGAGCAAAGCATTCGAAACCTGTTTTATCATGTGAGTATGTGGTTTACCATGGTCGCTATGATGGCCGCTAGTTTCGGTAATGCCATCGGCTATTTGTCCAAAGAAAACCTGCAGCGCGACATTCGTAGCGTATGTCAAGCAGAAGTAGGAATGTTGTTCGCAACATTGGGTCTGGTGACCGGAATGATGTGGGCAAAATTTACTTGGGGCGCCTGGTGGACGAATGATCCGAAGCTGAATGGAAGCGCCATCACAGTTCTCATTTACCTCGCCTATTTCGTTTTAAGAAATGCGATGGACGATGAAAGAAAACGCGCACGTATTTCTGCGGTCTACAACATCTTTGCCTTTGTCATGATGATTGTATTCATCGGTATACTCCCACGAATGACAGACAGCCTCCACCCTGGAAACGGGGGAAATCCGGGGTTCAACTCTTACGACCTAGACAACCGTCTGCGCTTGGTGTTTTATCCGGCAGTTTTGGGATGGATTTTCATTGGAACTTGGATCGCTTCTTTGCGTTATAGATTAAGAAAATTACAAGCATGAGAAATAGAATTGCCTCAGCCTTAGCCCTTTTGCCTTTCGGCGCTTTTGCTCAGAACGATAACATCATGTACTCTGAGGGAAAAATTTATGTGGTCATCGCAGTAATCGCGCTCATTTTCATCGGTTTGGCAGGTTATTTGGTGCGATTAGATCGTGCCATTAAAAAGTTAGAGAATGAAAAATAGTCAAATTGCTATTATCATCGCTATTGCGGTTTTGATCGGATATACACTGGTGCGTTTGGGCAACAGCTCTACCTACAGCAACTTTGATCAGGCTACCGCAAAGATCGGTGAGAAGACCACGGTAATTGGGTACCTCAACCTCGAGGAATCTATGAATTTTAATGCTAAAATGGTCCAATTTTCGTTCACCGCGAAAGATAAAAACGGAAACGAAAGCCGCGTGATTTACAACCAGCCGAAGCCCCAAGACTTCGAAAGATCCGAGGAAATCACCATGACTGGATACGCCACCGACACCGCTTTTATCGCCACAGACATTTTGATGAAATGCCCATCGAAATACAACGAACAGAACGAGATTAATTCAGATCAGATCTACAAATAACACCTATGCAATACGTTGGTGAACACCTATGGGCCGCAGACCTCGGAAGAGGACTCACGGCCTTTTCTTTTATTTTCTCGCTTCTTGCGACGGTCGGCTATTACCTGAAAGGGGGCGAATGGAAAAAGCTGGGTCGCCTAGCATTCCGCCTGCACGCTGTGACGCTATTCGGGCTGATCGGCTTGTTGTTTTACATCATGGCGAACCATTATTTCGAGTTCGACTACGTATGGAAGCACACCTCGCTCGATCTCGCACCACGCTACTTATTCTCCGCATTCTGGGAAGGACAAGAAGGCTCATTCCTATTGTGGATGTTCTGGAACGCGGTTCTAGGCGTTATTCTTACCTTCACGGCTAAGGACTTTGAAGGTCCGGTTGTCGGGGTCTTCGCAGCGGTTCAAGCATTCTTAGTCAGTATGATTTTGGGCGTTTACATCGGCGACATGCACATCGGTTACAGCCCGTTTATTCTAGTGCGCGAGCTTTCTGAGAACATCGGTCTTCCTTGGACCCAATTCCAAGACTACCTCACCCGTTTCCCAAATTTCGCAGATGGCTCAGGTCTCAACCCCCTCCTTCAAAACTATTGGATGACCATCCACCCACCGACCTTGTTCCTTGGGTTTGCTTCAACCTTAGTCCCGTTCAGCTACGCGATCGCAGGACTTTTGCGTAAAGACTATAAAACATGGATCAACTCCGCACTGATCTGGAGTTTCTTCTCTGTAGGTATCCTCGGAGTAGGTATCCTAATGGGCGGTGCTTGGGCCTATGAAGCATTGAGCTTCGGTGGGTTCTGGGCATGGGATCCGGTCGAAAACACCTCACTTGTGCCTTGGCTTGTAATGGCCGGTGGCGCACACCTCTTACTCATCCAAAAGAACAAAGGTGGCGTCGTTCCTTCAGCCCTTTTCTTACTAATCCTCAGTTTCTTACTAGTCCTCTACTCAACCTTCTTAACGCGTTCTGGCATCCTTGGGGACAGTTCCGTTCACGCGTTTGTCGACCTTGGACTCAGTGGCCAATTACTCATTTACCTCCTTTTCTTCACCATCGGTAGCCTCGGCTTGTTGCTGTATCGCTATAAAAGTCTTCCGAAAAAAGTGAAAGAGGACGCCATGGACAGCCGCGAGTTCTGGATGTTCATCGGAGCCCTCGTGCTCTTGATCAGCGGCCTACAAATCACCTTGAGCACCTCCTACCCCGTATTCAACACCCTGTTTGGACCGGACGGCTTCATCACCCTCTACAGTGAAAACAAAGTGCTGAGCGAGCCAATCGCACACTACAATGCCATCCAAGTGCCCTTCGCCCTAATCATCGTACTACTGATCGGCGCTGGCCAATTCCTTTCTTACCACAAAACCTCTAAGGCGCTCTTTTTCAAACGCCAAATCATCACCCTTCTCGCCACCACCGTACTCACGGCCATCAGCTGCGCAGTCTTGGGCATGTGGAACCCGATGTATGTCGGATTGCTTTGGGCCTCTTATTATGCAGCCATCGGAAATTTCGAGTTCTGGATGCGCTGGGCGAGAGGAAATTGGAATGTGGCAGGATCTACCGTAGCGCACATCGGTTTTGCACTCATCATCGCTGGATCGCTAGTTTCGAATGCGAACAAAGACATCATCTCCCAGAACAAAACCTTCATCCACGAGGAGTTCCCTGCGAATGAAAACTTGCTGATCCACCAGGGCGACACCGTAGAATTGGGCGAGTACTGGGTGAGCTGGTCCGGACAAAATGAAGAGGGCATCTACCTGAATTACGAATTGGAATTCTTTGAAGAACAAGACGGACAACTGTCCAAACTCTTCAATCTCAGCCCACGCATTCAGATGAACGAGCGCATGGGAAATGTGGCAGAACCTTCGACCAAACACTACATCACAAAAGACGTCTACACCCACGTCACCTACGCGGACATGCGTTCGATGGAAGAGCAAACCGAAGAGGAATGGAAAAACCAATTCGACATCGAGCTCGCTAAAGGTGAAAGTCACTTCCTCTACGGGAAATATGAAGTCAAGCTCGACACCTTAGTCGTTGAGGCTCCCAATGCTGAAAATGGTCCGGAATACATCGTCTTAGGCGCCGGTCTCTCCGTGAAAACTATGGAAGACAGCACCTACAAGATCATGCCTATCTACGCCGTTCAAGGTGAAGAAGCGCAGCATGTGGATGCCGAAATCAAGGAATTGGGGTTGAAGTTCAGCTTCGATCGCATCAACTACGATACCAATAAGCCCGTGATCACGGCCAGTGAACACAAAGAAGCCGAAGAGCCGTTCATTTTGATTAAAGCGGAAGTATTCCCTTGGATCAACTTACTATGGATCGGATCTATTCTTATGGCCATCGGAACTGTGATCGCCGTAGTTACGCGCATTCGTAGAAGTTAAAACCAAGCCATCGTATGAACATCGCAATCATCGGACAAGGAAATGTAGGGCTGTTGCTGTATCAAGCCTTGTTTACAGAGCATGCGGTGACCTCATACGGGCGAGACCTGCCCCGCGAAGAAGACCTCGAGGTAGACCTGATCATCATCTCGATTCCCGACGATGCCGTAGCAGATGTGGCTTCTAAGTATCCAAACACGCTCACCGCACATACCGCCGGTGCCGTACCGATGCTCGAAGGACCGAATGCTGCTGTTTTGTACCCGCTGTACAGTTTTAGTAAGAACACCAAAGTGGACTGGTCCAAGGTTCCCTTGTTGCTAGAAACGCGCAGTCAAGGACATCGGATGATTCTTGAAGACGTGGCCGGGACCCTAAGCGATCACCGCTACTGGATCAGCTCAGCGCAGCGCGAAAAATTACACGTTGCCGCTGTGATGGTGAACAACTTCACCAACCACCTGTACACCTTGGCCGAGGCGTATTGCGAAGAACGCGAGCTACCGTTCGAAGTACTCCACCAAATCATGCTCCAGGGCCCTGAAAAGGCAGTGGAGTACGGTCCCAAAAAAGCCCAGACTGGGCCGGCAGTGCGTGGCGACCAAGGCACCCTGAATGCACATATGGAAACCTTGGGCGAGAGCGAATTGGCCACCTTGTATCAACTATTAAGCGAAAGCATTCAAAAGTACCACTCATGAATTACAAAGAGCTTTTCAAAAATATCACCACGGTCGTTTTAGACGTGGACGGCGTACTCACGAACGGGTCTGTATTTCTTATGCCGGGAACCGAACCGGTACGACAAATGCACAGCAAGGACGGTTATGCCCTGCAACTCGCTAAACGCAACGGCGTTCGACTCGCAGTGATTACCGGCGGCACCTCGATGGAAGTCAAAGAACGCTTGAACAGCGCAGGCATCCAAGACGTCTACATGCGTGCTTCGAACAAAATGGAGGCCTATGAGGACCTTAAAATGTGCTACGATCTCACGGATGAGGAAATCCTTTATATGGGAGATGACTTGCCAGATTATGACGTGATGAAATGTGTAGGATTGTCCTGTGCACCCCAAGATGCTGCGCCCGAGATCAAAGCCATAGCAGATTACGTGAGTCCCGTGAACGGCGGCGAAGGATGCGTGAGAGATGTTCTAGAACAATTGTTGAAAATTCACGGCAAGTGGGGGCGTAAAGAGGACAGAACTTGGTAGATTTGCCCTTAAGTACAAATACTCAAAACGCTTAAGACAGCGGATAAAAATCAACTCAGAGAACGACTTACAGATGTCACGAACTCTATAGCCCTATTAGAGAGTACACATCCTGATCATCCCGCCTTGATTCACCTGCGCAGTGAGCGTAAATGGATGGAACAGCGCCTGAAACAAACCTTTTGGTACAAACTCGGCTGGAAGATCAAAAGCATGCGTGGCGTCTTCTTGATGAGTACTATCGGTATTCGTATCTGGTTTCAAACCAAAGTCCTGCGCAACGCTACCAACCGCGTCGTTTTCTTTTTGCTGATCATCCTCTTCGCCACAGCACTCATTTTATACCAAGGACGTAGACTCTACGGATGGGATTTGTTTCCGAACTCGGACTCCCCGATCGACGAGTGGATACTTGGGAATTGATCGCTACCTTCGATCAAAATATCTGGAATGCAACTTACCCACTCCCTCGTTTTAGGATCGAAAAGCCCGCGTAGAGCGCAGCTGCTCTCCGACCTTGGTTTTGATTTCAAAGTGATCGTCACAGACGCTGATGAAAATGCACCAGAATCACTCGATGGAATAGGAACTGCACGCTGGATCTCCGAACAAAAGGCCTCTGCCTTACAGCCCCACCTTGCCCAGAGCGAACTGGGCATCACCTCCGACACTGAAGTTTGGTTAGGAAACCGTCGTTATGGAAAAGCAGCGGACGAAGCACAAGCAAGGGAAATGCTCGAATCCTTAAGTTGTAAAACTCACCAGGTCATCACTGGACTTTCACTCGTAACCACCACTGAAATCACTACGTATCACGCTGTGGTAGAAGTAGTTTTTGAAACACTGCCCGACTGGGCGATCACCCACTACATTCAAGAGTTTCAACCTTTTGATAAGGCAGGAGCTTATGGCATCCAAGAATGGATCGGCGCAAGCTTTATTTCCTCCATTCAAGGCGAGTACAATGCCGTCGTGGGCTTGCCCACCTCCACGTTATTTAAGGCGCTGCAAGACTACCGCTCATAAAAACGCCGGCCCCTTCTTAAAGGAACCGGCGCGTTTATAGCATTCGTTATGTCTTCATGGTTTACTCTGCCACCTCTGTAAGGGGCAGGTTCACCATCCAGTTGTATTTGTCTTCACTTCGTCCCAAACGAATGTCGTTCAGTAAGGCTTTGATTTCCATCGCCTTTCCGTCTTGCGGTACAGGAATGGTAAAGTTCTCGCCTTGGTATCCGATCGTATCGATCTGGCTCACTACTGCGGCAGTACCCATACCGAAGGCTTCTTGAAGCTTGCCTTCACGCGCAGCTGTAACGATCTCCTCTACGGAGATTGGACGCTCTTCTAGAGCCCAACCCTGATCCTTGATGAGCTGAATGATCGAACGACGCGTCACGCCCGCAAGAATACGGTCCGTTAACGGTGGTGTCAGGAACGTTCCATCTACTAAAAGCATGAGGTTCATGGTACCGCTTTCCTCGATGAATTTGTGCTCTTTATGATCGGTCCAAATGACCTGGTTGTATCCTTCTTTAATCGCCTGGGCAGTTGGGTAGAATGCACCGCCGTAATTTCCAGCAGCTTTCGTATAACCGATACCTCCACCTGTTGCACGCGTGTACTCTTGCTCAATTTTCACCTTCACACTGCCGTTGTAATACGGACCTACAGGAGAAGTGATGACACAAAACGTGTAGTCGTCACTTTGACGTGCAGCAATAAATTCTGAAGAAGCGAATAAGAATGGACGGATGTACAAACTGTGATCTTCAGCGCTCGGTACCCAAGCTGCATCGATCTCCAAGAGTTTCTTTAAGCCTCCCATGAACACATCTTCAGGAATCTGCGGCATCATCAAACGCTCCCCACTTTTGTTCAGACGTGCAAAGTTGTCAAGCGGACGGAACATGCTGATCGCGCCATCGTCCTTGCGATAGGCTTTCATTCCTTCAAAAGCACTTTGGCCGTAATGCAGTGCATGCAGACCGTAAGAGAACTCCAGCTGCCCGTAAGGACGAATCTCTGGCTCCTGCCATGCACCGTTCTTAAAGTGACAAACGAGCATGTGATCAGACATGTGTTTTCCGAACGGAAGGTTGGAAAAATCTATCTCACTTATTCTACTCTGTTTGGTCAATTCAATTTTCATACGTTGTGTACTATTTAGGAATGGCAAATGTACTAATTTTGGGAATGGTATTCGCCGGCTCTGGAGACTCCAAGGGG
>Ga0209136_1000400_pt1 | contig 31186 bp, 25 predicted proteins | sample SaaInl0LU_22_DNA_FD_184640 | JGI IMG/M metagenome (GOLD analysis project Ga0209136, IMG submission 184640) | Marine microbial communities from expanding oxygen minimum zones in the Saanich Inlet - ESP_90LU_22_DNA (SPAdes) (version 2) | ecosystem: Environmental > Aquatic > Marine > Intertidal... | reverse complement strand
CCACTATTATTTGCAAAAGCAGACAATCCTTTTGATATGGTTAAAATGACAGTTGAAGAAATTAAAGAAATCATTCGTCCTTGTGGTTTATCACCAATGAAAAGCAAAGGAATATATGGTTTGTCTAAAATTTTAATTGAAAACTATAATGGAGAAGTTCCTCAATCTTTTGAAGCTTTAGAAGCATTACCAGCAGTTGGACACAAAACTGCAAGTGTAGTTATGAGTCAAGCTTTTAATGTACCTGCTTTTCCTGTTGATACTCATATACATAGATTATTATTTAGATGGAATTTATCTAATGGTAAAAGTGTAGTGCAAACAGAAAAAGATGCAAAAAGATTATTTCCAAAAGAATTATGGAATGATTTACATCTTCAAATTATTTGGTATGGACGTGAATATTCTCCTGCTCGAGGTTGGGATTTAGATAAAGATATCATTACTAAAACTATTGGTAGAAAAACAGTTTTAAACGAATACTATAAAAATCTTAAATCATAAAAAAAGCCTCAACAACGTTGAAGCTTTTTCCACTCTTAATTCAAATTCAATTCAATGAAATCTTTTGATTTGGTTTTTACAATAGTTAGCGATTTGGAAAAATTAATCAAAAATTGAACTGTTTCTTGTTTGGGTTGCATCTTAAAATCAGATGACTTTTTTGAGTAAAGTTGCATCATATACTTGGTTTAATTACTTGGTTATAAATACAGTAACGATGCTTTTTTTACTTTATTGTTAATTCACTAAAATAATTTTATGTTTCTCTATTAATTTACGCATATTTATGAGTGCATAACGCATTCTGCCTAAAGCTGTATTAATGCTAACCCCAGTGTTTTCGCTTATCTCTTTAAAACTCATGTCTTTATACATGCGCATTACTAAAACTTCTTTTTGTTCTTCAGGTAATTCGTTTACAAGCTCTCTTACATCAGCAAAAATTTGTTCTTGTATAATTTGTTTTTCAGCATTTAAACTACCATCTTTTAAAACAGAAAATATATCAAACTCTTCAGTATTTTGAAAAGTTGGCATTCTATTGTTTTTTCTGAAATAATCAATCACTAAATTGTGAGCTATTCTCATTACCCAAGGTAAAAATTTACCTTCTTCATTATAATTACCTCTTTTTAAAGTTCTAATTACCTTTATGAATGTATCTTGAAAAATATCTTCTGTGATATCTTTATTCTGTACTTTACTGTAAATAAAACTAAATAATCTTTGCTTGTGTCTATTGATAAGTATAGCTAAAGAAGACTCATCTTCTTTGATATAACTATTAACAAGACTACTATCTGGAATAATTTCTTTTTGAATCATAACTACTTTTTGGAGGAACAAAGTGCTCTTCTCTAATTAAATTTTTAATAATTTTAAAAGTAGTTTTTAACTATATAGTATGCTAATTTTGTGATTCTTATAAAATCAAATATAGAATATTATTTTAATTCAACAAATTTTTTTAACATTTTCCATTGATAACTTTTTTAGTAAAGCATAAAATAGTAGTATTTTTATACTTTCTATTTTTTGATATATGAAGACTGATATTTCTACTGTAAATCCTAAAAAAAACATCATCATTAAAGGTGCTAAACTGCACAATTTAAAAAATATTGATGTTGTAATACCAAGAAATAAACTAGTAGTAATTACTGGACTTTCTGGTTCTGGTAAGTCTTCTTTAGCATTCGATACTTTATATGCAGAGGGTCAAAGACGTTATGTAGAAAGTTTAAGTTCTTATGCTCGTCAATTTTTAGGAAAACTAGACAAACCAAAAGTAGATTATATTAAAGGAATTGCGCCTGCTATTGCTATTGAGCAAAAAGTAAATTCTACAAATCCTCGTTCAACTGTTGGTACTTCTACAGAAATATACGATTATATAAAATTATTATACGCAAGAATTGGTAAAACCTACTCACCTATTTCTGGTGATGAAGTAAAAAAAGATACTGTTTCTGACGTCGTTAATTTTATTAAAAATTTTGAAGAACGCACAAAACTTTTATTACTTGCTCCTATTTCAATTGATGAAAATAGAGATCTAAAAACTGTTTTACAAGTTTTAGAACAACAAGGTTATGCTCGTTTAAAATGGAATGATAAAGTTTACAGAATTGCAGATTTTCCAAAAGAAGCTTATAAAAATGAAAGCCCCTATTTGGTTGTTGATAGAGTTATCACTAAAGACGATGAAGATTTTTATAACAGATTAGCAGATGCTACACAAACAGCTTTTTTTGAAGGAAAAGGAGTTTGTTTTATAGAAAACTTAGAAACCAAAAAGACAACTGAGTTTAGCAATAAGTTTGAATTAGATGGTATTTCTTTTTTAGAACCAAATACACACTTATTTAGCTTTAACAATCCTTATGGTGCTTGTCCAACTTGTGAAGGGTATGGAAATGTAATTGGTATTGATGAAGATTTAGTAATCCCTAATAGTGGATTATCTATTTACGAAGACGCTATATTTCCTTTTAAAACGCCTTCTTATATTCATTATAAAGAAGATTTAATAGCAGTAGCTTATCAATTTGATATCCCTATACATAAACCTTGGTTCGAATTAACAGAAAAGCAAAAAGAACTGGTTTGGAATGGAAATACATCTTTTAACGGAATTCATCACTTTTTTAAAGTATTAGAAGAAAAGAGTTATAAAATTCAAAATAGAGTGATGTTATCTCGTTATCGAGGTAAAACTAAATGTAACACTTGTCAAGGTAAAAGATTACGTGAAGAAACAAATTATGTAAAAATAAATAACAAAACTATTTCTGATTTAGTAACACTCCCTCTAGACGAATTAGCACTATTTTTTAAAGAAATAAAACTAAATAAATACGAAGAAAAAATTGGTAAAAGATTATTAACTGAAATTAATAATCGTTTGCAGTTTTTAACTGATGTAGGTCTCTCCTATTTAACTTTAAATAGAACTTCTAATACACTTTCTGGAGGAGAAAGTCAACGTATAAATCTAGCAACTTCTTTAGGTAGTTCTTTAGTAGGCTCAATGTATATTTTAGATGAACCAAGTATAGGTTTGCATCCAAAAGATACAGAATGTTTAATTGGGGTGCTTAAAAATTTACGTGATTTAGGAAATACAGTGGTTGTTGTAGAGCATGATGAAGATATTATGGCTGCTGCAGATTATATTATTGATATTGGCCCAGAAGCAGGTACTTATGGTGGAAAAGTGGTTGCTGAGGGTACTTATGAAAACATTTTAGCTTCTGAATCCTTAACTGCTAAATATTTAAATGGAGATTTAAAAATAGAAGTTCCTACAAAACGTAGAACATCAAAAAACATAATACAGATTACTGGTGCAAGAGAACACAATTTAAAAAATATTGATGTTACTTTTCCTTTAAATTGTTTAACAATGATTACTGGAGTTTCTGGATCAGGTAAAAGTACTTTAGTGAAGAAAATTTTATATCCTACCATGCAGAAAAAACTGGTTGGATATGGAGACAAAATTGGGCAACACACTAAAGTTGAAGGTGATTTTGATACTCTTAAAACAGTTGAGTTTATAGATCAAAACCCTATTGGTCGTTCTTCGCGTTCAAATCCTGTTACCTATATAAAAGCTTATGATGATATTCGTGCATTATTTTCGAATCAGAAATTAGCAAAAATCAGAAATTATAAACCCAAACATTTTTCTTTTAATGTAGAAGGTGGACGTTGTGAAACCTGTAAAGGAGAAGGTGAAGTTACTATTGAAATGCAATTTATGGCAGATGTGCATTTAGAATGTGATGTTTGTAATGGAAAACGTTTTAAAAAGGAAGTTTTAGAAGTAACTTTCGATGGTAAATCTATTGATGATATTTTAAACTTAACCATAGATGATGCTGTCACTTTCTTTTCTGAAAACTTAGTGCCAAAAATTGCTAATAAATTAAAACCATTACAAGATGTTGGTTTAGGTTATGTTACTTTAGGGCAATCTTCTTCTACTCTTTCTGGTGGTGAAGCACAAAGAATTAAATTAGCTTCTTTTTTAGTTAAAGGTAATACCAAAGACAAAGCCTTATTTATTTTTGATGAACCAACCACTGGATTGCATTTTCATGATATTAAAAAACTATTAGCTTCTTTTAATGCATTGATAGAAAAAGGACATTCTATAATAGTTATTGAACATAATATTGATTTGATTAAGTGTGCAGACTATATTATAGATTTAGGTTTAGAAGGTGGTAAAAATGGAGGTAATCTTATTTATCAAGGTACACCTGAAGCATTAGCTAAAAATAAAGATTCTTATACTGCTGAATATTTAAAAGAAAAATTGATTTTTTAACGAATTCTAATTCAAGTAAAACGAATTCTAATATAGCGTAAATTTTACCTGACTCCTCTACTACTTTTATAGTGTTAATCATTTAAAAAAGTAGAAATCATGAAAAATTTAATTAGAAAATCGATTGTTGTTACTAGTCTTTTTATTGCAGGAAATATTTTTATTGCTTGTAACTCGTCAATTAAAAAAGAAAAGAAAAAAGTTGCAGTAATTATAGAAGAAAGCAATGTAGATAGTTTAGAAAAAGAAGTTGTAACTAGAAATCCTATTGTATTTATTGCAGGATACGATTCTGGAAATGAAACATTTTATCAAAATGCGAGAAACTATTTTTCTCAACAAAATTTTGAGGTTGTAGAAGGTCAATATTCATTAGAAGAAATTATGAATTGGCTAAACAATCATAAAAACGATTTATCTTATGGAGAAATTCATATTGTAAATAAAAGTAATCCTTACAAAGGATTAAGTTTAGAGACGATTGTTAAGGGCGATAAAGTAACTACAGAATCATTAAGAAGATGTATTACAAAAGGAGAATTACCAATTTTAAGTGAAACTATAAATGGGAATACTACTATAGTTTTACATGCAAATGGTTTAGGCGAAAACACTGAATTAATGGCAACATTTAAAGATGCTTTTTATGCAGATGAATTACCTAATGTAGTAGCTTCTCCTTACTACTCTATTTTTAATGGAGAGTTTTCTAATCATTATTTAGCAAAGGCGTTTTATGTGTTTTATCCTACAGCACACTCACCAGGAAAAGTAGATTTATCAAAAGAAATAGCAAGAAAATATCCGAATGAAAAAGATATCAATTGGTATGAAGCTTTAAATAATGAAGAAGAAAGATATATTGGAGAAGCCTATACAACCAAGTTTACGATACCTGTAAAATTTCAATTAGACTATCATAATTCTGATGATGAAATTCCAAATTTTGAACTAGTAGAAGAAGTTATGGACTTTATAGAACAAAACGAATCTTTAAATACAGAAATGAAACAAATTAATATTCCTTTAGAAAAATTTAGATGGACTTGGTCTATAAAAAACAGTACATTAACTATTAAAGGAAGTATAACAGGATTAACTGTTTTAAAACCCTTAATTAAACCTTATGGAGAATTAGAGCATATTGAACCAGATACAAAAAACAAAAGATTATATGCTATGAAATAATTTGGAATGGAAATTGTAGTTTTAAGTAATGTCACTGTGCAAATAAAATGCATAGTGACATTTTAATTAGTAAGTTTGTATATGACCATTTGTAAAAAAATAATTGTCCTTGTTACTATATTCTATGTATCTCAAATTGTTTCGCAACAAGAGACCTATAAAATATTCAATACAGAAAATGGCCTATCAAATACTAATATTATAAAAATCACACAAGATAATATTGGGTATTTATGGTTAGGTACAGATAGTGGACTTATTCGTTTTGATGGTGATGACTTTACAAAAATAAATTCTAAAAAAGTCACTTCTCTCCTATTTAACAATAAAAAACTCTTAGTTGGTACAACAAAAGGATTAATCGTTAAAGAAGATAACCAAGAAGTTTTTTATGAAAGTAAAAAAGTCTTTAATGTATTAATAAAAGATACTGATGTTTTTGTTGCTACAAATCAAGGTATTTGTCATTTAAAAAATAAAAACCTAATACCAATACAAATAAATACAAAATTAGATTTTTCAATTATTTACGATATTGTTTATCTAAATAACTCATTTTTTATTGCTTCTAATAATGGACTTTATCAAATTGATGATTTAATTCAACCAAAAAAAAATACTTTACTAACAAATGATGTGTTTGTTGATTTAGATATAGATGGTGAAAAACTATTAGCTGCTTCAAATAATAAGGTTATCTGTTTAAATGATAATAAAATTCAACCTATAAAAACTATTCAAAACATTTCTAACATTTCAATTATCCAAAATGAATTGTGGGTTAGTTCTATTAATAATGGAATAGAGATATTTTCTTTACCCGATTTTAAATTTCAACAAAAAATAAATAAATACAATACTTTAAAAACTGATCATATAAATTACGTTTTTAACGACAACCAAAACACAAAATGGATTGGAACCAATCAAGGCCTATATCAACAAAAAAAATATAACATAAATAATAGAAATAGTAAACCCAATCTACACTTAGAGAGTGTTAAAGTAAATTTTAAAGAAGTTAATTATATATCAAAAGAGAATATTAATCTTAATTTGAGTTCTAATGAAAACTCTATATCTATTGTATACAAAACAGTAAACTTGCTAAAACCAAAAAATATTTTGTACAGGTATAAAATCAATAATACTTTCTCTAATTGGAGTAAAAACAACTCATTACAATTTGCAAATTTAGATTATGGGAGTTATACTCTAGAACTGCAATCTAAAATTGATGGTGTAAAAAGTGGTATCAAAAAGATTAATTTTACAATTAATACTCCTTTTTACTATAATGTTTACTTTATAATTAGTGCATTTATTCTTTTTGTCTTTATTAGTTATGTTTTGGTAGATCTTAATATTAAAAGCATCAAGAAAAAGAATAGTAAGAAACTTAATGAATTAGAGTTGAAAAATTCATTATTAACCCTAAAACAAAAAGCACTTCAGCTTCAAATGAATCCTCATTTTATATTTAATGTTTTAAACGGAATTAAAGCTTTGGGTAATTCTGGAAAAACAAAAGAACTAAATAACTCTATAAATCATTTTTCAAGTTTATTAAGAAGCATACTTAATAGCTCTATGAAGGACAAAATAACTTTAAAAGAAGAAATTGAAGCATTAAAAAATTATTTAGAGTTAGAACAAAAAATGAGCTCTAAAAAAATTAGTTATTCAATTAAAACAAGTTTAAATAATATAGATGCAGAAGAAATACTTGTACCAACTATGTTAATTCAACCTTTTGCAGAAAATGCAATTCATCATGCCTTTATAAATAAGGAGCTTGGAAATATTGAAATATCTTTTACTATTAAGAAGAACATTTTATATTGTTCTATAAAAGACGATGGAATAGGTTTTAACACATCTATTAATAACAAAAAAGAAACAAACCATAAATCTGCAGCATTAAAAATAACTAAAGAAAGAATTAATAATATATATAAATACAGTGACTTTAATATATCTGAAGTTAAAGAAGGTGATATAATAACTGGCACTAATGTAAGTTTTAAAATACCTTTAGAGACTGATTTCTAATTAAAAAGAATAGAAAACATACAATATGGATAAAATAACATCATTTGTAGTAGAAGATAATATAAACGCATTACAAATGTTAATTCAAGATATAACAAATGAATTAACGGAGTTAGAAATTATAGGTAGTGCTAGCCATATAATAGAAGCTGTAAAGAAATTACAAAAAAAACAACCAGACATCTTATTCTTAGATATTATGTTAGGAGATGGTACTGCTTTTGATATATTAGAAATGATACCAAATTTAAAGTCTAGAGTAATATTTATTACAGCAAGTTATGAATATGCTATTAAAGCTTTTAAGTTTGCTGCTATAGATTATATACTAAAACCCTACTCTTTAAAAGATTTAAAAGATTCTGTTAAAAAGGCAAAGAATAGTTTAGCTATAAAAGAAGAACAAATAAATATTTTAAATGATTTAGTTACAACTCCAAATAACATACCTACTAAAATTTCTTTACATACCTCAGAAAAAATAGTAATTGTAGATATAAATAATATTATAAAATGCAAGTCAGATAGTAACTACACAACTTTCTATTTTAAAGATAAAACCAAAATAATGGTTTCTAAAACGCTTAAGTATTATTCAGATTTATTAAAAGACAATAATTTTATTAGAGTCCACCAAAGTTATTTAGTAAATAAAGAATATATTAAAGAGTTTATCAAATCTGATGGGGGTTATCTAGTTTTACAGGACAATACTACTGTACCAGTATCTAGTAGAAAAAAGCCTGAAATATTAAGCATACTCAAGGAAATTTAATAAAAATATAAAAAAAATAATTGTTTGTGGTTTTTTTTTACTACATTTGAAGATCCCAAAATGAAAAAAGTAGATAAAGAAAGAGCAGATAGAGTCATAAAAGTGTTTAATGACTCAGGACTTAACCAAAGAAAGTTCGCAGAACTTATTGGTGTTTCTCAACAATTGGTCAGTGCTGTTGTAAATTACACAAAGAAACCTAACGAAACTATTTTACTAGCAATATTAGATAATATTGAAGGAATAGATCCTTTATGGTTATTTACAGGTGTTGGTAAATATAAAGACTCTTATGTTGCTGTTCAAAAAGAAGTACACTCCCCTATAGAAGAACACATAAAAGAGTTGGTAAGAGATCAATTTAAAGGTTTATCAAAGAAAATACTTCAAAGACTTAATAATATTGAAGAGTTTATAAAAGATTCTGAATACTAAAATATTACAATACATCCCCTTAATACCCCTGAATCAAGGCTACCTTTTATAGGTGGCCTTTTTTTATGACTTATATCAATATATTTTTATTATAAAAATATATAATACTTATGATAAATTATAGTTAAACATCAATATATTATTATTTGTGGTAATAAATCATAATATGTAGTATTCACAAGGTATTTTTTGTCAGTACATTACAAAAAAACAATAAAAATTTGATAATTTTTTATATATTTTACTTATTTTGTGGTAAATAATTACTACATTTGGAGTGTTGTTAAAGATTACATATAGTCAAAATCAACTAAGTTCATTAAAACTATTAATTATTTAAAAAGGTAAAACTTAATCCCTATAATAGATTTACCTTTTTTAAAACATACTATGCACCCCTAAAATTATGTTGTTTAATCCCTATAAAACAACATAATAGCATAGCTAAGAAGTTCATTGAAAATTAATTTTTTCAGAGTTTATCAAGTATTGAAGAGTGTGTTAATAAAGCTTACCCCTAATTTCTATTAGAAGAAACATAACAACTTAAATGATTTAAGGTTCCCTAACCAGATGTCATAAAAGTAAAGCTCTTCAATATTTGACAACTTCTTATTAAAAAACCCCTAAGACACCCCTAAAAAATCCCTTAACTAAAAAAAGCCTTTTCATATTGAAAAGGCTTTTTTAAATTTTGGGTGGAAGATGGGGCTCGAACCCACGACTTTCGGTACCACAAACCGACGCTCTAACCAACTGAGCTACAACCACCATTTAATTTTCGGCTACAAATATAATTTATTTTTAATTCTACTAAAAGAATTAATTAAAATAATTTATCTAAATTTTTTACAGCAACAAATCTTTCTGAAGTAAAACCTTCTGCATACTCCACTCCTATTATTCTTCCTAAATCTTTTGCTCTATATGTTATACTGTCTAAAAAGTTTTTACTTGTTATAGGTGTTTCTGGCTCATTACTCTTAGGATCAAAGAATTGAGAACTATAAGCTAAAATTGAATCTACTTTTTTTTCAATAAATCCTGTGACATCAACAACAAAATCTGGATTTATATTTTTCCATTGAATGTAATGATACACATTATTGGGCCTCCATTTTTCTTGAAGTTTATCATTAACTTTAGTTTCAATTTTTAACAAACCACTTAAAAAACAAGCATCAGACACTAATTTGCTTCCTTTTCCATGATCTATATGTCTATCATCAATTGCATTGCATAAAACAATTTCTGGCCTATACTTTCGAATCATTTTTATAATGGCTAACTGATGTTCTTTATCGTTTTTAAAAAAACCATCAGAAAAACCCAAATTTTCTCTTATAGATACTCCTAAAATTTCAGCTGACTTTTTGGCTTCTTCATCTCTTAAATCAGCAGAGCCTCTTGTGCCTAACTCTCCTCTAGTCAAATCAACTATACCAATTTTTTTACCTAAAGAAATTTCTTTTGCAATTGTTGCTCCACAACCTAATTCTACATCATCTGGATGTGCACCAAAAGCTAAAATATCGAGTTTCATATTTGTAAATTTTTATTATAAATTAAAAAAAATGAGTTTTTATTTATCAAACTAATCAAATAAAGCCAAAAAAATATTTTTTTTAATCATCAAAAATAATCTTTTTTAAAGTAATATTTAGTTATTAGAAATTTCTATTTCGATTTCGTTTTTCAAATTTCTTAAATAATACATACATTTTTAACATATTAATAAAAATCAATCAGTTCTTAATTTTATGATTTCTATCATGAAAATCATTTTATATAGATGGTACATTTACTATATAAATTTTAAGTCATTATGACATTAATGCTAATTATACTTTTTATAACTATTGTTTTATTTGTTTGGGGAAAATACTCTCCTGATGTTGTGGCTTTAGTTTCAATGTTAAGTTTGTTTTTGGTTGGAATATTAACACTAGAAGAAACTCTAAGTGGTTTTAGTAATCCAACAGTAATTATGATAGCTTCTTTATTTATAATTGGAGAAGGTCTTTCACAAACAGGATGGACTGCTTTAGCAGGAAAAAAGTTAATAAGTCTTGCTAAAAATAGTGTTCCAAAATTATTAATAATTATTACACTAGGTTCTGGAGTTTTATCTGGTTTTGTTAGAAACACAGGAACTGTTGCTACATTATTACCAGCCACAATTTCATCTGCATGGAGTATTGGAACAATGCCTTCTAAAATATTAATTCCAGTTGCTTTTGGTTCTAATACTGGTGGTCTATTAACTTTAACAGGTACGCCCCCAAATATTATTGTAAATAACTCATTAATAGAAGCTGGTTATGATGGTTTTTCTTTTTTTGAATTTGCTTTAATAGGTTTACCCCTTTTAATCATAGCCATTTTATATTTTAGATTTATTGGCTTTAAATTATTACCAAAAAACAAAACTAATAACAAACCCATTAATATTGATTCTACCCTGCATGAATGGATTGAAGCTTATAAAATAGAAAATGATTATTACAGATTAAGAATTAGATCAATTTCTCCTTTAATTAATAGAAAAATTAGTGAGTGGGATTTAGAAAACGAATATCAAATAAATATTGTTCGATTAAAAAGAAGACACCCAAATAGATTAAAAGGTACACAGCCTTTTATAGAGCTTCCAGAAAAAGATACTGAACTAAGATATCATGATATTATTACTGTAAAAGGAACAACAGAAAGTATTAATAAACTGATGATTACTTTTAGATTAGGACTTTTACCAAAGGAATCTGCAAAAAGCGAATTAAGACACAATTTAATAAATCAAGAAGTTGGTATGTCTGAAGTTCTGGTAACTCCAAAATCATTTTTAATTGGAAGAAAGATTAAAATCCAAGAATATTTTAAAAGATATGGTGTACAAGTTTTAGCTACTTCTAGAAATAGAAAACCTTTTATAGATGAAGAAATTAGAGTTAATTCTGGAGATAGCTTCATTATTAGAGGCCCTTGGGAAAATATAGAGAATTTAAAAAACAACCATAAAAACGTTGTTGTTGTTGGTAGACCTGAAGAATTACTTAAGGATGTAGATGAATTAACAGGCAAATCTTTTATTGCATTGGCGGCTTTATTAATTATGATTGTTTTATTAGTTGTAAAAGCGGTGCCTGGTGCAATAGCAGCTTTAATTTCTGCTGGTATTGTTTTATTTTCTGGTTGTGTTCCATTTTCAAAAGCGTATAAAAGCATAAGTTTTACTAGTGTTGTTATGATTGCTGCAATGATTCCTATGGGTTTAGCAATTCAAAAAACTGGAGCTGCAGAAATGATTTCTAATTCAATAATTAGTGTTCTAGGTAAAGAAAAACCTATTCTATTAATTGGAGGCATTTTTATTTTAACAACTACATTTAGTCAGTTTATAAATAATTCTGCAACAGCTGTTTTAATGGCACCTATAGTAATATTAGCTGCAAATAAATTAAATATTTCACCAGAACCAGTATTAATTACTATTGCCATTAGTGCCTCAACTGCTTTTTTAACGCCAATTGGTACAACTACCAATGCAATGGTTATGAGTTCAGGAGGATATAAGTTTATGGATTACTTTAAGGTTGGTTTTCCATTACTAATAATATTTTTAATTACAACCTTACTATTAGTGCCAATAATATGGCCATTTTAATTTAATCATCTAAAACTTTTATTATGGAAATTTTAATCAAAACAAATAAACCAGATTTATCACAATATGGTATTAATAATGCTCAAGTTCATTGGGATTTATCTTCTGAAGAATTACAGAAAATAACTGTTGATAAAAAAATGGGTAAAGAAACTACAAATGGTACTTTAGCTATTAATACAGGAAAATTTACAGGAAGATCTCCTCAAGATAGATTTTTAGTAAAAGATGAATACACTAAAGATATTGTATGGTGGGGAAAAACAAACAAACCTATTTCTCCAGAAAACTTTGATAAATTACAAAATAATATTGTCGATTTTCTTTCAAATAAAGAGTTATTTGCTAGAGATGGATATGTTTGTGCAGATCCAAAATATAGAACAAATATTAGAACAATAACTCAATATCCTTGGTCTAATATGTTTGTTAATAATATGTTTTTAAGATTAACAGAAGAAGAACATAAAGATTTTAAAGAAGATTGGTTAATTCTTTGTGCTCCTGCATATGTTTGCGATAACCCTAAAGAATATGGAATAAGACAAGGTAATTTTTCAATCTTAAATTTTACAAAGAAAGTTGCTTTGGTTGGAGGTTCTGCTTATACAGGTGAAATAAAAAAAGGTATTTTCTCTGCTTTAAATTTAATTTTACCTACAGAAAAGAACGTTTTACCTATGCATTGTTCTGCAAATGTAGGTGAAGATGGAGATACTGCTATTTTCTTTGGTTTATCTGGTACTGGTAAAACTACTTTATCTGCAGATCCAAATAGAAAATTAATTGGTGATGATGAACATGGTTGGACTGCTGAAAATAGAATATTTAATTTTGAGGGTGGTTGTTATGCAAAAGTTATTGATTTAACTGAAGAAAAAGAACCAGAAATTTATAGAGCTATTAAACCAGGTGCTATTCTTGAGAATGTAATTTTTAAAGAAAATAGAGAAGTAGATTATTTTGATAGTAGTATAACTCAAAATACTCGTGTAAGTTATCCTATAACTCATATAGACAATATTCAAACACCTTCTTATGAAGACAATCCTAAGAATATTTTCTTTTTAACTTGTGATGCTTTTGGTGTATTGCCTCCAATATCAAAATTAACTTCAGGACAAGCTGCCTATCATTTTATTTCTGGATATACTGCAAAAGTAGCTGGTACAGAAGCTGGAATAACAGAGCCAGTTCCTTCATTTTCAGCTTGTTTTGGTGAGCCTTTTATGCCTCTTCATCCTACAAAATATGCTGAAATGCTTAGTGCAAAAATGGAAGAAGCAGGTGTAAATGTTTGGCTAATTAACACAGGTTGGTCTGGAGGTCCTTATGGTGTAGGTTCTCGTATTAAATTAAAATACACAAGAGCAATGATTAGTGCTGCATTAGAAGGGAAATTAGAAGATGTAGAATTTGAACAACACCCAATATTTGGTTTATTTATGCCTAAATACTGTCCAGGTGTGCCTACAGAAATGTTAGACCCAATGAATACTTGGTTACAAAAAGGTGCTTATGTTTCTAAAGCGATTCATTTAGCTCACTTTTTTCATCTAAATTTTGAAAAATTTTCAAGTGAAGCTTCTAAACATATTGTAGAGGGAGGCCCATTAATTGATGAGCATCATCATTTAGAAGATCATATTTAATAATAATTAAAGGCTAGATGCAAAAAGTCTAGCCTTTATTTTTGAGAATGAAAAAGATACTTATTCTATACTTTTCCATTTTAGCAACCCCTATTCTTTATAGTCAAACAAAAGCTGAAAAGAATTTTGGAAGCTGGTATACATATCATGGAATCCATAAGGTTTCTAAAAAATGGAGTATTAATTCTGGTTTCCAAGAAAGAAATTATCAAACATTTCAAAATTATAATTTGATTTTATTTTATACAGGAGTTAATTATAAAATAAATAAAAAATGGACAGCTAATATTGGTTATGGTTACTTAGATATAGATAGAACTTTCGATCCAGATGTAACTCCTAATACAAAAGAGCATCGAATTTTTGAACAAATTTTTTACAAAACAAAATATTTTAAAATTCCTTTTTATCATCGATTAAGATTAGAGCATAGAAATCTTTATTCAATGGGAAATTATACTTTAATCAATAGAATTAGATATCGATTAAAAGCTAAAATTCAAATATATAGATCAATTTATGGAAATATAAGTAACGAATCTTTTTTTAATTTTAAAGGAGATTTATATCCAGAAAATAGATTTTATTCTGCACTAGGTTATACTTTTTCTAAAAATATTTCTTTAGAAATTGGATATTTAAATCAATATATTAATAAACAAAGTTTAGATAGATTACAAGTTGGTTTAATCTTAAGAACAGGTATTTAATATTATTTTGCTTTTTTTATGGCTTGTTCAATATCATAAATTAAATCTTCTGGCTCTTCAATACCAACAGAAAACCTGATTAAACCATCTTTTATCCCTCTTTCTAAACGCTCTTCTTCACTAAGAAGTGCATGCGTAGTTTGAGTTGGACTAACAGTTGTACTTTCTAAACCAGCTAAACTCATAGAAGGTTTTATTAAGTTTAAATGATTTTGAAATTTCATAGCATCAATACCTTCTTTTAATTCAAAAGACAACATAGCTCCATATCCTTTCATTTGTTTTTTAGCCAATTCATATTGTGGGTGACTTTGCAAACCAGGATAATAGACATTATCAATATCATTATTATTCTCTAGATATTCTGCCATAATTTGTGCATTTTCTGTTTGTGCTTTTACTCTTAGATTCAAAGTTTTTAAACTTCTTTCTAATAACCATACAGTTTGATCGCTTAAATTACCTCCAAGGTTAATGGCTGTTTTCCAAATTTGCTCTATATTCTCTTTAGTTGAAGCAACAGCACCTGCAGAAATATCAGAATGACCTCCCATATATTTTGTTGCTGAATGAATAACAATATCAATTCCAAAATCTATAGGGTTTTGATTGATAGGAGATGCAAAAGTATTATCAATCATGGTTAAAATATGATACTCTTTTGCTAGTTCAGAGATGGCCTTCATATTGGTAATTCCTAACAAAGGATTAGAAGGTGTTTCTATATAAATAACTTTCGTATTTTCTTTAATTAACGGTTTAAAATCTTCAATTTTATCACTTTCCGTAAACGAATATTCTATACCATATTTATCAAATTCAGTGACAATAAAATTGTATGCTCCACCATAAATAACTTGCTGAATAACAACATGATCACCCCTTTTAAGAAAAGCAAACATTGAAGATGATATTGCAGCCATGCCAGAACTAAAAATTAAAGCATCTTCTGTGTTTTCTAGGGCAGCAATTTTTTTGCATAACATTTCTTGATTTGGAGTATTATAATATCTTGGATAGCGCTTAATATCTACTCCATCAAAAGCATAAGAAGTAGACATATACATAGGCGAAACTGCTCCTTTAAACTGTTCGTCTATAACCTCGCCAACATGAACACAAGTTGTATTTAATCCAAGTTTATTTTTAGTATTCATTTTATAGAATTTTTGAATTGCTAATTTAACAAAACTTAAAAACATAGTGTCTTTAAAAAATAATATCTTCGTTTTATGATATCAGTTTTACTTATTGGTAAAGGCAATATAGCAACTCACCTTTTTGAGGCCTTTTCTAACCTAAAAGAAATTAAGGTTACCCAAATAAATTCTAGAGAATTAGATAATATACCTAATGCAGATATTACAATAATTGCTGTCTCTGATGATGCTATAGCAGAAGTTTCTAATAAAATTAACAATAATTTTGTGGTACATACTTCAGGAAGTTTTGCAATGACTCATCTTAAAAACAAAACAAGAAAAGGTGTTTTTTATATGCTACAGACTTTTACCAAAAATAAAAAAGTAGACTTTTCTAAAGTTCCTTTTTGTCTGGAGGCTGAAGATAAAAATGATTATCAATTATTAGAAAAATTAGCAAAATTGTTGAGTGAACATATTTATAATATTGATTCAGAACAACGTAAAAAACTACATGTAGCTGCTGTTTTTGTAAACAACTTCACTAATCATATGTATAAGATTGGTAATGAAATTTGTAAAGAAAATAATATACCTTTTAAAATATTAAGTCCATTAATAGACGAAACAGCTTCTAAAATCAAAACGCTTTCACCAGAAAAAGCACAAACAGGACCAGCAATTAGAAATGATGAAGAAACAATAAAAAATCATTTAAATTTGCTTTCAGAAAATAATCAAGAAATTTATAAACTCTTAACAAAATCTATCCAGAATGGAAATTAGCTATAAGCAAATCTTACATAAAATTAATACATTTATTTTTGATGTTGATGGTGTTTTAACAAACGGAATGTTAACTATTATGCCTGATGGAGAACTAGTTAGACACATGAATGTGAAAGATGGCTATGCTATGAAACTAGCTTTAAACAAAGGATTTAAAGTTTGTATTATTTCAGGTGGTACAAACCAAGCTGTAAAAAGTAGATTAGCTGCTTTAGGTATTGAAGACATTTATTTGGGTGCTCATGACAAGATAAAACAATATCAAGAAATCATTGAAAAGTATAATTTGCAAGCAGATAATATTCTATATATGGGTGATGACATTCCTGATTTGCCTGTAATGACAAAAGTTGGTTTGTCTTGCTGTCCAAATGATGCTGTTCCAGAAATACAACAAATTTCTAAATACATTTCTAATAAAAAAGGTGGTGAAGGCTGTGTTAGAGATGTTATTGAACAAGTGCTAAAAGTTAATGGAAAATGGAACGATTATTTTGATGCTGAAGATTAATTTAAATTATTAAAAAATGAAAAAACTGTTTACATTATTATTACTGGTAGTTGTAATGAATGCAAACTCTCAAACTATTTTTGGAAAATGGAACTCAACAAACGATGATACAGGTAAAATTGATTCAGTAGTTGAGATTTATGAGGAAAATGGTAAAGCATTTGCTAAAATTGTAGAAATTAAAGATGAAAACAGACAAAATGCTGTTTGTGAAGAATGCACTGGAAATAATAAAAATAAACCAATTTTAGGATTAGAAATTTTATCAGGTTTAGAAAAAGATAATGATGAATGGTCAGGAGGAAAAATCTTAGATCCTAGAAATGGAAAGATATACAAGTGTTTTATAAAATTAGAAGAGCCTAATAAATTAAAATTAAGAGGTTATATAGGTTTTTCTCTTTTGGGTAAAACTAAATATTGGACTAGAGCTGAATAATCTTAATTCTTTTCTTCAAGCATTGGTACAAAAGCAAAATCTCCTAACTCGTGTTTTTCGAATTCAGTTGCAGATTTTCGAATAAACTGTGTCATGATTTGCGTTTTATCTCCAACAGGTATTAATAACATACCTCCTACTTTTAGTTGTGCTAATAAAGGTTTTGGTACATAAGGTGCACCTGCAGTAACAATAATTTTATCAAAAGGAGCTTGTTCTGGTAATCCTTTATAGCCATCACCAAAAATAAATTTCTTAGGATTATAGTTCAGCTTAGGTAAAAAACGAGATGTCTTTTTAAACAATTCACGTTGTCTTTCTATGGTAAAAACTTCTGCTTTTAACAATAATAAAACTGCTGTTTGGTAACCAGAACCTGTACCAATTTCTAGAACCTTATCCCCTTTTTTAATAGCTAAGGTTTGAGACTGAAAAGCAACTGTATAAGGCTGAGAAATGGTTTGTTCTGCTGCAATTGGAAATGCTTTATCTTGATAAGCATGAGACTCAAAACTAGAATCAATAAATAAATGTCTAGGAATTTCACGAATAGCATGTAAAACATTTTCATCTGTAATCCCTTTTGCTTTTAATACATTAGCGAGCTGATTTCTAAGACCTTGATGTTTTGCTGTATCCTTCAATTTTATCTAATTTCTAAAATCTAAAAGTAATAATAAATTGAATTAAATTCTTATAAAATTGTATCTTTGTTAGCATTAAATTTCAAAATTTAAATTCTTTTAAAAACAATCATTTATGCTTAAAGTTGGGGTTTTAGGAGCTGGTCATCTAGGAAAAATACATTTAAAATTATTACAACAATCTTCTAAATACCAATTGGTTGGGTTTTATGACCCTTCAGAAGAAAATGCTAATAAAGTTGCTGAAGAATTTGGGTATACATCTTACAACTCAATAGACGAATTAATTGATGCTGTAGATGTTGTAGATATTGTAACTCCTACTCTTTCTCATTTTGAGTGTGCAAAAAATGCAATTGAAAAAGGTCGTCATATTTTTATTGAAAAACCAATTGCTAAAACAATTTTAGAAGCTGAAGCTATTAAAACCTTAGCAAGTCAATACCATGTAAAAGGTCAAGTGGGTCATGTAGAGCGTTTTAATCCAGCTTTTACTGCTGTAAAAGACATGATAGATAACCCAATGTTTATAGAAACACATAGGTTAGCAGAATTTAATCCAAGAGGTACAGATGTGCCTGTAGTATTAGATTTAATGATACATGATATAGACATTATTCTTTCAGTAGTAAAATCTAAGGTTAAAAATATACACGCAAGTGGTATTTCTGTAATTTCTGAAACTCCAGATATTGCCAACGCAAGAATAGAATTCGAAAATGGTTGTGTAGCTAATCTAACTTCTAGTAGAATATCTATGAAAAATATGCGTAAAACTCGCTTTTTTCAAAAAGATGCTTACATATCTGTAGATTTATTAGAGAAAAAAGCAGAAGTGGTTAAAATGAAAGATGCACCTGAAAATCCTGGTGATTTTGATATGATTTTACAAAATGATGAAGGCGTAAAAAAACAGATTTATTTTGATAATCCACAAGTAACAAATAACAATGCAATTCTAGATGAACTAGAAACTTTTGCAGATGCCATAAATAATGATACAACACCTATTGTAACTTTAAATAATGGTGCAGAAGCACTTAGAATTGCACAGTGGGTAATAGATAGTTTTTAAAAAAAATAAAGATATAAATATGAAGAATATAGCAGTTATTGGAGCTGGAACAATGGGAAATGGAATTGCGCATACTTTTGCTCAATTTGATTATAATGTACAATTAATTGATGTTTCTGAAGAAGCTTTAAAAAGAGGTGTTGCAACGATTACTAAAAATTTAGATAGAATGGTTGCTAAAGAAAAAATTACAAAAGAGACTAAAGAAAAAACACTTAATAACATAACTACTTATACTTCTATAAAAGAAGGCGTAAAATATGCAAGTTTAGTTGTTGAAGCTGCTACAGAAAACAGTGTTTTAAAAGCTAAAATATTTAAAGAGTTAGATGAAGTTTGTCCTGAAGACACCATTTTAGCAACAAATACTTCTTCTATTTCTATTACTCAAATTGCTGCTGAAACTAAAAGAGCAGATAAAGTAATAGGTATGCATTTTATGAACCCTGTACCTATTATGAAATTAGTAGAAATTATTAGGGGCTATAACACATCTGATGAAGTTACAGATTTTATTGTTAACTTATCTAAGAAAATAAATAAAATACCTGTAGAAGTAAATGATTATCCAGGCTTTGTTGCTAATAGAATTTTAATGCCAATGATTAATGAATCTATAGAAACATTATATAATGGTGTTGCAGGTGTAGCTGAAATTGATACTGTTATTAAATTAGGAATGGCTCATCCAATGGGTCCTTTACAATTAGCAGATTTTATTGGTTTAGATGTTTGTTTATCTATACTAAATGTAATGTATGATGGATTTAAAAATCCTAAATACGCTCCTTGCCCACTTTTAGTAAATATGGTTATGGCTGGTAAATTAGGAGTGAAATCTGGAGAAGGTTTTTATGATTATTCAGAAAGCAGAAAAGCAGAAAACGTAGCTAAAATGTTTGCTTAATTTAATGATAAAAAAAGCTATTCTTTTTTTTACATTTTTCTTTGTTACATATTGTTATAATCAAAACAAAAAAGATTGGAGTTTAACCCCAAAGAAAATTGGGGTTCTTTATAACTATGGGGCTGAAGATAATTTTTTGTTTGATGATAAGGATTACACCTATTCTACAAATACCTTGAAGATTCAGGTTTTTTACAACTTAGGTTCTTGGAGAAATTTTGACTTTGAATTGATTGTGCAACCACAAGTTCAGTTTTTACAACATCAATTATTAAATGAGTTTTATGTTACTCCAGATCAAGAAAATTTCAGAGAAAAAATAGCTGAATTTATTCAACCCAAAAACATGAACTTATATGGTATTGAGTTTGGTTTTGCTGGTAAAAAAGAATTATTCAAAAAATTAGATTTACAGGCTTCTATAAGTTTAGGTTTCTCTTATATAGATACAAGAACAGAACGTTTAGCCAAAGGATTTACTTTTATAGAAAATTTCTCTTTAGGTTTTTCTTATCAAATATTTAAAGAATCATTTTTATATATAGGTTCAAATTTTGGCCATGTTTCTAATCTAAATTTTCAAAAACCAAATGATGGTTACAATATTTTAGGATTAGAAATTGGATATTCTGTAAATATTGGAAAATAAACACCATCAATTATAATTAATCTTGATAGTTTTAATATCTTTATAAAAAATTATTATAAATGACAATCACTCAACTTAAATATGTTTTATCAGTAGCAGAATATCAAAATTTTACTGTTGCAGCAGAACATAGTTTTGTAACTCAGCCAACCTTAAGCATGCAAATTCAAAAATTAGAAGATGAATTAGATGTGCAAATATTTAATCGTTCTAAAAAACCTATAGAGCTTACAGAAGTTGGTAAAAAAATTGTTGAACAAGCTAAAGTTATTGTAGATGAAAGCAATAGAATTATAGATATCGTTCATCAACAAAAAGGATTTATTGGAGGAGAATTTAAACTAGGCATTATCCCAACTATTATGCCTACATTATTGCCAATGTTCTTAAATAATTTCACTAAAAAGTACCCTAAAGTTAAGCTAATCATAGAAGAATTAACTACAGAAGAAATTATTAAAAAATTAACTGATGGTCATATAGATGCTGCAATTGCTGCTACTCCTTTAGAAAATGAAACTATAAAAGAAAGACCTTTATACTATGAACCATTTGTTGGTTTAATACCTCAAAACCACAGATTATACAACAATAAAAAAATAGATGTTGATGAGTTAGAAGTAGATGATATTTTACTTTTAGAAGATGGACATTGTTTTAAAGACAGTGTCATTAACTTATGTAGAGCACATAAAATTGATAATAAAAAAGGGTTTCAATTAGAAAGTGGAAGTTTTGATACATTAATTAAATTGTCTAAAGAAGGCTTAGGAATGACGCTTCTACCCTATTTACATACTTTAGATTTAAATAGTAAAGACAAAAGCTTTTTAAGAGAGTTTAAAACTCCTCCTCCTGCAAGAGAAGTGAGTTTAATTTATCATAAATCTCAATTAAAAATGCAATTGATAGAAGCTTTAAAGAAAACTATAGATGGAGTTATAAAAGGGGCTATTGCTTTTTCTGATGTAAAAATCATTAGTCCTATTCAGAAAAAATAAAAAAAGGAAGCTGAAAAGCTTCCTTTTTTTTATGAATACATTTTAGTTCTTAATTCTTTAATTTTTGGATCTGATAGATAATCATCGAAAGTAGTATATCTATCTATTACACCTTTTGGCGTTAATTCTATTACTCTGTTTGAAACTGTTTGTGCAAACTCATGATCATGAGTTGTAAACATTACAGTTCCTTTAAAATTAATTAAAGAATTGTTTAATGCTTGTATAGATTCTAAGTCTAAGTGGTTAGTTGGTTCATCTAACAAAAGAATGTTTGCTCTTTTCATCATCATTTTAGAGAGCATACAACGTACTTTTTCTCCTCCAGATAATACGTTACTTTTCTTAAGTGCTTCTTCACCTGAAAAAATCATTTTTCCTAAAAATCCTCTTAAAAACACTTCTTCTCGCTCTTCTTCTGTTTGTGCATATTGTCTTAGCCAGTCTACCAAATTTAAACTACCATCTTTAAAGTATTCAGAATTGTCTAATGGTAAATAAGACTGAGTTGTAGTTACACCCCAACTAAATTTACCTGAATCTGCTTTATCATTATCTGTAATAATTTGATAGAATGCAGTTACAGCTCTAGAGTTTTTAGAGATAACTGCAACTTTATCTCCTTTTTGTAAGTTTATATCTACATTAGAAAATAATTTTTCTCCTTCAAAAGTTTTGGTTAACCCTTCTACATTTAAAATTTGATCTCCTGCTTCTCTATCTCTATCAAAAATAATTGCTGGATAACGTCTACTAGAAGGTTTAATATCTTCTACATTAAGTTTTTCAATCATTTTTTTACGAGAAGTAGCTTGTTTAGATTTTGCTACGTTTGCAGAAAAACGACGAATAAATTCTTCTAATTCTTTCTTCTTATCTTCTGCCTTTTTGTTTTGTTGAGCTCTTTGTTTTGCTGCTAACTGACTAGATTCGTACCAAAAAGTATAGTTACCAGAAAAGTGGTTTATTTTACCAAAATCTATATCAGAAATATGTGTACACACTGCATCTAAAAAGTGTCTATCATGCGAAACCACAATTACACAATTATCATAATTAGCTAAGAAATTCTCTAACCAACCAATAGTTTCAAAATCTAGGTCGTTAGTAGGCTCATCCATAATTAAAACATCAGGACTACCAAATAATGCTTGTGCTAATAATACTCTTACTTTTTGTTTACCATCTAAATCTTGCATCATGCTATAATGCAATTCTTCTGTAATACCTAAGTTAGATAGCATTGCTGCTGCATCAGAATCTGCATTCCAACCATTCATCTCTTCAAACTTTACTTGAAGTTCTCCAATCTTTTCTGCGTTTTCATCAGTATAATCTGCATAAAGCGCATCTATTTCTTTCTTAATAGCAAATAACTCTTTATTACCCATTACTACAGTTTCTAATACAGGAAACTCATCATAAGCATTATGGTTTTGCTCTAAAACAGACATTCTTTTTCCTGGTTCTATAGAAACATGACCAGATGTAGGATCCATTTTTCCAGATAATATTTTTAGAAAAGTAGATTTTCCTGCACCATTTGCACCAATAATCCCATAGCAATTACCAGATTGAAATTTGGTATTTACTTCATCAAACAATACTCTTTTACCAAATTGAACAGATAAATTAGAAACAGATAACATATTACTATTTTTTAATTTTTTGCAAAAGTACTAAATAGAATTGCTTTACAATAATTTATCCCCTTTTTTATAAGTTTTTGCTTTAAAAAGTTGGGTTTTTATTGAGTAATTTTTAACAGCGTATTAACAAGCTTAAGTAGTTGGAATATATATTTTTGTTTGATTAATATCCTATAATTATATATGTATAAACAATTACGTTTTCTTGTATATATTTTGTTTACAATCTTACTAGTTAGCTGTGGTAAGGATGACAAAAAAACGACTACTTATTTTGGTGGTAAAATTATTAATCCGAAATCGGATAAGATAATTTTATATGCAAATGAAATAGCAATTGATACTTTTTTATTAAACGAAAACAACAAGTTTTTTGCAGAATTAAAGAATATTAAAGAAGGTCTTTATTACTTTATACATGGTAATGAAAATCAATATATGTATTTAGAGCCAAAAGATAGCTTGCTAATTCGTTTAAATACATGGGATTTCGATGAATCTTTAGTTTTTGCTGGTAAAGGTGCAGATAGAAATAATATTTTAATAGATTGTTTTTTAGAAACCGAAAAAGATGATAAGCTTTTTTATCAATACAATAAATTAAATCCTAAAGCTTTTCAAAGTAAAATAGATTCTATTAAAAAAATTAAATACACTACCCTACAACAATATTTAGAAAATCACCCTAATGAAACTGAAGGATTTGAAAAGATATTAAATGTTGCATTAACATATCCACTTTACGCAAGAATAGAGAAATATCCATTAGTATATTCTAAAAAAACAGATGTTAATATTTTTCCAGAATTAGAAAAATCTTTCTATAACCATAGAAAAAACATCGAATTTAATGATAGTTCATTGTTTTATTATCCTCCTTACTCTTATTTTATTAGAAATTATTTATACAATAAAACGTATTCATTAGGTCATCCTCCATTAATAAAAGAATATACATCTAAGTTTACTGTAGATTTATTAAATACGATAAACTCAGAGATTTCTTCAGAAACTTCAAGAAACGCATTTTTAAAGCAAACAGTAATAAGTCATTTCTATAATAAATCTTCATCTGATATAAATGGAGATACTTTTGATCGTTATTTTGAGTTGACAACAAATGAAGCTGATAAAAAAGATATTCAAAACTTAATAAACGATACTAAAGCAATAGGTATAAATGACAAGTTTCCTAATTTTATAATAACTGATTACACCAATAAAGAACACAATATTAAAGATGTAATTAAAAATAAAAATGTTTTATTACTTTTTTGGAATCCTAATAATGTTTCTGAATGGTATATTAAATCAAGAATTGAGTATTTAGCTAATAAATTTCAAAATATTGATTTTATACAAATTAAAATACATGGTGAGTTAGAAAAGAGCATAAAAAATCTTGACATAAAAAATCAATATTACTTAAACTCAAATAGTGAAGCTTTTAAATATTTATCAAGTAAAATGCCAAGATCTATCTTAGTTAATAAAGATGGTATTGTTGCTAATGGTTATGCTTCTATATCTTCTTACAACTTAAATTCTTACTTAAAAAACTTAAATTCATATAAAAATTAAGATTTTTTAAGTTATCTATTTTATTTACAGTACATTTGCACGATTTTTAATTAGAGATTAACTAATTAAGAATCAAGTCCAATTTTATAATCGGGTTTACAGGTGGGCGTTCTGTGAATCCACAAAAACACAGTAATGTCAACATTTAAAGAACTAGGTTTAAAAGAAACCATAGTTAAAGCATTGACGGATTTAGGTTACGAAAAACCAACCGTTATTCAAGAAAAAGCAGTTCCACAAATTATTTCATCTACAGACGATTTAAAAGCTTTTGCACAAACAGGAACAGGAAAAACAGCAGCTTTTAGTTTACCAATTTTACAATTAGTTGATGCTAATAGTAAAAATACACAAGCTATTATTTTATCTCCAACAAGAGAATTGGCTGTTCAAATAGGAAAAAATATTGAAGAATTTTCTAAATATTTAAAAGGTATTAAAGTTGCTACAGTTTATGGTGGAGCAAATATTGAAGAACAAATGAGAGCTTTAAAAAAAGGAGCTCAAATTGTTGTAGGTACACCAGGAAGAACAGTAGATTTAATTAAGAGAAGAGCCTTAAAGTTAGGTAATGTAGAATGGTTGGTTTTAGATGAAGCAGATGAAATGCTAAATATGGGCTTTAAAGACGAGTTAGATGCTGTCTTAGAAGCAACACCAGAAACAAAGCAAACTTTATTATTTTCTGCAACTTTTCCTCATGAAGTAGAAGCAATTGCCAAAAATTATATGACAAAACCTGTTGAAGTTACTTCAGGTGAAAAAAATCAAGGTTCAGATAATGTAAGTCATGAATATTATTTGGTAACAGAAAGAACTAGATACCCAGCTTTAAAAAGAATAGCAGATTTAAATCCAGATATTTATGCAATTATTTTCTGTAGAACTAGAAGAGAAACTCAGCAAGTTGCAGACCAATTAATAAAAGATGGTTATAATGCAGATGCTTTACATGGAGATTTATCTCAAGCACAGAGAGATTCTGTTATGGGTAAATTTAGAACCAAAAACATTCAATTATTAGTAGCAACAGATGTTGCTGCTCGTGGATTAGATGTTAACGAATTAACACATGTTATTAATCATAAGTTACCTGATCAAATAGAAAACTACAATCATAGAAGTGGTAGAACTGGTAGAGCTGGTAATACAGGTATTTCTATAGTTTTAGTAAATAATAAAGAAAAAGGTAAATTAAGACCTATAGAAAGAATCATAAAGAAAAAGTTTGTTGAAACTAAAGTTCCTTCTGGAAAAGAAATTTGTCAAAATCAATTAATGCATTTAATTGATAAAGTTCAAAATATAGAAGTGAACGAATCTGAGATTAAAGACTTTTTACCTAGTATTTATGAAAAGTTAGAAGGTTTTTCTAGAGAAGAATTAATCCAAAAGTTTGTTTCATTAGAATTCAATCAATTTTTATCTTATTATGAAAATGCAAAAGATTTAAACGATTTATCTTCAAGAGAAAACTCTAGAGCAAGAGCTACAAGTGATGATATGACTCGTTTCTTTATCAACATTGGTAGAAAAGATAGATTAAACCCTGCTAAATTAATAGGTTTAATTAACGACCAAGAAATTGGTGATAAAATAGAAATTGGCGCAATTGATATTTTAGATACTTTTTCTTTCTTTGAAGTTGATAAAAATTATGAAGAAAAAACATTAGAAGCTTTTGCTGCTAATCAACCAGATTTTGATGGTAGAAGTGTTAATGTAGAAGTTACTAAAAAAGAACGTACAGGAGGAGGAAGTAGTAGACGTGGAAAAAAACCTTTTGGTAAAAAAGATGGAGGTTTTGGAAGACGTAGAAATAACGAAAACTCATCTAAAGGTTCTGATGATAGAGGAAGAAGAAGATCTGACAATCGTTCTTCTGATAGAAAGAGAAGTTCTAGTGATAGAAAACCTAGTGGTTTTGGTAGAAAACGAAGAGAAAGATAATATACAATAAAAAAGCCTCACTAATTGTGAGGCTTTTTTTATTCTTTAGTTTTTAAATAAGCAACTACTGCCCTTCTTATGTCAAAAGACAACTCTTTTTCTTTAGGATTAGAAACATTAGTTACAGATTTATCTTTAGAAGATAGAAAAGGTATATCAAATCCTTTTAAAAGATAATCTGAAAATGCAACTGTATAAGTTTTAGTGGTAAGTAAAGGTTTCCCTTTTATATACCAAATATTATTCTTCTTAGATATATTGTGATGATGCAAGTAAGCTCCTGTGCCTTTTGCTAATTCTCCATAATCTAAAACACGTTTAAACAATCTACCTTTAATATCTGCTTTTAATACTGCTCCTCCATAAGGTAAAACCCTAAAAATATCTACAGCAGTAATATTACCCTCAAGCTCATCATCAATTCTAATAGAACCACCATTTACAATTGCTGCATCAACTTTATCATTAAAAGAATAAGACATTGCTGCTGTTATTACTTTACCTAGATTTGTTGGTTCACTTCTTATAGGTGTATCTCTTCCATCTAGTGGTATTTTTGCATTATAAATAACCTCATTTGGTTGTGGAATAATATCTTTAATCTTAGTTGTTAAAATAGTTTGCCATTTGTCTACAATTTCTCCAACTTTTTGATCAGCAACAATACTATCAGTTATTTCATGTAATTTGGAATCTATAATAGTCTTTTTAGTTTTTTTATCGTATGTGATTCTATGTATATAGGCTGTCTTAGCATTAGCATCTGCTTTAGTGATAATAGAATTACCAACCTTTTCATATTTATTAGTATGCTCATGACCTCCCATAATTAAAGGGATATTTGGTAATAATTTTGCAATTCTTTTATCATTATTTATTTTAACATGCGTTAAGCCAAAAACAACATCTACAGAATCTTTTATGGCAGCATAAGCTGCTCTTGCTTTAACAAACATATTCCCATATTCTACATATTCTTTTGGATTTGATGGTATACAAACACTAATAAAACCAATTTTAATAGTTGTTCCATCTTCATCAATAATTTCTTTTATTAAAGTTCCTTTTAAAGGAATTCTCTTTCCCTCTCTTTCTTTATAAAATGGAATTGATTTACCATTTTTTTTTAACTTAACATTTGATGAAATCCAAGAAAAATTACTCTCATTTAAACGTTTTTGTAAATCTTGCTGAGATAAATCAAATTCATGATTACCAAATGCAACTGCATCAAAATTCATGGCATTCATAACTTCTACCATTTGTTTTCCACGAACTCTTTCATCATCAACCTTTAAAGTACCAATTAAAGAAGGGTTTAAAAAATCTCCTGCCAAAAACAACATTGTATTTTTGTTTTCTTTTAGCAAGTTTTGATGTAATGTTTCTACTCTAGCCATTCCACCATATTTTCCACCTTGAATGGGTGCTATTTCATAAACATCATTTATTTGTAGAAAAGTGAAGTCAATCTTATCATCATCTTTATTACAAGAAAAAAATATTGCAAATGATAAAATATATAGGATGTTTTTTAAAATTTTCATTTAAAATTTAATATTTAATTGTAATTAAATCTTTACAATTTGTAATTATTTAATGATTAAAAACCTCTAAAGCTTTGTTATATGCACTTTCAAAGCTCATGGGTTTTATATTCGTATCTGCCTTTTGCGCAGTAAAATAGCTTACTAATTTCTCAGTTGGCATATTACCTGTTAGCTCATCTTTAGCCATTGGGCAACCTCCATAGCCTTTTATTGCTCCATCAAATCTATTGCAGCCAGCTTTGTAAGCTGCATCTACTTTTTCATGCCATTTATCTGGAGTTGTATGCAAATGTGCACCAAATTCTATTTTTGGATATTTAGGAATTAAATTAGAAAATAAATAAGAAATTACATCTGGAGTAGAACTACCAATTGTATCTGAAAGTGATAAAATCTTTACCCCCATATTAGAAAGCTTCTCTGTCCACTCACCTACTATTTCTACATTCCAAGGGTCTCCATAAGGGTTTCCAAATCCCATAGATAAATATGCTACAACTTCTTTATTATGTTTGTCTGCAAGATTTAAAATATCATCTAGAGTTTTTATAGATTCTGCAATTGTTTTATGCGTATTACGCATTTGAAAGTTTTCTGATATAGAAAAAGGATAGCCTAAATAATCTATTTCTTTAAACTTTACAGCATCATTAGCTCCTCTAGTATTTGCTATTATAGCTAGTAATTTACTATTAGTTTTAGTTAAATCTAACTTTGCTAAAACTTCAGCAGTATCTCTCATTTGAGGGATTGCTTTTGGTGAAACAAAGCTTCCAAAATCTATAGTATCAAAGCCTACATTAAGTAAAGAATTGATATATAATGCCTTTTTATCTGTAGAAATAAAATGCGATTTTATCCCTTGCATGGCATCTCTTGGACATTCTATGATTTTGACTTTTTTCATTAATTTCAAAGATAATTATTATAAATGGAATACATAAAAAAATAAATATTAGGCATAAAAAAAATCCCATCAAATTATGATGGGATTTTAAATTGATTTAAATCATATTATATATTAGAACCAATATTACCTTGAGCTACAATAGTACTTAATTGAGTTGCACTTAAATGAACATTTATATACCCATTAAAGGTTAAAATTTCATCAAAAGAAATTGGTGTATTGTTGTCTAAAACTTCTACTTGAGTCATACTCATTCCTGTATTTCCATCAACTGGATTAAAAGAAAATGCGATTGGACCACCTGTTGCAGCATCATTTTCATGAATATGTGCAGGATGTGAACCATTTGCAGGTGTATTCATAATATTTAATACTGCTAAAGCAGAACCATCTACTCTTTTATAGAAAGTTGCTGTACCTGAAATACCTGCTACATCCTTTTCATTTAATGCATAAACTTTTTGATCTCCTGTTAAATCATTTCTCCCTATATCACCTTGAGCAACAATAGTACTTAATTGAGTTGCACTTAAATGTACATTAACATAAGCGTCTAAACTAGCAATATCTGAATATGTTAATGCCCCTCCATTGTCATAAGCAGCAACATTTGTCATACTCATTCCTGTATCTCCATCTACTGGATTAAAAGAAAATAAGATTCCTCCTCCTTCTGCAGCTGTATTGGCATGAATGTGTGCAGGATGTGAACCATTTGCTGGAGTATTTGCTAACATAATTGTTGCTAAAGATTCTCCATTTACTCTTTCTGAAAAAACAACATTTCCTGAAATTCCTGTTACTGCTTTTTCTCCTAAATCATATGTTGTTGTATTTCCTGTTAAATCATTCTGACCAATATCACCTTGTGCTACAATAGTTCCTAAATCATTAGCACTTAAATGCACATTAATGTAAGCATCTAAATTTGTAATACTTGAAAAATTAAAAGGTGACCCATCATCAAAAGTTGAGATATTTGTAACACTTAATCCTGTGTTTCCGTCAACAGGAGTGAAAGATAATAGTATTCCTCCTCCTTCTGCAGCTGTATTTGCATGTATATGTGCTGGGTGTGATCCATTTGCTGGTGTATTTGCTAACATAATGGTTGCTAAAGTTTCTCCACTATTTCTTTCTGAAAAAGTAACACTACCTGAAATACCAGGAACAGCTTTTTCTCCTAAATCGTAAGTAATTGTGTTTCCTGTTAATACATTCTGACCAATATCACCTTGTGCAACAATAGTTCCTAAATTATCTTCACTTAAATGAACATTAATGTAACCATCAAAATTAATCATATCATTATAACTCACAGGAGTACCATCATCTAGAGTTGTAAAAGTGGTAACACTTTTTCCATTATTACCATCTACAGGATTAAAACTTAATGCGATAGCACCACCTTCTAAAGCAGAGTTAAAATGGATATGTGCAGGATGCGCTCCATTTGCTGGAGTTCCAGATATATCTAATACTACAGTAATTGATGCATCTTCGTTTTCTACAAATGTGGCTTTACCAGAAATACCAGCAACAGCTTTTTCATTTAAATCGAATACAGTCGTATT
>Ga0209136_1000397_pt1 | contig 31288 bp, 5 predicted proteins | sample SaaInl0LU_22_DNA_FD_184640 | JGI IMG/M metagenome (GOLD analysis project Ga0209136, IMG submission 184640) | Marine microbial communities from expanding oxygen minimum zones in the Saanich Inlet - ESP_90LU_22_DNA (SPAdes) (version 2) | ecosystem: Environmental > Aquatic > Marine > Intertidal zone... | reverse complement strand
GCATCGTTAAAGGGATTAACCGTAATAGTCACCGTCACAGTATTTGAGTCAGCTGTACTGTCATTGGCTTTATACGTAAAGCTATCTGTGGTCGTTTCACTTCCATCATGCACATAAATAAACGTGCCATCGGTTTCAAATGTCAGTGTACCATTGCTAGGCTCAGTGACGATTTCTGCTGTCAGGGTATCACCCTCAGCATCGGTGTCATTATCTAGCACCGTCACACTGTTGAGTGTCCCGCCCTCATCCACACTGTAGTTATCGACAATAGCCACTGGTGCATCGTTAACGGGATTAACCGTAATAGTCACCGTCACAGTATTTGAGTCAGCTGTACTGTCATTGGCTTTATACGTAAAGCTATCGGTGGTCGTTTCACTTCCATCATGCACATAAATAAACGTGCCATCGGTTTCAAATGTCAGTGTACCATTGCTAGGCTCAGTCACTTTTATAGCTGTTAATGTTGAATCATCTATATCTGTGTCATTGACCAAAACAGTGGTCGCATTCAAAGTCGCACCTTCATTGACTGAAAACGCATCAATTACAGCAACTGGAGCATCATTTACCGCTGTGATATTGATGGTGACTCTGACGGTATTGGAATCATCATCACCATCATTGGCTTTATAAGTAAAACTGTCGGTGGTCGTTTCGCTGCCATCATGCACATAAGTGAATGTGCCATCGGTTTCAAATGTGAGCGCACCATTGGTCGGGTCAGACACTTTGATAGCTGTTAATGTTGAGTCATCAACATCTGTGTCATTGACCAGTACTGTGGTTGCATTAAGCGTTGCACCTTCATTGACCGAATAAGTATCGAGCACTGCCACCGGTGCGTCATTTACCGCGGTGATGTTGATATTGACTGCCACGGTGTTGGAATCTAATGTACCGTCATTGGCTTTATAAGTGAAGCTATCAGAACTTGTTTCACTTCCATTATGGATATAGATAAAAGTACCATCAGCATTAAAAGTTAGCGAGCCATTTATCGGATCCGTCACTTTTACTGCGGTTAACGTATTACTTTGTGCATCAGTATCATTCGTCAATACCGTTGTTGCCGTTAACGTACCTCCTTCGGCGACGCTTAATATATCGGCTACAGCCACTGGCGCAGTGTTGGTAGACGCGGTGATTTCCAGTTCGTTGTTCGTTTGGTCAGGTAAAGTAATTACACCAATACGCTTTGCTATGACATCATAAGTGGTGCTTGGCGTTAGTTCATTGCCAGCGGGAATGGTCAACGACCAATTGCCATTAGTAACGGTTAAATCACTACCTGTATTATAAGTCACACCATTAACTTCAACAGTGAAGGTATCTGACCCTGTCAATGGCGCCAGTGTGCCAGTGATCGTCGGTGTCGTATCTAATGTTGATTGACTCACTACCGTTGGGGCACTTACCACAGAAGTCCCATTGTCAAAGTTGATACGTTTAAATACAGAACCAAACATTCTCGTATCAGAGGAACGCAGAATGCCCATGGTGATTTGAATTTCACTGACCGCACTAAAAACGGTTTCCACACGACCCTGATCATTAATTATTAAGCCACTGTAATTACCACTACCAGAAAAACGGATGCGATTTCCGTTACCGGCAACAGCAGTAATATCTGTGTTTTCTCCTAACACGTAAGATTCGAAACCACCATACTCAACAAACTCAGGTCCATCAATATCAATCGAGTTTACCCCGAAATTTTCTATCAGTAATGGCTCTCCATTCGTATCTACGAAAGAAAATGTGTAATCAACACGTGCATTGGGTTGAGAACTCCCTCCCCCAGTCAATTGTGGCGCAAAATATTTTCGAGTGGAACTACTACTGTTGTCATCAAAATTATCTATACTGATCCCATCATGCAAAGCGTCTATAGTGACAATAGCATTGACCTGAGTACCGTTTATAGTAATAACATTATCATATCGATAACTTGAACCGGCTTGGTTATTTGAACCAGAAATACGTGTTGGATTAGTTGAAAAGTCTAATTCCTCAAAACTGACATTTAAAGGCGTATTAACTTGTGCATTTAGGGGAAATATTGTTGCTATTAACAAGGTGCAACCGAATAGATGTGCGAAATTGCGAATTAAATTTGTCATACATTTCTTACAAGTTTTCAATTTGGGCCGATATTATAAACGGAAATGTGAAATTTTTCCATCTAATAACGGATAATAGATGAACAAGTAGTTAGTTCTGAAAAGGAGGAAATTGATATGTTCTATTACTGACTTTGCAGAGCAAATTTTAACATCAAAAGGAGTGCCCAAAAAAGGCGAGGAAGAATACTAAAGAAGTTAGCAATTGAATCATGCTAACTTCTTAGTTTGAACAAGAGATACCTTAGATGCTCATTTGCTATTTTATTGCTATAAATAGATTGAAATTAAAGGACTCGTCGTGCAGTAATGATAACGACTAAAAGCAAACACCAAAGGGTTAGCGTTCCGCCACTAGAAGCACCTGGTGCAGCCGAAGGTGATGAAGGCGCTGGCGTTGAAGGATTAATCAAGGTATTTTCTACCGGCACTAAATCAGGGTTGGTTACGGCTGCTGCGTCAATCACGACGACATCACTGATCACCACTAAATTATCATCCGTCGGTTCAACACCATTAGTGGCATCTGCAGCAGAAAAATCTCGCAATGGTAAATCAGTAAAGACACCGCCATAATTAAAGCGTGATAGCGCAGCGATTTCATCAGCAATTTCCATCCCATTACCCATCACTTGCCCAATCACGGTAAAACCGGAGTTTTGGACATCTAAATTACTGGCGTTATTGCTTAAATTAATGAAAAACTGAGAAGTGGCACTATCCGGATCACCGGATAATTTTGCCATCGCAATCGTCCCGCGCACATTGGAAAGCTTAGGCTCGTTGATGACGCCAGCCCCCGTAGAAATGGCGTCAGGCGGGAAACGGTTGGCATACTCAAAACCGCCCATTTGAACAATAAACCCAGGCACACTGCGATGCACTACATTATTTTGATAAGCGCCTGCATTCACATAGCCTAAGAAATTATCCACATTCTGCGGAGTCACTTCATCAAACAGATTAATTTGGATATCCCCCAAAGAGGTGCGTACTTCCACCACAGTGGCTTGAACGTGACATGACATCACCATACAGAGAATCAATAATAACTTCGAGGACATAAGTCGCCTTAATAATATGAGTATAATGCTAAAAGTATAGCGTAAACTTACCGTTAAGTGCACAAGTCAAACCAAAATTAATCCAATATAATGCAAGCTGAATTGGGATTTTGAACGTATCAACCACTTATTAACACATCAATTAAAAGCATAATTATGGATTTAGTATTTTTTGATTTAGACGGGACCTTATTAGATGGCAACGCCTCATTATCGCCATTTACCATTGAGACCTTACAGAAAATGGACGCAAACGGCATTGCCTACACCGTTGCGACGGGCAGAACCATGTTATCTGCTCGCCCTATTTTGGAGGGGCAATTTTTATCGTTACCTCATATATATAATAATGGCGTGACATTATGGGATCCAAAACAGCAACGTGTTGAGTTTGAAAACTTACTCACTGAGAACGAGATTGATGTGATTTTAGCGATGGCGCTAGCACATGACATCACTCCTTTTGTGAATACTGTGGAAGCACATCATCATGTGATTTATCACAGCCCCCCGCAACATCCGATAGAAGAGGAGCTGATCACAAAATACTTTGCTCGATCTGCCGCCACATTAATGCCGCTAGATGCCCTAGCCCATGACAGGCCGGTGACGAATATCAGTATGATTGGTGAAAATAGTCATATTAAGACGATGTGGGAACAGCTTAATCAGCACCCTCACCTTATTGCGTACTCAGGCCCAGCTCATGAAGGCCAAGAATATAGCTGGATGGATGTGCATCATTGCCTTGCTAATAAAGGGGCTGCGGTACAAAAATTACGAGATGAATTAGGGGCAACGAATGTCCTGTGTTTTGGGGATAGTGATAACGATTTGAGTATGTTTGACATTGCCGATGAGTGCTATGCGCCCGATAACGCCAAAGACTTTATCAAGGACAAAGCTACCAAAGTGATCGGCCATAACCATGATGATGGCGTGGCGAAGTTTTTGCGGGAGCGGTTTGGGTTGTGAAACGAATTTCACTCAGTTAGATATTAGCTAAAAACATATTCTTAAATTTTTAAGTCTATATCCAATTTCATTTTAAATTAGAAGATTATCTCTATATTAGTATCAAAATCTTCTGTAGAAATACTGAAAGGTTGAATTAATTCAGTTTGTAAATTTGGTAATGTTTCTTGTACTAGTGCTAATCCATTATTTTTAATAGACGGCTCAAATTGCTGCGTTTGAGTCAGTTCATCTATCATAGTAATTAATCCCTCATCTACACTTTTATTAGCTGATTGTGGAAAAATAAAATCTGCATCAATAATACTTTCTAACAACGGGGTAACAATCGTTCCATCAAAGCCATTTAATAAAGAAAACGGTCCTGTTTCTTCTGCCTTGACTGCGGATACCGCAAACTTATTTCGAATAGAACCATCCGCAAAAATTAGCAAGTCATTAGTAGCAATTGTAGATCCTGATGCGACAGTAACTGACTCCTCGTACTCTGCACCATCGATCATAACAGAGCGGCTTAGGAATAAATTGCCACTATTATCGATACTCTTCGTGTAATCCGCCCAAACGCCTTGTAAATAAATTTGATCAATATTAGATTTTAAATTCGTAGCATCAACAGTTGTACCTTCTCGAATATAAACTCGATCAATCCCTGCACTACCTGAAACTTGAAGCGTAGTAGAAGGTGTAAATGATGTAAACGTTTCGCCGTTAGGATCAATTGCTATAGCTTTAACCTTTGAGTTATTAAATGTTACATTTAAATCATTATAAGTAATCGATGGATCTAGTTTCACATCCGAAAGGTTTGATTCATCATTTAAAAAATAATTTTTGAAATCATTACTACTTACCTGACCATCAGAAAAAACTATCATATCTGCAGCTGTAGATGTAGCAATGAACTTTAGCTCAGTATAAGTAAATCCTGCTGTACTAATCAATGTCATCTCACTGGTAGCAGGATTAATACTTGAGTGTGTCAAATAATCACCTAATTGGCCCGGCAAATACACTTTATCTTGAGAACCTTTTAAATTAGTAATATCTAGAATTTGACCAGAAGACATTTTAATAATTTCAACTTCACTAGAACCTGAAAATAAAGAAGATTGACCCATATAATTTATATCAGATAAACCAAGGTCAAAATCAAATATACTTTCACCTGTTGATGAAAAAACAATATATTTAGTAGTGTATTGTAAATTGCCATCACTTGTAGGACGATCGAATAATGTAAAGTCATCTACTAATAATGATTCTTTATTTCCTGCTCCATCCACATAGTTCACTTCAGCAGAAATAACACTATTTTTATCAATATAATTACTCGATAGTGTATTAGTAGATGAATCAACAGCTTGTCCATCTATAACCCAATTTACATTGTATACATCAGGCAAACCATCAGAATCAGAAATATTAGAGAAGTCTAAACTTAAATCCGTATCTAGGAGCGGTAAACTAGATAGACTTATACTACCAATGGGAGCGCTATTTATATCCATACTTTGGATAAACAAACTACCTTGGAAAGTATTTGCTACCTCATTAGTTAAATTTAGTGCTAGAGAGCTAAATGCAACATATCCGCCAGATTTAGCAATGACTCCATTTATTGTATCAATATCCCCAGCAGAACCCGCCGAGTTCTCTGAAACTACTCTACTTTTACCAGTTAATGTATCAATAAAAACGAGTTGCTGTGAGCCTGTAGGCCCGCTGACTTGGGAAGCTGATGTAAGTAAGATGACGTAACGACCGGAGAAACTAGCGTCAGTAATATTGGTATCAGCGTCAAAACGGATCCCTGCAAAAGTGAGCGTTTCAACATTACCATTGACATAAGAAAAACTATCTATCGCATTATTATTATCAGCAATATCGATAAATTCTGAACCAGAGCTAAATAACACCTTATCTTGAGTTAAAATAACACCGCTATCGCTGTTAACAAATCCAGAAGCTGTATTATTAGGGAGTTCAGATACTAAAATAAAAGAACCGCTGTCTACTAACTTACCTGAACTATCAAGCCCGCTTGACCAAACATAAGCATCCGAACGTGTCCCCACAGGACCTGATAAATCCGAAGTATTTTGATCAATACGGGTTGGAGAGAGGTAAGCTTCATCTGTTGTAAAGCCAATTTGTAATCTATCATCAAAAATAGCAATATCTTTGAGGTCAGTATCAGAATCAACCTCTGCTCCACCCACCTCAGAAACTCTTAATATTGTTTGTGTTTCTATATCTAATAAATAAATATCAGATGAATCATTAGTATCTGGATTTAAAACTGAAGCTAAACTTGGATCAGAAGTTTGAATAGCGAGATGTCTTCCATCTTCTGCTAGGGCAAAAGATTCAACATTCACCGAAAAATCCAAGCCCAATGCATCTAACAAAATGTCAGAAGATGTGATCTCACCATTTTGCAAAGCAACTAATCGACTAGTTGGATTATCAGCTGCTTTTACCTCTGCAATTACGGTATAAGCATCTAAATTACCAGTAAAAGAAAGCGCCTCAATATTACTTGTTGTTAAACGACTACCGATTAAAAGCTCGGTATTTAAATTCAACACATACGTTTCATTGGCAATATCATAAACATAATACCCATAACGTTGTGTCCCACCAGTTCCGTCTTCGACAAAAGTAGCTTTAACAACTAAGTGTTTACCGTCATCCGTGAATGTCACGGCTTCCATGAAGAAAACCGTAACGCCCGCAGAAGCTAACCCTGAAACGTCAGGTAAAGCAATTTGTTTAATGGCCATCAAATATCCCTACTAGATACCAACAAAAATATCACCAGCGTCTAATGAGTCGCTGCCATCATTTATTTGAACTCGCGCCAACTCAATCATCTCGGCGTCACCTGAGCCATCCTCATCAAAATAAAGAATACCTTGGGCACTATCATAAATGAAGTGGTCGTTATTATCTAAGGCAACTGCACCAGCACCAAAGACAAAACTATCAGCGGAAACTAAACCTGAGGACAAAATACCCAGAGCTTCAATATCAATGCCAAAAGAAGCTAAATCAACGACTAATAGATCTTCGCCAGAGGTAAAGTCCTGAACGATATCTGATCCGACATCATCACCATTACTACTGATGATGAACTGGTCAGCCCCTTCGTCACCAATAAGTGTATCTAAGCCAAGGCCACCATCTAATATATTGTTACCTAAGTTACCTTTCAGAGTATTATTTAAACCGTTACCGACGACATAAGTATCTGCTATACCGACTAATTGTGCATTTTCAATACCGGCTTGTAACTCAACATTTTGCGAGGAACGAATTGTATCAATACCGCCGGTATCGATGATGACATCCAAGCTATCACTAAGTACATAAATGTCATCACCCAAACCACCTTCAAGCGTATCAGCACCTAAACCACCAGCAAGGATATTATTGCCAGCGTTACCGACTATATGATTATCTAAGGAGTTACCACCTGCTGTAAAGTCACCTGAACCTTGTAAGGTCAGGTTTTCTATATTTGATGATAATGTGTAATTTGTATTTGCAAACACAGTATCAGTACCCTCACCCACCAACTCAACAACACGATCAGCTTTTGAGTCTACATAATAGGTATCATTGCCTAAACCACCCACCATTCGGTCAATGCCTTTGCCACCATCTAAAATATCATCTCCGGCTTCACCGAATAAAATATCGCGACCTAGGCCACCAGACAATGTATTAACATCATCATTACCGAGTAGTGCATTATCTAATTCGTTACCCGTTAGGTTAATAACCCCAACTGCAGTAGCTTGCAGGTTTTCAATGTTAGTTGCAGCTATCATGCTAAAGCTTGTCACAACTAAGTCTTCACCACCAGCCCCACCTTGGATAACTTCAAGAACAATATCTCCCGTCTGGTCGACAATATATGTATCGTTACCTGGCCCACCGGCCATAATATCATTACCGTCACCACCATCGATATAATCATTACCAGCTGAACCATCCAACTTATCATTACCTGAACCACCTAATAAGGTGTCGTTACCAAGACCAGCTAATAATCGATCATCACCGCTATTACCTACAAGTAAATCGTCACCGGCTTTACCATAAATAATATCTTCTGCAATTGAGCCATAAAGCTCATCATCACCAGGTGTTCCAGTTTCAGATGAAGCATCACCACTGACTTCTAAGTTCAGAGTCCAATTTGTCGCAAGGCCTTGTGGGTCGACAGCTTGTATAGTCACACCGCCAATAGGCCCATTTACGTTTTCACTTAATGTAAAGCTTAAGCGAGAAAGTTGGTCAAAGGTCAATATTTGATTTAATACCACCGAGGCACCATCGAGTGCTACGGAGCCAATCTCGGGTAAACCAATTAAAGTAACAGTATTTAACGTACTTTCCGGATCAGTTGGTGACTGTAAATCTAACGTCACTTCAGACTGCTCTGGATAGTTAATCACAAGTTTACTGCTATTAGTTGTAAATATTGGTGCATCATTTACCGCTTCCACAAATATACTCAGACTGGATTCAGACGTTACACCATTTTCATCTACCGCACTATAACGAATAAAGCCAGCTGAACCATTTGCATTCTCTGCTGTTTTGAAGTTTAGTTCTGTGAACTCATCTGCACTAAAGCTTGCACCTACAGCTACTTGCGCGCCGGTTTTATCAAGAACCTTACCAAATGAAGGTATTTCAAGGATAGTTACAGTTACAGCTGTGCCTTCTGGATCGAACGGTGTCGAGAAGTTTAAAGCTGTCATTAAAGCATCTTCTTGAATAACTAACTCACTAGGGTCATCAAGTATAGGACCCTGGTCAGGACCAAATTGTAACGTCAAAATATCATCGACAGTTTCACCGAACTCATCACTAGCTTCAACTTTAACTTTTAGCGTACCTTGATAATCCGCTGGAGGAACACCTGTAAACGTATTCGTTTCTTCGTCATAGCTTAACCATTCTGGCAATTCACCTCCTGCAGCATCGCTAACAGCGATGTCTAACTGACCAGCTTCAGATTCGTCAGCATCAGTGAATGCATTTTCAGGAATCTGTAAATCAATACCTGCTGAAGTAGATACAACTACAGTGTTATCAAAGAAAGTTCGGTTGGCGACGGGTGCAGCATTACCTACTTGTTCTGATAAGTTTATTTCACCATCAGCAAATACAATACGCTCAACACCAGTTAGTGTATCAGTGCCTTCATCACCACCAGTGATTTTATTATCAATAATAGTCACAGACTCGGTTGTAGCGTCCCAAGATACAGTATATTCATTTTGATTACCTTCATAGACTGCGGTATCACGACCTGCTCCACCGATTAATGTATCATTACCCGCGCCCCCCTCTAATACGTCATTACCAGCACCAGCATCGAGGACGTTATCAGTCTCATTTCCTACTAATCTATCAGCTCCTTTACCAGAGTATGCATTTTCAATAATAGTCCAGTCTGCAATACCATAAGTCACTGCATTTGCAGCAACAACACCATCATGTAAATCAATATAAACATCAAAACGAACTGCAGCCGCATTGACTGTATCGATACCTTCATCATCCTCTAATACTTTGTCGGTCATAGACTGGAAACCTTCATCAGTAAAGATATAAGTATCATTGCCATCATCACGTTCACCATAAACACGTAAAGATAAACTTTGAATGGTTCCAGTTTGCTCGGCACGCACATCTGTCACTGTGATTATCCATGTCCCTGTTGCTTCCTCGCCCCAGAATTGAACACTTGAAAAATCCCATAATAAGTGTGTAGGGACGCCACTATCCTGGCCAGACAAACCAAATGGACGTTCATCGTTTACCGTTGGACGGTCCATTAAAGTAGACACTGTACCATTAGGAGAAGTAACCGTGATAATCAGATCGCCAATACGTTGATGACGCAAATCAATCCCTAATTCAACGTGTTCGACCATTAATGGTGAATCAACATCAAACGCCATTGTAAAGCTTTCACCGGTTCCATCAGGGATCGTTTCTAGCATGCCAAACTGACGATCGGAAGCACTAACTTCGTTTATCGCTGTGCTCTGCTTAGTCCATGTTCTTGCTAATTGCACAGCTGCATATGCATCAACAACACCAAAACCAGATTTGTCATTGAAGGATAATCCTCCCAAATTCAAATCAGACGCACCATTTTCTTTCCAACTTTGCACATTAGGATGACGGGTTGAGTAAGCTAAGATTTTCTGTACATCGCGATAACCCAAATCCGGATTAGCCTCGAGCATCAAAGCGACAATCCCTGATACTAATGGTGCTGAAGCTGATGTTCCTGTAAATGTTGTATAATCACTAGTAGGCTCATAACCGTAACCTTGTTGATGACGGTCAGTGGTTAATAGGCCTTCACCATAAGTCGCTACTAGTACACTTGCGCCTGGTGTAGAGAAACCTGAAGCTTGGTCACCTGAGTTTATTGAACCGACTGTAATCACTTCACGAGCATTAGAATAATTACTGTAATTAGTATTATCTCCTGTACCTGCAGAGTTACCAGCTGAGAAAACAAAGACAGTCCCTTTACCCTCACGTCCTTGTTCTACGCCCTTACGGATATTAAACCAATCAAACGTATGTGAAGTAGAATTAAAATTAGCAGTGAATGGATCTCTTGCCCCCCAACTGTTGTTACTAACATCAAATTGCCACTGGAGTCCTAAAGCTTGTGTCATATGACCGGAAGCCCATTTAACCCGAGTCGATACAATTTCAGCATCTTGTGCTGAACCAACTATACCTGTTTCATTGTTAGCTACCGCACCAATGATCCCTGCTACAGCGGTACCATGATCATCAGGTGGTCCAATCAAATAGGGATATTTGGTGTTACCATCACGGGTGTCAAATTGGGTGTCAAATGCAAGCGCAAAATTAAGATTTTCTTGTAAGTCAGGGTGAGCAGTATCGATACCATCATCCACCACACCAACAGTAACTCCAGCACCAGTGATTTGCCCATTAAGTTCTGTAACACCTGATTGGTCGAGATACCACTGAGCACTTGCTAAAGGATCGGCAATACCCGAATACAACTCACGAACCCGTAAAGTATAAGTTCCAACAGCATCAGCTCTCGCACCTACATCAAGGTAATACTCACCTGAAATAGTAGGTGAGAATTGAATGTGAGAATCTAAACCTGCACCTGAGTTATCATCAATCGCAACTTCGTTACCTTGAGCATCGAGGATCCTTAGTACAGAATCGGTCAGCGTACCACCAGCACCATCTCCATCAGCTAATACATCTAATACATAAACCTTACCAGCTTCAAGGTCAACACGTGCCCAATCTCTATCACCGGCTACTTCAATCTCTGCTGATAAAGGTTTACCTGGACCTACTATAGCGGAAGATTGAGTATCAGCTGAGTAATCATCGTTCACATTATCATCAGCTGTGCGTAAGCGTGTATCCAATGTATATGTTCCAATATTACCTGGTAAATCTGCACTAGAAATCTCAAGGAAATAACGACCGTCATCAAATACAGAAATAGACATTTCTGCTCGACCCGTTACATCATCAATATTCCCAACGCTCACTAACTTGCCATCTGCATCGAGTAAACGCAGTTCAGCTTGAGCAAGTGAACCTAAACCGTCATAGTAACTTTTAACACTAAAGTCATAAATGTTGCCTGACGTGAGGTTAACTGCGAAGATATCTTTATCTTCTTCACTACCTATTTTACCTTCAGCACTTTCATTAATTGCTAGAACATTACCAGTCGTATTATCAAAATCAGCAACTGCATCAATATAATCATCTGGTACTGATTCACCTAAATCCACCACTCGAATTTGATATTGTCCTGTTTGTATAGCTTCTATTGGCGCTAATTCAATTGTTAAAGTTCCATCACTATCTGCAGCGATATAACCTTGGTCAAACAAAGAAGGAGCCGCAATTATTGGCGTTGGCTCAATGACTTCTTGATTAAACGCTAGTTCAGCCACATTAATACTATTTGAATCTGGAACCGAACTTGGGTTAGCAACTGTTACACTAAATACTGGTAACTCACTATCAGTAGGAAACGTTTGAGCAAACACTAGGTCAACTGAAAGATTTCCAATCGTCCCATCAACTGTCGCTAGAGCACCATTAGGTAATACTATATTTTCAGCACTTAAATCACCCAAAATAGTGTCAGAGAAACTTAGCCCAACAGAAAGGTTATTTAAACCAGAGGTCCAGTTTGTTTTTACACTGTCTGCGATAAAGAAATCGAATGTATAACTTCCATCACTATTATTTGTAACCAGTTGATCAAGAGCTGTAATTTTTGATTGAACATCACTTGATTGGAACGTCATATTTAAAGTGGCATTAGGTAACGGAGCAACATTGCCATCACGTATTGCAACTGTTTCGATACGATATTCATGTCCTTCTTGTAAAGCGATAGTATACGTATCGGTGTCACCTGCAAGTGCAATATTACCAATCACTTCACTTTGAACATTAATACCGTCGTTCACAAAACCTAACTCTACTGGACCATCTTTGTCTTCATCCGAAGCATCACCTAAAGCCAGGTTTACTTTATAATTACCGGTTGCACCAGCACCATCAATAACACGGGCATAGAAAGTGCCGGATGAATGTGCCTTGAATGTTGCAGCTGCCAGTCCATTATCTGTTTCTAAACCGTCACCAATAGCAATAATCCGACCTTGTGCGTCAAGAATTTCCACCATAGGACGACTCAGTGCAGAACCATCTGTTAACTGAGCACTAAACGTGTAAATTTCATCGGCTGATACAGTAAAGCTAAACCAATCTTTGTCTGAATCTGTGGCTAAACCGACAGAGTCAAATGCACGAACACCAAAACGACCTTCGTTGTATTGAATACCACCTGTTAATACATCATTCAACTCTATTGCAGTTGCTGTTTGTTGGGTATTACCATGGTCATCAGGTGCTCGTGTCAGTAATGTATAGGTTCCTGTATCTTGAACATCAGACGCTTTAACTACTAAATAATATGTACCATCAGCAATAGGAGTAAACTGCAATGTAGGTTCATTTGAAACCAGCATATCATCAACTGATTTTACTAGCTGACCAGATGCATCACGCAGCTCTAGTAAAGGATTGCCTAAGGTTCCGTTACCGCTAGCAAGAGCTTTCAATTTAAAAACAAATGACTCATTTGCCTCTAATTCAACTCGGAACCAATCTTCATCTCCCTGAGTAAGTAAATTCCCACTAAATGATTTACCAGGAATAAGTTCAACTTCTGTAGCAACATTATTGCCCACATCATCTGATGGGATATTACGCTCAGAAATACTGAGGTTATATGTACCTCGATTACTATTATTATTAGCTGATAATTCGACATAATAAGTTGCTGTTTCTTCTGCTACAAAATAGAACGCAGAATCATTACCCTTACCACCGTTATTATTAAAATCAACCAAGAAACCTTTTTCATTAAATATACGCACATATGGGTCAATCAAAGAGCCGGCGTTACTTGCAAAGCCTTTTCCTTCAATATAATACACTTTACCTTCTTCAAAAGTGACCTTGAATACGTCCTTATCACCAGGTATACCAATGACACCGGCGGTAGTGACCGTTTCAGTGCCATCTAAAGTGACTGGGGTCGCAGTTTCATCTAATACCGAAGCATGATCATCTGCAGGAGCTAAACTAACTTCTACTTCATAAGCACCGATATCATATTTAAAGGCACTCGCAATATCTAAGAAATATAAGCCATCTTCACTAGGTGTGAAATAAGCTTCAACATTTAATCCATCACCATCATCTGAGCGTAATAATAAGTTACCGTCTTTATCGCGGATATATAAAATTGGGTCGGTTAACGGATCCAGCTGAGCGTCACCTGAAATATCACCTTTAATTGTGATCACATAAGTTTTACCTGCACTTAAACCTACTTTCATCCAATCTGAATCATTGATATAGGTAATCAAACCCGTCGTTGGATTTTCAGCATCGACTGTAACTACACCATCCGTTAAGACTGAATTAGCATAGTCATCTTGGATGCTTGAACCTTGAATAACATAAGTCCCTTTATAAGCATTACCTGATGCGCCAGCATCCAAGTAATACCAACCAGAGTCTGTGGCTGAAAAGATAAGTTTCGCGTCAGAGCCTGAACCACTGTTATCATCTTGAGCTAATAAACGACCGGTGATTGAGCGAATAGCTAATTGTGGATCTTGGAGTGTACCACCTAAGGAGGTGCCATCCATACTAAACTGATATGTTACACCTTTATCCAACCAAACTTTGACCCAATCATGATCAGATAAGGCATTAATTTCAGATTCAATTCTAAATGTACCAGCAGAAGACCATTCGACACGTTCTGTTGTTGTAGTGTTACCAGCAATAGTATCTAAAGATTCTTGGGTTAACGTCCATGAACCATTATTAAGACCCGCTACATCTGACACATCCAGGTAAAAAGTGCCAGTTGCAGTAGGACGGAATATGATCTTATCATCCGTACCGGTAGATGAAGTATCAATATCAATACCATTTTCAATCACGCGACCTTCTGAATCGCGTAAAATTAGTTTAGGATCAACTAATGAACCACCATCTGAGGATACACCTTTAAGGTTAAACTCATATTTTGTGCCTGCAATCAGCTCTGTTCGGATCCAATCGCTATCGTTAATATCACCCACATAGCCTTGGATTTGGCCTAATTGGGCATCCATTTCACCAATCGTATCCACCGAACCAGCAAAATCATCTGAATAATTAAAGGTAAATACATAATCTTCTTGAACGCTACCTCCTGTATACGACTGAACAATAACCTCGCCACCTTGGTAAGCGACCCATTTGTTTTGGGCGTTATCATAAATCTCTGGTAACCATTTTTGCTCTTCAGTATAAGTGTTTCTATGTACAGAACTAGTCCAATTATATTTCAACGATCTTATTCTTAATTGCTGACCCGTTTCTACATCTGTCATTCCAAAATAAATGGTATTTCCATTTGGTGTAGAGCCTTCAATGTATAATGGGGAGTTTGGCACTAATTCAATACGGAAAACATCTTGGTCACCATTGTAGTTTTTAGTGAGTGAGACTTGTTTACCATAATCTATTTCTATTAATGCATCACGTAAAGTCTTATCATTTACATAATAACCTGAGTCATTTGGCGCATCATCTAACTCAATTAACGTATCAGCAAACTGGATATTCAACACATTAGTTAAAGTATCAGTGCCGTCAGTTGCATCACCTCTTGAATTCTGCAAAGTGATTGTTGAAGAACCTGGAGTATAGTCATAATCATCCAAATTACCACTGACAACAAACGTATTTACATTTGAAACACTGTCATTGCCACCTGCACCTTCAAAAGTGTCTAAAATAGAACCATTAAAGTTATCATCGGCATTTGTGCCAGTAATAATTCCATTTTCTTTTATATAGACTTTTCCAGAGCCATCTAATGATAATGATGAAGACTGTTCTGAAGTCAAAATAATTGTCGATTCGTTATGCTTGATATTTTCAAAATTCAGAATATTGGCATTGGTTAAATCAGTGAAATAATTTATTAATAACGTATCAGTTCCTTCTCCCCCGTCAATTTTTCCATTAAGTGAATTCGCACTTAATACAAGAATATCATCACCTGCATTAAGTGTTGCATCAAACGTATTATCATAGATTTCAACCTTGTCCGTTTCGCTCGAACCAATTACTGATTCAAGTGAGGTGATCCAAACTCGCACGTTCGTATTTGAAATGAAGTCTTTAGTTGGATTATTTGATAGATCTACTTCACCAAAGTCACCATCAAGACGAATTTGACGATAATTGGTTTCAGTAAAATTGGTAAAGTTTAAATCCTGACCTAACTCACCATATATATGGACACGTCCTCCATCGTTTTGATTTCCACCACTATGGTTATTTGAAAAGGAAGACAATATATTCAATTGGTCTGCATTAATCTTAATATCAAAATAGGAATAATTACTTACTCCTATAATATTAATTTCCTCAACATTGTTGATTAATGCATTTCTTAAATCTGCAGATGATTGACTGATTTGAAAATCAATTGTTAGGTTATCTTTACCTTCACCACCATCAATAATTTCACCATTGACAGAATTGTAATTAACATAAAGATTATCATCACCTGTACCACCAGATAAACGGTTAGTACCACTTCCACCATACAAGTTATCGTCACCAGCACCGCCATTTATGGTATCGGAGCCTCGTCCACCCAATATGGTATCTGCGAGGCTTGAACCAGTGATGATGTCATCACTTGCAGAACCTACAATTGAATTACTTGTGAGAGTTGTATCTGCTGATAATTCTGAATCAGAGCTTGGTAATAAGATCCTTGCGCCATTGACTAAAGTCAAATTACTCGGCAAGGTCAAATCGGTTTTATCACCCGATATTTGGACTGTGACCCCATTAATTGAAGTAAACGAGGATAGTTGACTTGCTGATATGGTAACCGTACCGGAACCAGATAATTTTTCAATTCCTGAAAGCATTGCACCAGTCAGGTTTTGTCCATCTTCAACTAATAAAGTATCAATGCCTTCCCCACCTGATAAACGGTCGGACACATTGACTTTTCCTCGAACATCTAGAGTATCTGCACCTGCGCCACCCGCTAGGATATCCGTACCTGTACCAGCGATAAGACGATCGTCTCCTCCGCCACCTTGTAAGTCGTCATTACCTGCATTACCGGCTAACACATTATCTTTTGCATTACCGATAAGCGTATCTGCGCCATCAGACCCACTTAAGCCAGCATATGTAGAATCTTCAGCTAGGGTTACTTGACCAGCCTCATCTAATGACAAGGTGAATGACGTGGATGCACCATCAGATAATTCAATTAACGAGCCTAGTGAATCCCACTGACTTTGTGACATAGAAAGTGAATTACTAGATACAATGATTTTTTCAATACCAGTAATTGTCAGTTTAGATAAATCAACATCACCTGAAACAATAAATAAGGTATCGTTCCCCTCACCTGCATCCAGAGTGCCATTGACAACAGAAGCGGCATCAATTGTCAATTCATCATCACCTGCACCCGTTGTGACAGTTACATTACCTTTGGTAAACGTCAATTTATCACTATCGGAAGTACCATTCACCAAATACGTCGATTCGTCACTGATAGCGAATTTGCCGGTGGTTAAGCCCAAACTGGCAAGATGACTTAATTCAATCGTTCCACCATTGACCAATTTAACAAAATCAACACCTGAAATATTAGATAGAGACGCCAACTGACTGACTGTCATTGCGACAACTTTTTGCTGTCCACCGCTGTAAACTGATTTGTAGGTCAGTGTCTCTATATCGTTTAGAACTGCTGAACTGACATCAAATTCATCAGGTTGACCCATCAAGACATTAATTACTAATCGGTCTTGCCCTGCACCACCATCAAACGTGCCAGATAGAGTCATTTCGGCAAACGTCATTGCCTCATTTACCTCAATCTGCAGTGTATCTGCACCAGCTCCAGCATCAATATTATCACCATCTGAAATGATGATTGTATTATCGCCATCATTGGTAGTAATACTATCCGACAGGTCTGTGCCACGAACATTATAATCACCCGACAACGCAGTGCCATCAAATGTCGCACCCGTATCTGTCGCAGATAACTCAAATACAAGGTTTTCGACTATAGTGAAACCAATTTCTGCAATTTGTGCTGGCGTAAGTGTCGTATTGAACCCTTGGCCATCCAGTATTTCTACACCGGTAATCGTTAAGCCACTAAAATCTGTATAAGCAGCAACTTTTAATGTATCTGTGCCTTCTCCACCTGTAATGGTCGCGGTTGGCGTATTGGTGCCAGACACATCAATGATGTCATCTCCTGCACCACCAGCTAACGTGTTATTACCTTGGGAGTCATTAATAATGTCATTACCCGAACCACCATCGATACTATCATCGCCTGCACCGCCAGCAATTTCTTCAGCAATATCTGCACCCACAAAAGTGTCATTACCGCCTTTAAGGTCAATAAACGTAATTTTGTCACTGCCGGTAACCGTTTCATCTGTATCATCGCCGATGTAAACTAAATCGACTTTGATTTGATAATTGAGTAAATCACCCACTTCAGCTTGTGAATCCGAATTATACTGGTAATCCCATACTTTCAAATCTAAACGTTGATATGCCGATGTAAATGCCGCGCCAGATTGATATTGTGATGGACTTAGTATCCACTCTCGTGTCTGATTAGCACTAGCACTAAACTCCGAAATCGAATTTTCAGAATCAACGTAAGCGAACTGTAATTTATCATCAGAGCCGTTCGCGTAAAATGCGAAACGTAAATTTGCATTTGCATTATTGCCATCACTCGTAGAAGTCACTATAGAAATACGCACTGACGATAGTACGTTGACATCTGGCGTCAGCGCTTGTTGGAAATAATCTTGATCTAATGCATAAGAACGATTTTTTAAGGGAATAGAACCAGAAATGACTTCGCCTATGTTATACCCATCAGAATTTCTAAAATTAGACTCGGCATCTAAAACGACATCACCATCGGCAAAACGAAGAATCTGCATGTTACGCAAGGTATCTTCACCGTCTCGCCCCTCGACAGTATCTTTGATAACAAGGCCAAGATTACGATTACTGCTTGTCCATTGAATATCATATTCATCTCGGTTACCGCTAAATACTGCAACGTTCGCTGTACCCTCGCCACCATCAATATGATCATCAGCGCCACCACCAGTAATAACATCATTACCAGTTTGACCTAACAGCCAATCCATACGCATTGAGCCAAAGATAATATCATCCCCGGCACCGGCATTGACCCATTCAGCACTGTCGTTTAATGAAATTGTGTCCGCACCATCAGTGCCATCTTCCACTCGTCTAAGAATAAAGTTATAAGCTTGTGAGGCTTGCGCTGAAGCGCTATTACCAGGATTAGGATAATAGTGACGAACATAAATATCTTGCATTTGCTCAGAGTTGATTGAAAAATCTTTTTGCGTACTTTTATCAGTAAAGAATAGGCCACCATTATTAACTGTCTGCACGTAAAAATAGTTTGGAGAATTAACACCCGGCGATTGGACTTTTACATCAGTACCGACCTCTCCTTGTATTTGGAAATAATCACGGTCATCTTTAAAGTTAAATACACCGGTGATTAACTCACCATATCCAATTTCATTGTTCCCACTATCAGGGGCATTACCAAAGTCATCGAATTGAATCGGAATAACTTCATCGGTCACTGGGTTCACAAATTTGATGATTTGTATATTAGAAAGTAAATCAGTGCCTTCGTTAGTCCCATTTTCAGCGTCTTCACCATCGGTGACTAAATCAAGCAGTTGTATTTTGCCATCTTCCGTTATTTCCCAAATAAAAGCATCCGGTGTCCCCACCACTTCATAAGTATTGACACCACTACCACCATCGATGACATCATCCCCAGCACCACCAATAATCGTTTGATTACCAGCGCCCTGGCTTAATGTATCTGCTGCATCCGTACCACGGTAATTAGGTGCAAATACCTGAGCACCGTTGATTAATTCAATCGAATTAATCTGATACTCGCCATCACCTGATAATTGTACCGTGACGCCATCTAACTTAGTCAGTGACTCGAGCTGTGCTTGAGTCATGGTGACCGTGCCACTTCCTTTTAAGATTTCAATATTAGAGAGTGTTGCACCACTTAAATCTAGACCATCATGAATAATGAGAGTATCAGAGCCTTCACCACCCTCTAGAGTATCAGTAGAGATTGCCTTATCGGTCACCTCTAAAATATCATCTCCTGCACCCGCATCTACATTATCTTGCCCCGCGGTAGTCACAAGGCGATCGTTACCTTCACCACCGGAAATTACGTCATTACCAGCATCACCAACCAATAAGTCGGCATCTGATGATCCATTAATGGTATCATCGCCAGCCGTACCACGAATACCGATAAAGCCATCTGACAATTCATCGACATTGGCAACACCAGCTTGTTCCATTTTGAGGATCAGACCCGCTGAACCGTTTATATTACCGTTAAAGTTATCAAATTGTGTTTGAGTCAATGCGATGCTGGTTGAATTAGCTTGCATCATTTCAAAATTAGCAATGTTTGCACCTGATAAATCAATAGCTCCACCAAGTACTCGTAAGGTATCTGAACCTGCTCCACCGTCTAAGTTATCTAAAACAATACTTTCACCGGATATAACAACGACATCATTGCCTTCTCCTGCATTTACAGAATCAGTACCAGCGCCAGCTGTAATCACATCAGATCCTGCACCTGCATTGATAACATCATCACCACCTTGCGTCGTAATGACATCGCCTTGGTCAGTACCTGTTATAATGACATCTTCGTCATCGGCAAATTCAATAGTCGCGCCATTAAGTAAAGTCATTTGGCTTAAATCAACGGTTCCACCGCCTTTGACAAATATCTTGGCGCCATCAATGGTATGGAATTGCGCTAGTTGTGTTGCGGTAAAGTAGAAACCTTCAGGGGCATATGAGTAAGTTACGCCACCAAAAGTGTAATTTGACGAATTAACAACAAACTTTTCAAACCCAGTGACATCCGCTTGAGTGAAGTCAATGTGGTAGGTTCTATCCGGACCATTATCTTCATCCCATTGCCCTCCGTGATAAAAATCACGATTAAATTGAAACTTAATCGTGTCTTCACCAAGACCACCATCAAAAGCACCTAAATAATGATATAAGTAATTTGAATCGCTATAAGTGAAAGGAGATAAAATATATTGACTTCGTGAATAATTATAAGAGCTATCGTTCGGTGATAAACCAGGCCCCCAAACAACCGTATCATCACCGGCACCTCCTTTAATCACCTCATCATTAGCTGTGGCAAATGGTCTAATTTCATTATCACCATCACCACCAATCAAGGTATTTCCAAAGCGATCACCCTCGATAATAAAATCACCCGTTAATGAGCTAAGATCTTGCTCATCACCGGTAAAAATAACACCAGACACGCCAGTAAGTGATTCTGCCTGTTCGGCGGTTAATTTGACTCGATTAGAGCCTGTACCTGTTAAAAATTCTATAGAGGTAAGTGTTGCGCCGGTTAAGTCCACATCATTTTTTACCCTGAGAGTATCACTGCCTTCTCCGCCGTCAATAATATCGGTTACAGTTGTTTCACCTTCGACTAAGAACGTATCATCACCAAGTCCACCATATAATGAATCCTTGCCTATCCCACCAGTGATAGTATCATTACCAGCCCCAGCAAAAACCTGGTCATCGCCGATACCACCATCAATGATCTCATCTCGTTCTGACCCTGTTATCGTATCATTGCCTGCTAAACCAGAAATTGCCTCAACATTTTCAGCATCAGTCGGACCATTAGTATTTAAAACATCATCGCCAGAACCACCCTCTCTATAACGGCTTATTGAGATCGTATAATTAGCAAGATCTATTTCTTGATAAGATCCATCAGTGCTTCTCGCATAGCCTTCCACAATAATGTCTGCTGACTGAATTGTAGAGCGAAATTCTTCATCACTTCCCCACCGAAGTGGAGAAACAACCCATGATGAAGAGCCGTTACTCCAATTTAACTCAAAGGTGTTTCTTTCGTTATCATTATTATCTTTAAACGTTAATCGAGAATCCGTTCTATACCGATTAAAATAAAGTCTAATGTATCCATCTATATTCGCATTATCCGAATTATTGGTAATCGTTATTTGGAACGTTGATTCAGGAGAAACATCTAAAGGTATGTTGAGTTTGAAAAAATCTCTATCTACTTGATTTGAGAATGAAGAATTTGTTAAAGGAAGCGAACCTTCTATTGATTGGCCTATTGATATGACATCATCACCAATTTGAACTGACGTGTTAGATTCACCATCTAGCACAATAGCACCATCAGCAAATCGAAGTGTCTGTATGCCAATTATTTTATCAACACCATCTCTACTGTTCACAGTGTCAGTAACTTCTAAATAAGATATCCAGTTACCTTCTATTTGCGAGTATTTCCACTCAAAAGTATACTCACTGGCATTGCCTGAAAAAATCGCAATATTATTGGTACCTCCATCACCATATATGTAATCATCACCGGCACCACCAGTTATTGTATCATTACCATCTCCGCCTTTGAGAAAATCTGATCTACCTGATCCAACAATTACATCATCGCCTAACCCAGCATTAATATATTCGTAATCGTCTCCGGCATTTATGGTATCTTCCCCATCTGTACCATCAAATACTCGTCTGACTTGAAATGAGTAGCTTTTAGAGCTCATGGGACTTTCTGAACTCATGTCATTAGATCTGACATATAAAAAATCGGTTTCATTATTAACACTTAAGAAACTTTGACTACTCTTCCAACCATACATATATTCTGAATCTAAATTGCCAATAACATAGAATGGTCGAGTAGAAGGATTTATTGTTAATAAGTGAAGCTTATCTGCTGTTACATTTGATAATTTGAAATAATCGTCATCCCCATAAAAATCGAACCGCCCTGAAATTGTCTCACCAAACTCGATGGTTTCATTAGAACCAGCAACACTGTTTCCATGATCGTCTAATTCAAGTTCATATTCGATAGTACCGTCTTCACGAATGTATCGAATAGCTTGGATATTAGTTAATGTATCTGTGCCTAAATCACTAGAACCGTATAATTCTCCATCAACAAGAATATCCTGAAGAATCACTTGCCCCAAGCTGTTTACTGACCAAAGGAACGTATCAGCACTACCGTTAACTTCAAAAACATTATAACCAGCACCACCATCAACCGTATCATCACCTAAACCACCATCAAAGACATCATCAATTTCAGTCCCCGTTAATATGTCCGCGTCATTGGTTCCTTCAATCGTATCAGCAACGCTTGTAACCACATCTAAAGTTTCAGTATGAATACCGTCACTTGCTGTCACTGTGAAGCTAAAGGATTGTTTAGTTTCATAATCGGTTCCAGCAATAACACTTACCACCCCTGTCGAGGCATCAATACTTAACAATGAAGCATCAGTACCAGAAAGAGTGTAGCTAATCGTCCCACTCTCCCCTGCATCAAACGCAGCGGCTGCCGTGTAGATTGCAGTGTTTGCAGGGAGGTTTTCACGAATAGTTGCAGTGGTAGATGATGAAAAAACAATAGCCATGATATGTCCTAAATGGTTTTTAACATAACTAATATAGAATAAGGAGATTTAAAAATATATAAGAAATATTCTTAGGTGAAAAATATTATGATTACTTCTTTAATAATAAAAAAACGGTAGAACAAAAAACTGTCCTACCGTCAAAAGTGCCTGAATTAGACTTAACATTACAAGCAAATTTTATTCATTACCCCAAGCGATTTCACCGCCATCAACTTGTGTCTCAAGGACCACAACTGAAAGTTCAAACTGACGTCGACCTCCTAATCCATCAACAGCCGTTAGCGTTACATCAAAAGTGCCTACCGGTGTATCTTGACAGACATACACAGAGCTCTCACCACCAAAGCCCATCAAATCCATACTTCCGCCAGAGATCAAATCATCAGGTACCAAACTGATTTGACCATGATGCTCTAGCCCAGATGCAAATTCAGCAATGCCAAATTCCGAGCATTTGTTGTATTCACGAGAACCTGTTCGTGGTTTAACACGTCTAACCGTTAATACATTATATTGTTGAGTTAAATCAAACACGCTTGCACCTTCATCAGCAACAAGGTTCACTCGACCCACTTCAGCCCTATTCGCATAGATACCAAAACTATTATCAATGCCTTCCTCGCCGTTGCGAGACATAACTAAACGGCCTGGGTTAGCCCTAATAGCATCTGACACAGCATCTAAATCCATCGGAATATATACATCAGAAGCCTCTGTGTAAGAAGAGTATATACGAGTAGGTTGATCCTGATTGTATAACAAGAAACCTGCATTACTTAATCCACCCGGCCCCGAAAGCGTAAACTTGTCATCAAATAAATGATATGAATAATTTCGTTGTTCCGGCGTCAAGGCATAATGATAATAAAATTTACTATCCACAAAATCACAATATACATTTCCACAATCACGCCACTCGACATTCCCTCCTACAACTTGTACGTCTGATACTTCAAGCTCTAGCGGCATAGTTTTCTTACCACCTGCGCCATCAATAGCCTCTATAATAACGTGATGCGTACCTACTGGTGTATCATCACAAACGTACAATGCATTTTCACTTCCAATACCAAGTAAACTCATTGTTCCACCGGAAACCAGTTCATCTGGTACCAATGATATTTGACCATGATGGGAAATCCCTTCAGCGACTTCTTCGAGTGAGAATTCACTGCACTGCCCGTTTTGACGTGTACCGGTTCCGGTAGATACCCGCGAGATTAAACCCCGTGGATACACTTGCTCAATATCAGTCACTCGTGAATAATTTTCAGATACTAAATTAAGAACACCAATTTGCGTTTCACCATCAAAAATCCTGAAGGAACTGTCAACCGAACCATTACCATTTAATGATAGTCTCAACGAGCGTGCGTTATTATTTAGCGCCCCCTCAAAACCACTGCCGTCAAAGTTGGACACATCAATTACCAACTCTTCATTTGCCGCATTGGTATAGGTAAATGAGCCGTCACTATCACCACCTGCAAATGCAAGTCGAACTGACTCGCCACCTAAATGAATAGGAAATGTTTGCACGGATTCAGACAATGCAAAATGATAATAAAATAGTCCATTGGACTCACTGCAGTACCGACCACATTGATACTGATCCTGTTCAAACTCAGACTGCTGCGCTTGTTGTTCTTCAGCGTAGCCCTGCATGTCTTCTTCAGCTGGTTCTTCTCCGTCATATGGGTCAAATGGGAACAGATCAGAGTTATCTCCCACGCCGTCATTATCTGAGTCATACCACTCAGATGGATTGTCAGGAAAAGCGTCTTGATTATCACCAAAACCGTCGTTGTCACGGTCTTGACCTTCATCAAAATTAAATGGGAAAGCATCAGAGTTATCTCCATAACCATCACCATCTGAATCTTTTGTCTCTGTTGCATCGAACGGGAATGCATCAATACTATCCCCCACACCATCGTCATCAGAATCACGATATACACTAGGATCACTAGGAAAACTATCATCAGCATCTGGCACACCGTCATTATCTGAATCAGTCCCGATCACCGCAATTAATGGGAAAAAGTCACCATTATCACCCACGCCATCATTGTCAGTATCTTTCCATTCGTTTTCATTAAATGGGAAAACGTCTTTATTGTCTCCATAGCCATCACCATCTGAATCTAACCACTCAGTTTCATCTAAGGGAAATGCATCTTTATTATTTCCATAGCCATCACCATCTGTATCACGCGATTCACTTGGGTCAAATGGAAATAAATCGGATTTGTCACCTACACCATCACCATCAGAGTCAGATGATTCAAAACGATTATAGGGAAAAGCATCAAGGGTATCTTCTATGCCATCACCGTCATCATCTCTATCGATTTCGTTCACAATACCGTCATTATCAGTATCCAAAGTAGATATAGGAGCGACTCCTGTAACAAAATCATCCTGATTTAACATATATTGTTGTGTTGAATTTTTTACAAACAATGGAGACTGAGTTCGAATAGTGATTTCATCTAAACTAGGTCTGGTGCCGGAAACTCTTAGAATTGCCTCTGTTCTTGCTGCATTCCAAATAGTTGTGATTACAGGTAAATTTTCTCCCTCAACCTCAATAACTAATTTAGGTAACGCAACATATGCAGACAAGGGAGAGGTAAATGTTATTTTAAATGCATTATTGAGAGCTTCACTGATAATAACATCAGCTAGAACTAAAGCAGTTGCAGGACGAAGGTCAACTGCAGCAGTTATAATATTTTGCTCACCTTCACCATTAACAGCCGGAGTATACTCAAATGCAGATTCACCTTTTTCAATAAAATCAGTAATATCAGACATCGCTTGCTTGTAGGTATGCGTGTCGGAATCTTTGAAAAAAATACGTAAACGTTGATTATCAAAAAACACATTTCTGATCCCTGGGTATGCATTACCATTACCTTCAGGATAAATTGCTGCATCATCATAACGGGTCGAACGAAATGTCTCCATATCTGTCGACAAAACATTACCCTCAAGTAAGGTACAAACGGAATCTTTAAGTACAAATTGGTAAACACAAATACCTTCACGTTCGGCTTCAGGATTAGCCCATTTCAATGCAGCATCCTCAAACCTAGCACCAGAGTTGACAGGTGGTCTATTTGAATCTAATCGCCAATTATCAATAGTTTGTTCTTTAATAATTAACTTTCGTGATTCAGTACCAGTTTGAGTTTGGACAGTATAATCAATAACTAAATCACCATCTTGGGCACTAGAAGGTGCAATAAATAATTGACTAGGATTGCTATTTATTAACAATCGGCCTCGCCCGTTAGATAGATTTATATCCAAACCATCACCAGTTAAGACGTTACCGTCTATTTCTATTATTGGTGTTTCAGGAGCATAAGACTTTACATAAGCGATATACTTATCATTAAATGCGAATGTTTTATAGTTTATATCTGTACCAGTTCCACTACCTTTACGCCAGTCGTAACCTCTAGCAATCCCATCACTAAGTGGGATTTTAATTGTTCCATCTATGGAGTTAAAAGAATTATTTTCTTGTTGGAAATCTATTAAATCATATACTCGAGAAGCTTTTTGATCAGTTACAGGAACTCCTTGAAGCGAACTGTTAAAGGTGGTTAGTGTTTCTCCATCTAAAGCGCCACCGTATTGCCAATAAAGATCACCCTGTGCACGAACTGTTGGAGACCATATTAATGGTGCTGAAATGCGTTTATGGATACTCAGGTCTGTTGCGTTATATATTACTATACGTCCTTCTAAACCTGGCTTAAGTGGTCCATCTTCACCTAAAAATGGATATTCACCCACTACAAAATAGTCGTCATTTAACCATAAGGCAGACACTGCAAAGTAGCCTTCATCATGGAGTAATGAGGTTAGTTCGCCATCTTTATTTAAAAACCACGCAATAGTAGAGTTGGTTCCACCAGTTGCTCCAGATAAGTCCTGCTGCCAATCAAAACCCGTCATAACAGCTGCACCATCTGCGCGGAAATCGATACCAGTACGAGAATAATCAGTCTGCATAGTTCCTTTAATAGAACCAGGCTCAATATCACCAAGATCGACACTTAACAAACAAACAATACTATAATCATTCATATCAACACGATATATAGAGCACACTTCGTCATCTATACCATCAAGCGCTCTTTGAATATGTTTACTTGTAAGTAGATATAAAAAACGACCATCAGGTGTTAACCCTGCTTCCGCTATAAATAAATCTTCAGATGATAATATGGAACCGTTTAAAGGTTGCCCTTGCTTATCCCATGCAATAGCGTTAGTTAAATTAGAAATACTTGGTGCTTCTCCAGCTGCATATGCTTTAGGGATCAAAGCTTCAATGATATTTTTTGAGCGTTTTTTTCCGCGAATTAGGGCTGGTGGAAGAAGTTGACTATTTCCTCCATTATCAGAAAAAGCTTCACCAAGTCCTAATGATTGAGCACCATCTAAATCGACAACCATTGCTTTAGTTTTTGCGGCGTCATTGGGATAAATATCAAACCGGTCTGCCACTCCGTCTCCATCTGAATCGATAATATTACCAGCATCGTTTGGATATGCATCAAACAAATCCGCAATTCCATCAGCATCAGAATCAATTGCATTCAATGGATTCAAACGGTACTCATCATCAGTATCTAAAATACCATCATTGTCATCATCTGTATCTACACCATTAACTAAGCCATCTAAATCAAAATCTATTAAATCATCATTTATAGAAGTTCTCGCTTGAATAAGAGCCGGTGTCACAATGTTAGTTTGTTTTGCCGCTATATTAACAAATTTCATCGTCGCATCTTGCTTAATGGCTGCTACAGCTTCACTAAGCTCTATCGCTCCATCAACAAAAATCAATAAATCATTTGTTGCAGGGTTTGTACCACTGGATAAAGTAACCTTCTCGAATACAGCTTTACCTGAAACAATTACTTGTCTATTCATTACTAAATTACCAGAAGAGGTAATAGTCTTTTGATAACTATCCCAATTACCTAAAAGATAGATTTCATCTTGGCTGGCTTTTAGATTACTCACATCAACAGTATCACCAGGAGTGATAAATACTCTATCCACACCCTGGCTACCAGAAATGGTTAATTCAATATTGGGTCCAAACGAGAAAAACGTTTCACCATTTGGCTCCAGTGCAATCGCCTTAACCTTGGCTGAAGCTGACAATTCATCCGATACTTTAGGTAGTAAATCAGGATCATCCAAAATTAATTCTGATAAAGGCTCTCCACTTAAAATAGCTGTTTTCAAAACATCAGTAGCAATAACACCATCACTAAAAACAAGAATATCACTCGCAATACTGGATGCTATAACCTTAACCACCTCTTCATTAGCGAAACCTAAATTACGGGTGATTTCAATAATACCTGTAGTCGGTTCTACAAACATACCGTCAACATAATCTAAAAATGAACTTGAAAAATAAATTCGATCTGCTGAACCTTTTGTATTAGTTAAATCATAACGGTTTCCAGGTTGTATAACTATATCATCAACCGCATTAGACCCTGATATTAGTAGTTGTTGCTGTTGAATCGATATATTTTCTGTTCGATTAGAAAAATCCAGAGTATTTATACCATTAGCATAAGTGACGATATATTTAGATGAAGCTTGAATCGGAAAACCAATATCAGGTCGATTATTTTGTGTTTTTGCAGCACTAGAGACCTGTTTAGATATTGTTGCATTGACGGCCACTTCAGGATGAGTAATAGATTCGCCACCACATCCTGATAACCATAAACTAAAAGTCACCAAGAATATGTATTTGAAAATTTTACTATTCATTTTTATCACCATCAAATTATTAAGCAGTTATGATAAATTCATCAGGTGCATCGTGCCCTAACGCTATTGCAACACCATTAATACTACTATCAGCAAAATCGTTTTCATCTATGGACTCTATATTGTCAGCTAAACCAATATACAAACGAGGATCACCGTTTTCATTAATCAAACCAACAAATAGCTCGCTATTACTTCCTCCGGAGCCAGATGCAAAAAATTCATAAGATAAAATATTTAGAGCTTCACTATCATTAAATGCATCATCAACAAATATTAAATCATCATTACCAAAGTTATCTAAGAAAACAGAAAAATCAGTATTAGTAGACAAGCCACTACCTATGGATTCAGAACCCCCATTTGGATTTTGATCACTAAAGACAAATACATAATCTGCACTTGAGGCATCTATTTTAACAACATTACCCGACGCAATATCATTACTCAAAGACGCGACCGTTCCGGAAGTCGTTCCGATACCTAGGCCCTCTATATCAACCCATTGTGCACTTTCTTCTAGGGAGCCGTCGATAGCGCTCATTAGATATCCTTGTGCAGCTTCAATTAAGACATCATAAGCTTCTATAACACTATCTTCAGCATTATGATGGAAATCATCTGAAACACCTCTTAAATAATCCAAACTGAATTGTTTAAAATCAGATGTTAATAGTGATGTTCCACCTGACAATAAGCTATAGGCCTCTGCATTAGTGAGAGTGACTGGGGTAGGGGTAGGACCAGATGATGTATCATACCAACTATTTTCTGTAGTATCTGCCAACCAGTCAACTAGCCATTTATTTTCAAAGAAATTTTTCTGTGATGCAATTTCATCTATTTGACCTAGCTTAGAAATATTGGCCGCGCCATTTGTGGGTGTAACAGTTTCAAAAGTAATATCTGAAAAATTACCAGAAGCAAGACCACTAACCGTACTTTTAAATGCCCCATCATCAACTGACATCGTGTATTCTGAAGATAAATCTAAATCAAAATTTTCATCGACATTAATAATGATAAGTCCTTTTTCATTATCGATAGTTACTAAGTCCGATGTCACATCTATTGTGAAATTATTTTTGTTAGTTTCGCCTTGATAACCAGTCGCGGTATTATCAATAAAGACTATACTTTTTCCTTCAACAGCATTAACTGGTTGATTAACCTTCAAAATAATCAGGGAACGTACATCCAACATATTTGAACCAAGGTCTGCTAATTCAGTAGTAAGTTGTGGTACACCCGATATATCTATTACAAATGAATTATCAATAAAAAGTCCAGCAGAGTCAGTCGCTCTAATTGTTATTGGTAAGTTGTCACCATAAATATTTGGAACTCCTGATAACAGGTGGTTTGTTAATATTAATCCTTTAGGTAAATTACCTACAACGGAGTAAGTTAATGTATCGTCAATATCTACGTCTGAAAAAGACGAAGATATGTCCAAAGAGAAGTATTGGTTATACATTGCAGATTGAGTTGGAAGATATGTTGCAATCGGTGCTTCATTTACATCCGTTATATTAACGGTTATCGAATCGGTCGAAGTATTGCCTGCGGTATCAACCAAATCAAAGTCCACCGTCAGACTCGTCGCGTCACTTTCAAAATCCTGCGCAGTATTGAGGGTCAACACACCCTCGTTTATGCTAAACAGGTCAGAATCGTTGGTATCAGCTAACGTGACCGTGACCACTTCACTTGTCTTGATAACGCCTACCGCGGTCCCATTTTCAGTTGCATCCAGCGCTGATGTGCTCAGCCTGGCCGCAACCGTATCAACACTAATCGCTTTAGTCGTGGTCGTTGATGTATTACCGGCAGCGTCAGTCGCGGTAATCGTAATAGACTCATCACCTTCACCCATCGCCGTCACATCATCTGCAGTTAAAGTGTAGCTCCATGCGCCATCGGCATCCGCAGTTAATGCTTTGGTTAACCCGCCGAGAGATAGACTTACTGATGCATTGGCTTCAGCTGTACCTGAAAGGCTCGTAGTTTGTTCAGCGCCATTAATCACATT
>Ga0209136_1000392_pt1 | contig 31394 bp, 40 predicted proteins | sample SaaInl0LU_22_DNA_FD_184640 | JGI IMG/M metagenome (GOLD analysis project Ga0209136, IMG submission 184640) | Marine microbial communities from expanding oxygen minimum zones in the Saanich Inlet - ESP_90LU_22_DNA (SPAdes) (version 2) | ecosystem: Environmental > Aquatic > Marine > Intertidal... | reverse complement strand
TCCATGGCTAAAACGATATCAAGATGGATTTGGGGTGGGTAAAGAAAGTTTGCCGCACGCGATTTGTTAATCAGTCGTCGCAGTCTCTGGCTGCGGCGACCTGTATGAACGGTGTCGATATCGGGCGAGTTAATGCCTCAACGCTACTGGTGCTTCAGCGAAACCATATCAAAACACAATTAACGATTTTTTAATGATGAGAGCCCTAATATTTCTTGAAAAGCGATAGATATAGGAGGGTTAGATGAAAGTGTTTATCAGTTGGAGTGGTGAGCGCAGTAAGCAAATGGCAGCTGCACTCAAGGAATGGCTACCAACGGCTATACAATATCTTGAACCATGGATGTCGGACACCGATATCCATGCTGGTGACCGCTGGGCAGACAAGATGGCTACCGAATTAAAAGAAAGCAATGTTGGAATTGTCTGTGTCACTGGTGAAAACCTTACATCTGAATGGCTGCATTTTGAGGCTGGTGCATTATCTAAACTAATGCAAAATACTAGAGTTATCACGGTTTTGCTTGATTTGGACGTACAGGCAGTTAGTGGCCCGCTGACGCTTTTTCAGATGAAAAAGCTGGACAAAGGCGGAGTTCTAGACATTGCAATTTCGCTAAATAAGTTTGCCGAGCATAAGTTGGATGAGGCAACTCTGAATAATGCAGTAAATGGGATGTGGACATCTCTTGAACAAAAAATTAAGGCTATCCCTGCTGCTGATAAAACAACAAAACAAGTGCGCAGTCAGGGAGAAGTGCTAGAGGATTTGGTGATGGATGTTCGTAGTCTTCGGAATCAGATTGAGGAGTTGAACGATGAGCCAGATGAGCTCAGGCATCCAAGAGATCCTATGATGCGCGCCTTTCGGCATCCCATGTTAATGCGTGATCTGGTTGGAATTGGCAATGATAACAGTCCTAATAATGCCCTATTAGCACTGTTGATGCTTGCCGGATTTGCGAGGAAAGAAATGCCTTGGTTGTCCGAACTGTTGATAGAGTTCTACCGAGAATTCAAGGTTGCTCAAGACAGTGGGGAGCGCATCGAACTTGTCATGCGTCTAAAGACTCTTTTGCGCGATCTACAAGAGCACCCGCTATTTCGGAGGATCTCACTCTATTCCAAGATGACATTTGTCACGATGAATGAATCCCTTTGGATGCTGGATGAAATATTCGATAGACTTTTAAATCCCGAAATCACAACTCGTGAAGGCGGAGTAGTTACGAGTGAAGAAAGCCCTGATGAAGAGATTTAATGTTCAAACTTATATTTTTTGATTAATATTTTACTCGTTGTCACGCTTCTAAACTGCAAAGCTGCTTGCGATAAATTGGGGCTGATGATCGGGTGCCATGACCCGCGCTGGTTGGCCGGTTAGCCGAAGCTGGATCATCGCTATTGTTTCAGAGATTACTGGGTGGCGGGTGAGGAAAGTTTGCTACATCCAAATGTGGACGCTTCGCGCCATCTAGGCGCGTTAACAGTCACTCCAAAGGTGCAGTCGGGATTCCACACTTTGCGAACAGCTGAACATGTTATGCCGGTTATGCTGAATTGATTCCACAAGAATGGCCGGTCGCGCCAGAGTACAACATCAAGCCAATCTCGATCATATTGTTCGTGCCAGCGAATGCTGATCACTTGATTTGGCCATGCTTGGTCAATGGCTATAAAAGCTTCGCGCGTCGGTTCCGGACATGCTGGTTCGTCAGCCCGCAGCGGCGTTGAAATGCTGATGATCAATATCATCAAGATGCAACGAATGGCAGCGAAGTGATCATTGAATTTTATGCGGTTCATCCCTTCACGATAACAGTCGATCATAAAAAAAAGGTTAATCAAAACGAAAAATGATTATACTTTTGGGTTATACTATTTGTTAATCAAAACAGATTGTTAATTGAGAGATATATGAGCCAAACGCCATATTTGAAGTTGGTAGCATATAATGGCCAACTGATTAATCAAAGATACGTCAATGTGTCTAACCACCGTAGTAAAATCACATCAAGTAGATATGAAAACCGTACTCAAATAGGAATTTGGTGCCAGAGTAACCTTTGGAGTCCAGCACGTCGGCGCCAAGCAATGCGCATCGTTCGCAAGTTTCGTTTTTAGGGTCTTAGATGCTTTGCTGTTCGCTAGATTGATCAGCGTCGGCCGCTGCGGATAATGACGCATGGGGAAAACTGTCAGATGGTCTGTAAGCCGGGTTCTGTACCGCTGTTGCCAGCATTGGCGACTATTCATCTAGAACGGCTGTTACCAGCCGCTTCAAGCAACCTACCCGGACATGATGCAGGACCGCACCTGAACGAACAAGCCGTTCCTATGTCCCTATATGGTTTTGCTCCGGATGGGGTTTACCATGCCCGTTCTGTTACCAGACCGGCGGTGCGCTCTTACCGCACCATTTCACCCTTACCATGGCACGCCATGGCGGTATCTTTTCTGTGGCACTTTCCCTAGGGTTGCCCCCGCCGGGCGTTACCCGGCATCCTGATCCTGTGGAGCCCGGACTTTCCTCTCCCCCATATCTTGCGATTTGGGGCAGCAGTCACCCGACCATCTGACAGGGCCGGACTATAGGGCGTGCGGGGCCTTGGCGTCAATATAAGACGCCAGATGTCGCCTGCTAGATTGGCCAAACCATTTGGCCTTTGTCGACATTGTTAATGATGCTTGTCTTAAAATGGTAAATTGATGGGTTGAATCGGTGGGGCGAACATGCGACCAGCTTTGCGCGCAAGACGAATCATCGGCGTGGATGAATTATTGTTTCTACTGTTGTGGAGCAGTGGCTATATCGGATCTAAGATCGGTTTGCCGCTATCGGGTACCTTTACGTTGCTGTTTTACCGTTTTGTGATTGCGGTTTTGCTTGTCGGTGCCTATGTCACGATGCGATCAGAATGGCACTGGCCTGACCGACGCAGTTTGCTGATTGGATTTTTGGGGCATTTTCTCTGGCTTGTGGCTGTTCTCAAGGCTCTTGAGTTTGGCATCAGCGCAGGGTCAGCGGCCTTGATCGCGGCGATGCAGCCGGTCTTGACCGCCCTGATTGCGCCTTCTTTGTTGGCTGAGCGCAATCATCTCTATCAGTGGCTTGGTATTATGGTTGGGTTTGTTGGTGTGGCTGTTTTCGTTTGGGGTGATGCCAAATTTTCCGGCACGCCGCTTATCATTTATCTGTTGCCGTCAATCGCCACGATCAGCCTGACAGCAATCACCATTATTGAACGGCGTGGCGCAGCCTGCATGACGCCGATGCTGCCGATTATGACATCATTATTCTGGCAGCTTTTGATCACGCTGATCTGTCTTGCGCCGTTCGCCTACTGGGTCGAGGGGTTTGCGGCTGACTGGACTCTGCCATTTGCCTTTTCAATTGTCTGGCTTGGGATCGTGGTGTCGATTTTGTCATTTTTCCTGATGCTGCATCTGATCCGAACACGCAATGCGGCGCGGGTGTCATCTTTGCAGTATTTTGTGCCGCCGGTTACGATGCTGATTGCATGGCCAGTCTTTGGCGAGGCGCTTAACTTTTTCGGGTTTCTGGGATTGTTCATCACCGCAGGCGGCTTTTTATTGATTCATCGTGGCGAGCAAGCGTCCGCCCGTCAAAGCGGCTAGAGCCAATCGTCTTTTACGGGGTATCTGATAGGCGGTTTGAGCCAGAGCCATCATTTTTCACCAGAGCCATCATTTTTCAAAAAGCAGCTGCCCGCGCAGGCTGGCTAGTCACTATTGTCGCCCTGTTCCAGAGCTTCGGCCTTTTCAGCCGCTTCCAGCCATTCCATTTCCTTATGATCCTTGCTGTCTTTTTGTGTGGCAAGCGTTTCAACAAGCCGGTTAAATAGATCAGGGTTATCTTGAAATAGGTCAGGCACGGCCAGTTTGGTTTCAATTGCGGCGATTTCGGCGTCAAGCGCGGCAATTTCATCGGGCAAAGTGTCAAGCCGGTGCTTGTCACGAAAACTCAGGCGGGCAGGCCGGTTGGTTTTGGGCTTTTCGGATGCTGATTTCTTTGGTTTTTTGCTGTCTGATTTCTCTGTTTGGCGGGCTTCAGCGGCTTTTTTGCGCGCCAGATAATCGGAATAGCCGCCAGCATGGGCAACAATCTTTGCATCGCCTTCAAAGGCCAGAATGCCGGTGACGGTGCGGTCAAGAAAATCGCGGTCATGGCTGACGATCAAAACCGTGCCGTCATAATCGGCAATCACTTCTTGAAGCAATTCCAGCGTTTCAATATCCAGATCATTGGTCGGCTCATCAAGAACCAGAAAATTATGGGTCTGGGCAAATAGCTTGGCAAGCAACAGCCGGTTTTGCTCGCCGCCCGACAGGGTGGAAACACGCTGGGTCATTTTCACATCATCAAACATGAAATCACGAAGATAGCTGGTGACATGTTTGCTTTGTCCGGCAACTTCGATCATATCGCTGCCGCCTTCGCTAAGGATCGTCCATGGCGATTGATCACGGTCAAGCGCTTCGCGGCGTTGGTCAAAATAGGCAGGTATCAGGCCAAACCCCTGGCGCACGCGCCCGCTATCGGGTTTGGTGATTTCGAGTAGCAACCGCACCAGCGTTGATTTGCCAACGCCGTTTGGCCCGACAATGCCAATCCGGTCGGTTCGCCGCACCAGCAAATTGAAATGTTGCAGCAATTGTCGGCGCTGTTCGGATGCGGTGCTGGCACCATCTTTGTTGGCGTTATGCTGGGTGATTGGCACGCTGGCGCAAAGGTCAATCGCTTCTAGAACCAATTGCCCGCCGCCATCAGCTGGGCCAGTTTCCATCCGCATGGCGCGTTGGGTAAGGCCGCCAGCTCTGGCGCGTTCTGCGCGCATGCCGGCAAGTTCGCGAAGCCGCCCTTGATTGCGTTTGCGTCTTGCCGAAATACCTTCGCGTGACCATTTGGTTTCGCTGGCGATGCGGCGATCCATCTTGTGAAGCACCACCGCCTCATCAGCAAGAATGTTATCTGACCATGCCTCGAATTCGTCAAAATGCCCATCACGGCGGCGCAGCTTGCTATCATGGAGCCAGATGATTCCGGTGCCAAGATTGCGCAAAAAGGCGCGGTCGTGACTAACCACCAAAAGCGCCCCGCGATGCTGGCGAAGCATTTCTTCCATCCATTCAATGGTTGGCAAATCCATATGGTTGGTCGGCTCGTCAAGCAGCAGGATATCGGGCTGGGTATAAAGCGCGCGTGCCAGCGATACGCGCCGCGTCTCGCCGCCTGACAAACCGTCGCTCATCCGCATCGGATCGAGCCCCATCCGCATTAACATGGCGTCGGCTTTATGGCCGATTTTGGCATCTTCCATTCCGGCGGTCACAAGCGCGCGAAGGCTCATGCCTGGCGGAATTTGCGGGGCTTGCGGCAAATAGGCAATTTCGGCGCCAGGTGACATCCATAGCGTGCCTTCATCCATCTCGCCCTGACCGGCAAGAAGTTTCATCAAGGTTGATTTTCCGGCGCCATTCGGGCCAACAAGCGCCAGCCTGTCACCAGCATGAAGCGATAGATCGGCGCCGCGAAGCAGCCATCGGTCGCCAAGATTAACGCCAGCATCGGCAATCGTCAAAAGAGGGGGTGCCATAATAATTATCCTGACCGGTTACAGGCCGCGCTGGCGGGCAATAGCATCATAGGCCGCATTGATCTTGGCCAGCCGGTCATTCGCGGCGGCGACAAATTCTTCAGGCATGCCGTCGGCGGTCAATGTATCGGGGTGATGTGTTCGCGCCAGATGTTTCCAATGTTTGCGAAGCGCCTGATCATCAATGTCACTGCTGACTCCCAAAATTTCATAGGGCGAGGGGCCGTTTGACTGATGCAGCGCAAGAAGCCGGTCAAAATCGGCCTCATCAAAGCCGAAAATCCCGGCAACTGTTGCCAGATAGGATAATTCCGGGCCGGTAATGTCACCATCTGACTGGGCGATGTGAAACAATAGATCAAGCAATTGTTCCAGCACGGGCGCGCGCGGCACAAACAGCCGTGCCACCTGTTTGGCGTAATCTTCAAACCCGTCTGGCGTCTGGCGAGCCAAATCCCAAAAGCGGCCAACCTGTTTAACCTCGGATGGGGGGATATGGACACGCGCACGGAAGGCGGCAATTTCATCACGCGTTACAATGCCATCAGCCTTGGCCATTTTTGCCGAAAGCGCGATAACCGCAACGGTGAAGGCAACACGCCTTGTGGCTTGTGGGTCAGGGCGCGATGGCACGAATTTGGCCTCGACCGCATGACCAGCCGCCGCGCCAAGCAATCCGCCAATTGGCCCGCCAAGTGCAAACCCCGCAGTGCCGCCAATAATAATGCCCCAAATGCTCATGGCCTTATCTAGCTGGCAACGGGAGTGAAAGGCAAGATTTATCACGCGGTTCTGTGGGGAAAACCCAACAAGGCAAATTCGCAAAAATGGGGCTGGCAATTCGCTTCGGCTGGATTTATGGTGCGCCCATGGATGAAACAAAAAACACCCAAGCGACCCCAGATACCGGCGATGATACCGGTGTGATCACAATGGATCTAACCGGCCTGAAATGTCCGTTGCCGGTGCTAAAGGCGCGTCGTCAAATCGGCCAGATGCCCGCTGGTGGTATTTTGGTGGTGATTGCCGATGATCCGGCAGCGCCATTGGATTTTGATCATTTTTGCCAAACAGGCGGCCATGACCTGCTGGAAACTGTGGCAAAAGACGGTGTTTTTACAATGCGTATCGCCAAAGCGCTTGCCTAGCAGCCGATCAGGCTAGCGCGGCATCAGCGCGGCAAGCATGGTTTGATGAAACCGCGCCGCATTGGTTCCGGTTTCTGGCCCCTGATAAAGCTCAAGTTCATGGCAAAGCTGAAAAAACCCGGGCGCGGGAAGCCCGTCTCGATTGCGCGATATGACCAAAGCCGCGCGAAGTGGCTGGCCATCGGCATGGTCTTGGCGCATGGTCGATTCAAGCCATAGGGTCAATTTATGAATGCGTTGCGGTGCCGGAATATCAGCCGCATCGGCCATTTCGGCATAGGTCACGATCCGGCCCGCGCGTCTGGCTGACGCAAGCGCCATTTCAGCACGATTTTGCCAGAATTGATCCTCATTTGTCGATGGTGACATCAGCGCATCCCCTATTCGCAAGCCAGCCCTCAAGCGGCCAAACCCCTGATCAAGCAAAACCAGCATATCAGGGCCGATATTTTCCGGTTTTTTCGGTGTTTTGGCTATTGAAGCCAGACCGGTTTGTGCCTAACATCCGCCCATGGTTTATCTGAAATCTCTTGTTTTTAACAGCTTATTCTATGTCGGCACCGGTGTTTTGGTGATTGTCATGGGGCCGGTGCTGCTGCTGCCATCGCGGTTTGCGCGTGCCGTCGCCCGTTTTTGGGGCTATATGACGTGCTTGTTGCTTGCGATGATTGGCATCAAACAATCGGTCAAAGGCAACCGCTATCTTGATCGGCAGGTTTTATATGCGGTCAAGCATCAATCGGCATGGGAAACGATCATTCTAAGCTGGCTGTTATCGGCGCCAGCCTTTGTGCTAAAGCAGGAATTACTGCGTCTGCCGATTATTGGCTGGTTCTTTTTGAAAACCGGTTGTATTCCGGTGGATCGATCGGCTGGCATGAAGGCGCTTCGTGATATGCGAATTGCCGGAAAGGCGCTTGCTGCAAAAGGCCGGTCAATGCTGATTTTTCCACAAGGAACACGCATTGCGCCCGGTGTTGATCACCCGTATGAAATTGGTGTTTTTGCGCTATATGAGGCAACGGGATTGCCGGTTGTGCCGGTGGCTCTGAATTCGGGTCATGTTTGGCCGCGCAATAGCTGGATAAAATATCCCGGGCTTGTGACGGTTGAATTTCTTGACCCGATTGACCCCGGGCTAGACCGAAAAAGCTTCATGGCAACTCTTAAACAGCGTATTGAAGATCGTATGGAAATCCTTGATGCGCCGATTATGAATAATCAGGAAAAGGCATAAAAATGGATGGATCAGCCGGTCGCCCGCAAGGGCAAATGAACGTTCTTGGCAGCCCTCTTACCAGCTGCTCGCATGATCCGGTTACCGGATATTTCCGCGATGGCTGTTGCAATACGGGCCCATCTGACCGCGGCCTTCATACCGTATGCGCGATTATGACCGAAGCGTTTCTTGAATATAGCAAAGCTGCTGGCAATGATCTGTCGACGCCGCATCCTGAATTTGGTTTCCCCGGTTTGAAAGCGGGTGACCAATGGTGTTTATGTGCGGCGCGGTGGGAACAGGCGCGTGTTGATGGCAAGGCGCCAAAGGTTCGGCTTGCCGCAACCAATCAGGTCACGCTTGCGGTGTGCCAGCTAGATGATCTGAAGGCGCATGCAATTGATCTGAATTAATCGGGGAGTCCGGCGGGTCAGATTTCACAAATGGAAAAGGATAACAGCCCATGTTAAGCTTAGACAAACAAGTGAATTTGACCTGTATCGAAACCGATAAGGTGGCGACGGGCAAAATCGTGCGGATTCAAGGAAACCGTGTCGATGTCGCGCTTGACCAAGGCGGGCTGCTGATCTCGCTTTATATGAAAAAACCGGGCCTTTATGTTGGCAGCCAATCGGGCCTTGAATTTGTCATGCAAAGCTAGCAACCGGCTGCGATGAGGATTTTGATGACCCAAACCGATCCGCAAAATAATGACCAAAAGCTGGTTCGCCCTGCCGATCGTTCGGTATGGTTGATCTGGCTTGGCATGGTGCTGCTGGCGGTGGCGATCTTACCTTTTGCGGTTCGCAATAGCGAAATCGTCCGCCAGATTGCGGCAATGTGCGGGTTTACGCTGAATTAATTAGTCTGGGCGCTAGTGTTTTTTCGGTGCCTGTTTTGCGGTTTTTTGCGGTAATGTGCTGGTGAATATCATGGCAATGTCGATATAATTCTGTAAATCATGATCCTCGCCAAGCGCGTCGGCGGCAATCATGACCCATCCCTTCATGGTTTTGCCAGCCAGATCAAACGGGCGCGCATGAGGATCATTATCGACAAGCTTGTTGGCGCTTTCACTGCCAATGCGGATCACCAGATAATCATCCCATAACGCAAAGCAGATATGGCCATTCATCATATAGGCCAGCCCACCAAACATCCGGGTTTCTTCAAGGTCATAAAAAGCCGCTGTTAATTCATGCAATCGAGTGGCAAGGCCGCGGTCATACATATTGGCTCCGAAAAATTTACGGCGATCATTATCGCGATGAGATGCAACGGCCAGCAGTGGCACGAAAATCTCATGACGGATCGATCGATTAGCGTTAGGTTATCATTTGTCGATCATTTGTCATGGCAAAGATCGTGATGGTTTTAGCCTATCATTGTTAAGAAAAGGTACGAACATGATTATTCTTGATGGAGGGCTTGGCCGCCAGTTAAAGGCGATGGGCGCGCCGTTTCGCCAGCCGGAATGGTCGGCATTGGCACTTATGGAAGGGCCGGAATTTGTGCGCGCCGCGCATGATGCCTTTATCGAGTCTGGTGCCACAATCATTACCACCAACAGCTATGCTGTTGTGCCATTTCATATTGGCGAGGATTTGTTTCGTGATCAGGCTGGTGCATTGCTGGATTTGGCTGGTCAATTGGCGCGTGATGCCGCCGATGCTGCACCGCATCCGGTGCAGGTTGCCGCAGGTGTGCCGCCAATGTTTGGATCATATCAACCCGATAAATTCGACGCTGGCCGGGCCGTCGAGATGATCGGGCTGTTTCGCCAGCAGCTTGACCCCTATGCCGATTTTTTCATGGCTGAAACCCACAGCTCGATTGCCGAAGCTTTATGTTTTCTTGAGGTGTTTGCCGATTGCGACAAACCTGTTTGGCTATCACTTACATTGGAAGATGCCGCCCCGCTTGCTGGAACGCCAAAATTGCGGTCGGGTGAGCCATTGATCGATTTATTGACAGCGATTGATGGTGCCGCGCCATCGGCTGTGTTGTTTAATTGCAGCCAGCCTGAAGTGATGGATGATGCGGTGCGGGCTGTTGTTGCACATTTTGCCGGCAAGGCCATGCCGCCGCTTGTTGGCGTTTTGGCCAATGCCTTTCCTTTGATTGAAAAAACCTATAGCGGGGCAAATGCAAGCCTGCATGATTTACGCACCGATATAACGCCTGCTGCCTATGCTGATTATGCAGTGAAATGGGCGGCATCGGGCGCTGGCATTATCGGCGGCTGCTGCGGTATCGCCCCTGATCATTTGCGCGAGGTAAAAATGCGTCTACTCGGCTAGGATATCGCCATTGGCAGTCCTTTTTTGAGGTTTGCCAGATCAACATGGCAGACGTTATAATTTTTGCTGAACACCAACCCGAAACAATAGAAACCGAAAGGCCGACCCATGAAAGATGCCAAACAATTCCTTAAAGAAGCCAATGCTGTCGTTCCGCGTATTTCCACTGCTGATGGCATTGCCAAACATGGTGCCGGAAACAGCCTGTTCATTGATGTTCGCGATAGTGGCGATATTGCCAAAAGCGGCACGATTGCCGGTGCGCTTCGGATTCCACGCGGATTTCTGGAATTTGCCGCTGATGAAAACCTGCCCTATTTCAATGCAGGCCTGAGTAAAGATGCCGATATCGTTCTTGTTTGCGGTGCCGGTGGACAGGCCGCGCTTGCTGGCAAGACGCTAAAGGAAATGGGATATCAGAATGTATGTAATGTTGGCGGTATTTCCGATTGGATTGCCGCTGGTGGCAAGTCTGAAGCCTAGGGCTTTGTGCGAGCCTCTAAAAAAGCCAATCATCAAAATCTGCCATCAAAGGGCGAGGGCAGAAAAAAAGGGGGGTTTTGGCCCCCCTTTTCGTGATCGGTCATCAAAAGACCTGTTTTACGGGGTTAATGCCCGTCATTTCTGATCTAGGCGCACCCAGAAGGCTGCTCCTCAGCCCGCCAAACAGAAACCAAGTCCTTCGAACCAAACCGTTTATCACTAGACATCAGATCACCTCCTTTTCAATTTGTTACAACGATGGAAATGAGCCTAGGAACAAAATCATCACCTGTCACTAGGTTTTTGCGGGATGATGATGCAATGGGGCTTGCACTTGACCAATATGATCACCATTTACTGCTCCATGACACGCAAACTTACCCATCGTTTTTTGTTGCTCCTTGCCTTATTTGTGCTGAAAGGGGGCATCATGCCTGCCGCCGCTGCTACCGCCCATGATTTCAGTTTTATCAGCATTGATGGTGGCGATCTGCCATTGGAAAAATATCGTGGCAAGGTGGTTTTGCTGGTCAATACGGCGTCGATGTGCGGCTTTACCGGCCAGTATGAAGGGCTGCAAAGCCTGTGGACTGAATATAAGGATAAGGGGCTTGTCGTTCTTGGTGTGCCAAGTGATGACTTCGGCGGGCAGGAATTGGATGATGCCAAGCAGGTCAAAGAATTCTGCACGCTGAATTACGGTATTAATTTCCCGATGGCCGATATTGTTCACGTCAAAGGCCCGAACGCGCACCCCTATTATAAATGGATTGCCGATGCGCATGGCGGTCTTGCTGTGCCGCGCTGGAATTTCCATAAACATGTGATTGATGGCAATGGCAATTTGGTTGATTGGTTTGCCTCGACCACCGGCCCGAAAAGTGGCCGTCTTCGCAAGGCCATCGAAACCGCGCTTGCCCAATGATCATTTGAACGGGTGATCATTTGCCCGGATAATCATTTGCCCGTATAGTCATTTGCCCGGCCTATTTCGCTTTTCCCGCTGAATTTATGTGCTAGATTTACGCTGAGATTTCCGGCGTGATGATGTTTGACGCGTCATGATTCCAATAATGGGTGCGGGCGCAAAAGTCGCAAAAGACCAAAAAGTTGGGGTGTTTATGGACATCAGCATTGTTCTTGTGGTGCTTGGCGCGGCCTTTTTGCACGCTTTTTGGAATTTTCTGGTTCGTGGTACGCATGACAAGGCGCTTGGCATGGCGGCGGTTATGTTTGGCCATTTGCCGCTGGCTTTCATCGGTCTTTTCTATGCTGGCCTGCCGCCCGAAGGCGCATGGCCTTTTGTCATGGCAAGTGCGGTGTTGCATCTTGGTTATCAGGTATTTTTGCTCAATGCCTATCGTTTTGGCGAGCTAACGCAGATTTATCCGGTTGCCCGCGGGGCATCGCCGCTGTTGATCACCTTATTTACCATGATCACTGTTCCGGGTGTTTTAAAGCCAATGGAGGTGATTGGCGTGATCATGGTGTCGGGGGCGATCATGACCTATGGCATTGTCCAATATCGCAACAAGGCGGTTGGCATTACGGGCATTATTTTGGCGGTGATTACCGGCTGTTTTATCGCCAGCTATTCGATTGTCGATGCAGCTGGCACGCGCTTGACGCAAAGCGCGATCAGCTATTATGGCGCGTCGACTTCGGCCAATGCGGTTTTGTTTGGGCTGTATCTGGCATGGTTCCATCCAACGATTTTGACGCGCATGTATAGTGATGCGCCACGCACCTTTGTGATTGGCGGGGCGGCGTCTTATTTTGCCTATGTTGCGGTGCTTTGGGCCTGTCTGTCGGCACCTGTCGCTGTGGTGTCATCGCTTCGTGAAACCTCGGTTCTATTTGCCGTAGCGCTTGGTGTTCTGTTCTTAAAGGAAAAAATGACATGGTTTAAAAGCGGCATCATCTTGATGATTTTCAGTGGGGTCATTGTTTTGCGGATGGCCTGATATCGCTGGCGCATTTCGCCGCAGGTTTGGGCTTTGGGGCTGGACAGTTTGCGCCGAAAAACGCAGTCTGAGACTGGGTCATTCATTTTTTAGGAATTTTTCGTATGCAGGAATATGCCCTTCGCCGCGTTTTGTCAGACGAGCTACATGCGCGTGCCTTTCACGATTTTGATGGCGCTGGCCGGTTTATTCGCTTTGTCTTTCTGGTTGGCGGCGATGACAATAAAATTCTTGCCTATATCAATAAATTTCTATCTGCCGAAGGCATGGCGCCAATTGATGCTAGCGAAAAATTCCGTCGCCATGACATGGCCGGCTATGCGCTTCGCATTGAAAGGCACACTGAATTTCTGTCAATCAGCTTTGTCGAAAAAGGCTTGCGGGCCAAAATTGGCCTAGCAGCGAATGCCTTTGATGAGGAATCGCTCGAGCATATGCCCTTTTCTTGGGCGCGTAATGCACCAGCCCCGCTATTTCATGCCATCTGGGTCGAGGTTGGCGGCAAGCCGCCACGCGGGCTAGACCAGGCACGCATGCTGGACATTTTGCAAAGTCGGGTGGTGGCGGCAAACCAGTTCAGTGATGATGCGGCGCAGGTGCATTTTGCCTTTGATATTGATGATGCCGGTTTTTCGCGGGTGGTGATTTTCAACCATGCGATTGAGGCGACCCGTATGGGGCGCGTTGTGCAACGCGTCGTTGAGGTTGAAACTTACCGGTTGCTGGCATTGCTGGGGCTGGCAACGGTCAAGGAATATTCGGGCCGCCTTGGCCTGATCGAAGATGTTGTCAGCACATTGACCAATGACCTTGCTGAACAGATCAAGCTTCCCGATGGCAAGGTTCAGGCCCTATTGTCGGTATTGTCGTCACAGGCGGCCGAGGTGGAAGACATCTATTCCAAAACCTCATACCGGCTGGCGGCGACAACCGCCTATCTGAATATTCTAACCTCGCGTCTTGACCGGATGCAGATGACGCGCCTATCCGGTTTTCAGGGCGTTCGCGGCTTTCTTGATCGACGTATGGCGCCAGCGATGCAAAGCTGTTCGGCATTTTCTGAACGGCTTGCAAGCCTGTCACGGCGGATCAGCCGCGCAGGTGAATTGCTGCGCACCCAAACCGAGCTGGTGATTCAACGCCAGAATCGGGATTTGCTGAAATCAATGGATGAACGCGCCAAGCATCAGCTTCGGCTTCAGCAGATGGTTGAACGCCTATCGATTGCTGCGGTTACCTATTATGGGGTCGGGCTTGTTGGCTATGTTGCGACTAGCTTGCCAATTGCCGAATGGGGATTGTCATTGACCGATATCAAGGCCGTGTCGGTGCCGGTTATTGCGTTTTCGGTTTGGGCAGCTATCCGGCGGGTCAAGGATGTCGTAACTGGCGCGGCGGATCGTTCGACTAGCTAGGCGAGGGCTGGTTGGCGAGAGGGCTAGTTGGCAGGGGAAAAGGCCAATAGCGATAATTCGCGTGCATAGCCTGTGGCAAGATCAAACAATACCGCACCTCCTGAAGGCACCGCTATATTGGTAATCGCCTGAATCGTCACATAATGGGTCACCATAATGACCGGTGCGCCGTCACGCGGCAGGCTGTCCAGCTTGGCTTGAAGCTTGGTCAAGGTTGCTTCGCGCGGGGCGTGGTTTTCATAAAATGAATTCAGCCCGCTAAAAGGAGTGACTGCGCCCAGATTCAGCAATAGGGCAGTTTCTAGGCACCGGCACCATTCGCTTGAATAAATGCCAGCCAGATTAAGATTGGCCGCGGCGATGCGTTTGCCAATGCCGCGCGCCTGCTTTCGTCCGGTCTCATCAAGATTGCGCTGGGTCTGGCAATCTTTCAGATTGAAATTGGCTGGATCACCATTGCCAGGTGCCAAGGCATGCCGCAGGAAAATAACCGTGCCGTCAAACCGGCCGTCATCAGCCTTTACCGGCAGCGTGACCGCTAAAAGCAAAATAGACAAAAGCCCCGCCAGCTTTCCAAACCGCAACAACACCATGAAAGATTGGCGCAAAGGCAAGGCTGTTTGGATATTTATGCTGGCGGGCTGATGGGTCATTTTTATGCGTTACGCCGGCTGACTTCAGCCATAAAGCGATGGCGGATAACCGGCGCATCCATGTCAATGACGGGTACCTTGATATTGCCTGACTCGCATTTGCTGACAATGATGGTCATCTTGTCACCGTCAAGTGCTGCCTGAACAGCCGCCGCAGTATCTTCGGCTGAACATTCAACAACATTGTCACAACCACAAGCCTCGGCAACTTTGGCAAGCGATGTTTTCATGCCAGCATAGGTTGGCTGATCACCGGTTGAGCCGTAGCTGCCATTGTCGATAATCAGCAAAATGAAATTATCCGCCGGATTATTGGCAATTGTTGGCAATGTACCAAAATTGGTCAGAACCGAACCATCACCATCAATGGCAATGACTTTGGCTTTTTGCGCCAAGGCAAGGCCAAGGCCAATTGATGAGGCAAGACCCATGGTGCCAAGCATGTAGAAATTGGTTGGCTGGTCATCAAGCAGATGCAATTCTTGTGATGGCAAGCCGATATTAGAGACAACCAATTGATCAGAAATCATTGGGATCAGTGTTTTTAGAACTTCGCTTCTAATCATCGGTTATGCTCCCTGCCAAAAGCTGGCATCGGTAAGAATGGCAACAGGTTTTTTCGCCATAAAGCTGTGGTTCAAAATGCCGTCCAGCTCGTCAGCGTCGCTTTGTGTATGGAAATGATAAGTTGGGATATTCAACTGGTTCAACAATGCCTTTGTATGAACCGCCATTTCAACCTGACAGGCAACAGGCTCGCCAATTTCACCGCGATAGCTGATTAGCATCGGCAGTGGAATATTGTAATATTGGATCAAGGTCACCAGCGTGTTGATGGTAACACCAATTGCCGTATTTTGCATGATGATCGCCGAACGTTTGCCACCCATATAGGCACCAGCGCAAAGCCCCATGCCTTCATCTTCCTTATTTGATGGAATATGATAAATGTCTTTTGAGGTTTCGATTTCGTCAATGACGCCAGCCAGCTGTTTACATGGCACGGTGGTTACGAATTCGATTTTATTCTTAATAAAATCATTAACAATTTTTTGGTTTATAGACATGGGAGCAGCACTCTTTCTGGCTCATTTTCACAGTGAGGTTGCGATAAAGGCAACGTCAATTCGATTTTTTGGGACTGGAAACATCTTCCGATTAGGCGGAGTAAAACATAAAGTTTAGGCAATACAAAGCGCAAATTTTAGCTTTGGCATATACGGTCTAAAAAGGTGTATTTCTTGAGACTTTGCGCTAGATTTGACCGATCGTAAGGCAGGTATCTGCCATCATATATTCTAACCCGAAAGGGGCGTGCCGAGATGACATCACTGATCCTTCATCATTACCCGCAATCGCCGGTTGCGCATAAAGTGCGAATGGCACTTGGCATTGCCGGGGCCAGCTGGCAATCGGTGGAAATTCCGCGTTTGCCGCCAAAGCCGCTTTTGGTGCCGCTAACGGCCGGTTATCGGCGCACACCAGTGTTGCAGATCGGCGCTGATATTTATTGTGATAGCCAGAATATTGCGCTTGCCATTGATCAATCAAACCCGCCGCATAGTCTATTTCCCGATTACACATATGGCATGGCCATGATGATCAGCAATTGGGCTGAAACCACGCTTTTTGATTTGTCGGTTCGGCTTGTTCTAACGCATGCTTTGGGCAAAGTGCCGGAAGATTTCATCCGTGATCGCGGGTCGCTGTATTTCGAGCCGAACTGGACTGAAGCCAGCCTGCGGGCGGCCTTGCCATCGGTTATGCATGAATTGCGCGCGTCGCTGGGGTTTGTTGAGGCGCATCTTGCCGCAACTGATGGGACTTATCTAAACGGGCAAAAGCCTTGTTATGGCGATGCGGCACTTGGCTATATCTGCTGGTTCCTGCGCGGACGATGGGACGGCGGCGGTACGCTGCTGGCAAACTATCCGGCTTTGAGCGCGCTTGAGGCTGCGCTTGACCGACTTGGTGATGGACAGCCGCAAGACATGGACGCCGAAGCCGCGCTTGCCATCGCCACGGCCGCCATGCCGCAATCGCCAATAGGCATCATTGATGGCGCCAGCAGCCTTGCTATCGGCCAGACCGTTATGATCCGGCCAAAGGGAGAAACTGCCGATCCTGATGTTGTCGGCACGCTTCGCTATTGTGATGGAATGCGCATTTCGATTGACCATAGGCATGAACAGGTTGGTCATGTTGCCGTGCATTTTCCGGTTGTTGGTTATGTAATGACGCCAATTGATCTTGCCGTCTGAGGCGTAATCGAAAACATGGCGTCAAGGCGCGGTTATTTGGCAATCATGCTGCACTGATTTGGAAAAAAGAATTAATCAGCCCCATTCTGATGGCCAGATTAAAGGGCGATAGCCCTATTTGCCATTTAACGCTCATAGGGGGCCTGAGGTGCGACAATCAACATCGCTGAACGAAGCCGAAATCAAAGCTTTCACCGATCAGGCGTTATTTGCCAAGCCGCAGACCAAAAAGGGAATGATGCCATTGATTGCGATCTGGATCATGGCGGGTGCCATTATTGGCACTGTTTTAACGATTGGCATTTTCACGATTTGGGCATAGTTGTCCCATGATCAAACGATGATCAATTTGGGGCATGACCCGATTTAAAGCTATGATCTACCGCTAGGCGGTGATGGCATAAAGCCCTGACCGCTCTCCACCAATATGGGTGATCTTTTTCGCGCCAATCAGCCGGTTGAATGATCGGTAAACTGTTGGCATCGGAATATTGCGAACCAGATAATGTGATCGAATATCATGGATCGACACTGGTGCGTTAGTATCATTTGATAACAACACAACGGCTGCATAGACTTGCTGTTCATTTGCGGTAAACTCAGCCAAACCGACGTCTTTTTCCATGTCGGTAATGGTTTCAAGCAATCGTGCAAACACAAGGCGGCTAGACACGTACAAATCTCCTAGATGTTTTTAGCAAACCAACTAATATTAATAAGACTAACACAAGTCCCATAACATCGCCAATAATGAAACGTGTCAATACATCAAAAGTATCCTCAATCGGAAACCGACCCTCAAGAAATAAGGTCGAGAAAAAGGAATTGATAATCGAGCTAAAAAGCCCGGCAAAAACCAATGTTCGCCAGCTAATGACGCCAGTTGATTTAGGATAAACATCAATGCGGAAAACCCGCATCAATTCGAAAGCAACCGGTGCACATAATGCCCCAATCATGGGGATAATTATATCGGCCTGCGTCGATGGGCCAGTGTCGGGGCGTGTTACAAAATAGACGATGATTGATGCGGGAATGAGCGCCAAAATCGATTTTGGCCCAACCATCCATGCCCCTAGCACCCTTACCGCATGGGGAAGATATAAAAGGCTAACCAAGGCAACATTGCGTTCCACCAGCATTGTTTCAATCGGCATGATGACCAGATTTTGAACCGCTACCAGGCCAAGATAGGCAAGAAAAATAAGCACAAACCAATGCAGGAAGAATTTTGATAAAAGCTGGTTCATGGGGTTTTTGTAATTCTCATATTGAATTGAATTCAGGCAAAGCGTCGAAAAACATAACCGACAGGAGCGGTCAGGGTTGCGCGAGTCACACTACCAAAGTGTAATGTTTTGATGATGGTAAGCCAAGGGCGTTAAGCCTGATTTTTGCCCATTAAAACCAGCGAAACATGCCAATCAGCCCTGCTGTGGCATAAAATACCTGCAGAAGCATGATCCCGCGATGCTTGCCAAAATAGGCCCAAAGGCCGATCAGTCCTGCCGACAGGAACAACAGCAGGAACCCGATAAATTCCGCGCCGATATTTAGCGCGATCAGCATTGAATATAAAATCGCTGTCCCGACGCCAGTCCATTCAAGCCATTTTTGTCTATCCATCATGAATGACCTTCTTGCTAGAATGGGGCGCGGCGTTGGAACAGCTCTTATTCGGTTTGCGATGGCCTATTGCGCGACGAGCCAGCCGCCATCAACGTCAATTGTGGTGCCCGTGATAAAATCATTTTCGATCGCAAAGATAATGGCCTGTGCCACTTCGGCTGGATGGCCTGCGCGGTCTACCAGATGGGTTTTTGTGACATTCTGGTAATGTTTGGCGCGATCCTCGCCACTCAACGCCACCATTGGCGTGTCGATAATGCCCGGTGAAACGACATTCACCCGCTTTGGTGCGATTTCGGCGGCAATGGCGCGGGCCAGGGCTTCAACAGCACCTCCAACAGCCGATAGGGCAATTTGCCCGGGCTTTGGTTTGCGGGCAGGGCTGCCACTAACAAGAACAATGCTTCCATGATCGCGAACATGCGATGCACCATAGCGCAGAACATTGGCATAGCCCCAGAGCTTGTCAAACGAGCCCTGAAAGCCCTTCATATCCATTTCCATGAATGGGCCAAAGGCGCGCGAACCGCCGGTGGCTGAATTGACAAGAATGTCGATATCGCCCTCAGCATTGAAAAAGGCTTCGACCGCTTCACTGTCGCGGCTGTCTAGCGCGGCAAGGCGAATGCCAGCCGGAACGTCACCAGCTTTGCTTGGGTCACGGCTGACCGCAACAACATCTGCACCTTTTTCAACAAGCATAAGACTTGTCGCAAGGCCAATACCTGATGTGCCGCCAAGAACGATGGCTTTTTTACCTGCAATATCCATAATGTCTTTCGATCCTTTATAATCAACAGTAAATCTGTGGGGCCAAGCTAGAGCATTTTGCCCGTGACCAGCAATATGATAATGCGGCTTGTCGGCTTTTTTGGCGAATTTGTCGCGCCAATTTATCAGCAATATCGCGGCTTTCACCCAAATATGACGAAGTTACCGCCGCCGCTGCCCGCAATTTTGGCAAAATGGCTATTTCATTTTCATAATCATCTTTTTGATTTGGCGCAGGCTGGTGGTTGCCGTTTTCAGGCTTTGTTCCAGCTGTTCAACCTGCGCTTTCAGCTGTGTTATCTGGCGTTCAGGCAGGGCTGATTGCGGTGGCTGTTTGCCAAGCCCGCTTAACAAATAGGGCGGTGAAATATTCAAAATACCGGCAAGCGCAACGAGCTTGTTTGCCCGTGGTTCAGACCGGTCTGCCTCCCATGCTTCATAGGTGCTTGCCCGCACGCCAAGGCGTTTGACAACATCGGCGACGCTCAAACCCGATGCCTCGCGCGCCATTGAAATACGCCCGCCAAGGGTGGTGTCTTCCTCATTTGCGTGGAATATGGTTCTGTGTGGCATAGTAATGGGCCTCGGTGCGATGAAAAGGGCAAAGCAGCCTGCCGAATGGCAAGGCACTATCGAAAGCCTAACCCGAGCCAAGGATGCCAATCAACCCTTAGCAGTGGATTTACGGCAGCGGATTTACCTGAACGCCATGATCATTGATCGGTGATTGACGAATGCCAGATTCCAACTAAAGATAAGTCTCTTACCGTGCTTTTGGCAAGTTTGGCGATGGCGCGATTATCTGTCCTGGCGAGTGAGTTACCCCTGAAATGCTTATAATTCAAATTTTAATTGTGGGCATTGTTGCCTGCGCCACCATTGATCTCTGGCAGCGCCTGTTTCAAAAGTTGACAGCGATTCCGCCAAGTAACTGGGCGATGGTGGGGCGATGGAGCCTTGGTGTAATGACCAATGGTCAGTTAATTGCGCGTGATCTCGAATCACAAGCCGAACGGCAAAATGAATTGGCGGTTGGCTGGCTTGTTCATTACGGCGTCGCGATTGGGTATGCGGCAGTCTATGCGTGGCTTATGCAGGCTAATATTCTGCAAGCAGCTTTTGGTGATGGCTTGATTTTTGGCGTGCTTAGCGTGGCGGTGCCTTGGTTCTTTTTTCTGCCCTGTCTTGGCAAAGGCATGATGGCGCGTTTAACGCCAAACCCGCCGCTGGTTTGCGCATTGGCTTTAATGGTGCATTCGCTTTTCGGTGTTTCGATTGGGCTTGGTTTTGCGATTTTTGCAGGCTAGGGGCGCGCTAGGAACAGATTTTTTTCGAAATGATTAATCATCATGCAGCTGGATTTTTTTTCACCAGATAACGATGCGTTCCATCCAGAACAAGCTGTTCATGCTGGTTCAACACAATTGCCCGCATTTCGATAATGCCGGTGGTACGCTGCGGCGTCATTTTGACGATTTCCAACCCCGGATAGGCTGTATCACCAGCATAAAGTGGATGATGCATCTCGCCGGAAAAAGATAAAAGGGCAACAAGGCTTTCGGCTGTTTGTTGCGGAAAATTACCCGCACCGGCCGCGGTTTGGATAAAAACCTGAAGGCCATGCGCCAACATTGCTGGATGGCCACGTTCCTTGCAGAATTCAAGATCATAATGGATCGGATCATTGTCGCCCGAGGCCAATTGGAATGCTGCAAATAGCGCGTCAGTCATTGTTCGTGATGGAATATAGAAGGTCTCGCCAATGGCAAAATCTCCAAACCATCTTGTTTCGGGGGCGTAAAGGCGGGGCATGGTCATGTCCTTTCAGCGGTGCGGCATTGCGCCATTAGCGCGTGATTTCATGCACTTCAATAATATTACCATCAGGGTCATAAAAGAAAATCTGCTGCCAGCCCGCAACCGCCGTTTCGCCCCAATCAGAATAGGCAATGCCCTTTTCCTCAAGGTGCGCTTTGAAAGCCGCTAGATCATCGGTGCGATAGGCAATGTGACCACGTTCAAGCGGATTGACGATATGGCCGGTACGAAACCCGACATGCAAATCCTTTTGCGCCAGATGGGTTTGGATATGACCATCCGAAACAAAGGCAACATTGCCATCATAGCCCTTTTTCTTTTCCAGAACTGGCAATCCTTCGGTTTCGGTTTTCAGCCCCAAAACATCGCGGTAGAAATGATCCATACCAGCAACATTATTGGTCGATAGATTTATGTGATGCAGCTTTAACTTCATTTTATCCTCGCTTATGCGCTTTGCCGGTTCTCTATCAATCCAGCTTGTCAAGCTGGCGTCAATCACAGACAGTGGGTTTGATGATAATTTTACCCATGATGATACGCCGCCGACCTTGATCAAAAGTGATCTTGATCAAAAGTGATCTTTTCATAATTCGCCAGCCGATCGACATAATTTAGGGAGATAAATCTGATGAAAATGGCAATTGTAACAGGTGCAGCCCGCGGCATTGGGCTTGCCACGGCGCGGCTTTTTGTCGATCAGGGCTATCAGGTGGCGATGGTTGATCGCGATGTGGATGCGCTTGATGCGGCGGCAGCGTCACTTGATGGCGGCACGGCCTTTGTGTGTGATGTGTCTGACCCCGCGGCTGTTGACAATATGGTTGCGGCGGTGCTGGCGGTTTCAGGGCGAATTGATTGTCTTGTCAATAATGCAGGTGTCGCTGATTTCTGCTCGATTGAAGACACTAGTTTTGCGCGTTGGCGCACCGTTATGGCAACCAATCTTGATGGCGTTTATCTTTGTTCGCGGGCGGTTCTTGCTGCGCTAAAGCTAAGCCGCGGCAGCATTGTCAATATTGCTTCAATTTCTGGATTGCGCGCATCAACCTTGCGAGTTGCCTATGGCACGTCAAAAGCTGGGGTGGTTCACCTAACCCAGCAATTTGCCGCCGAAATGGGTGAATTTGGCATTCGGGTGAATTGCGTGGCGCCGGGTCCGGTGCGCACGAAATTGGCGATAGCCGTTCATAGCCAGGCCATTATTGATGCCTATCATGATGCGATCCCGCTCAACCGCTATGGCAGTGAGGCCGAGATTGCCGAGGCGATTGTGTTTCTTGGTTCGGAAAAGGCCAGCTATATCACTGGCCAGACATTGGCTGTTGATGGCGGCTTTGATTCGACTGGCGTTGGCCTGCCTGCCTTACGCGTCTAAACAGCGCGTCTGATCGGCAATGGGAATTTGGCTTAAGCTATGCGGCTAGGCATTGTGTTCAAGCATGATATTGCCACGGGTGCGCGCCGCAGCATGATAGCCATTGGCCAATAGCCAGCTTAGAATATCGCGTTCCCATTGTTCGTTAATGCCGTCCTCCATCACAATCAATTTCGGATATTGCGCTTTGGCAATATTTTCGAAAAAGGGAAATAGGGCGCGATCTTCCATGCCTTCAATATCGATCTTGATCACATCGGCGCGGGCAATGTCATTCATTTTTAAGATTTCAACAAGTGGCAAGACGTCAACATCAATATGCGTTTTGCCAACGCTTTGATTAACAATCGAGCTGCTGCCAAAATCATTGTCTGAAATGGTCAGATGCGCGATGCCTTTAGCGGCGCCAATGGCAACATCATGAACGGCGATTTTTGATTGTAAATCATTCAGCGCAATATTGTCGCGCAACCGTGCCAGAACCGGCGGATTTGGTTCAATTGCGATGACCTTACCGGCGCTCATCAGCGCAACATTGAGCGCATAATATCCAATATTGGCACCAATATCGACAAAGATGCCGCCATCTGCCAAATGACGCTTGATTAGCGCCAATTCGGCGCCTTCGCGCTGTTTTGCGCTGAACATGATTTTTGATTCGATGGTGTTTTGACGCGGTTGAAGCCGCAATTTCAAATTCTGATAAACGAGATCAACAGGCTTGTCGCCATTGATCCGGTTCCAAAGCTGCGAGAACAGCAATTTTAACCGGCCGCGTCCAAGCCCCATTTTTGCCAGCCCAAGAATAATGCGGCTGACACCCGTCGGCGCGAAAGTTCCAAATTGTTGCAATGATTCTCAACCTTGCTGAAAATGATGACCTTAAAAAGCCGGTAAACCTAACCTGATCATCGGCTTGATCCAAGAAGATTATGATGCCGCAAAGCCTGACTGCGAAATGGGGGAGGAGCCGGCAGCCCTCGGTAAGGGTCTGACTGGTGATGACTTGCCTGATGCAAAGGGGAAGTATTTGGGAAGAATGGTGCTGGCGGAGTGTGATATTTCTCCGTGTAAGCACCGTATTCATCACGTAATCGAAGCCATGCCTAGAATCACATACGTAACTTTACTCGTCAATGCACTGTTTTGGTCTACCCTGTGGTCTACCCACTAGAAATCTTCGGGTAATGGAAAGAAGGTATATATCCTTATCGTTATCAGTACAGAGCAAGTGACCAGCTAAGTGATATCTGAGTTTCTACTGAGTACAGGGTAAGTGGGTGTGTAGGTGATATTCATCTAAACCCTGAATAACACTTATCTGTATCACCTGGACTGCCTTAACAATCTCAATAAGACATGTATCTATCATAACCCACATGCCCCACAGGCATGGGCCACCCCCCTGCCACACGTATATATACACACACAATTACACAGATCAGTGTCTGACACTGTTAACCACTATCAGTTGTCATTTAAGTGCAATTCAATGAATCACTAAAATGCCCATAAACGTGTTTAGGCAAAGCCGGTGCCTAAATACGAGTGATAGTATTTGTGATCTTTTTAAAGGGGTGTGTGACAGGAATGACAGAAATGACAAAGGAAATGGAAAGTCCTACGTGAGAGCAAATGACAGAGGTTTACAGATTAGCTGTCATTCTTGTCATTTGTGTCATATTCAAAGCAGACGAAAGAACACGACCATTAGCCTCATAAAAGGCACTGTGATAGGTCAGTGAGGGCAATATGAATGCAAATCTGAAAAGCATAATCCTAATGATAATTGGGATGGGATGTTTAACCCTAGGTGATTTGCTGATCAAAATCGCCAGCCAAACATTACCCCTTGGACAAGTAATGATTGTATTTGGCGTAGGCTCAATAACGGTGTTTTTGGGGCTGATGCGTCTTAAGGGAGAGTCTGTTCGGCTATCGCCTTTTACGAATCCCGCAGTGGTTTTGAGAAATATTGGTGACCTCATTGCCATTAATGGTATGTGCTTGGCATTAGTGTTTGTTCCCATATCCACTATTGGGGCAGTGATTCAAACTGTACCACTGATGGTTACTGCAGCCGCAGCTTTGTTCCTTGGAGAGCGAGTTGGTACAAGGCGATGGTTGGCCATTGTCACTGGTTTTTTGGGAACTTTATTTATCATCCAACCGGGTGCTGCTACCTTTGATATCACGACAACCTTTGTATTGATTGCTGCAGTAGGTATGACGTTGCGAGATATTACTACTAAGCTGGTTCGAGAAAATTTTTCAACTCTACTTCTATCATCTTATACGTCTGTACTATTCATCATCAGCGGTGGTGTTTTACTCATTATTTCAGGGGGAGCCATCGTGCCTGATATAGGGATGATCGCTATACTTGCAGCAATGATCACCTCTGGTTCGTTGGGCTTTTTCTTTACAACGAAGGCTGTCAGATTGGGAGATGTATCTGTTGTTATCCCTTTTCGTTACACTCGACTTCTGTTTTCTGTGGCAGCTGGCATTTTAATTCTTGGCGAGCAGGTAAATGCAATTATGTTATTTGGTAGTGCTTTAACGATTTTGTCTGGTCTTTACATCTGGCGCAGAGAAATTGTGATTCAAAATTAAAATAGACGAGGCAATTTCTCGCCCCACCTTTAGTTTTTTAACCAGTGATGCTAATGGGCAAACCTCGCCAATAGCGTCCAGTACTGCCACGTATTTGCTCATAGCCTTGACTGGTAAGCGCCTTGCCAAACTGCACCTTGCTGCGAGGGTGCTTACCAGATGGTCTGCACCAACTGACATATTGTTCGTAGAGGTTGCCAATTGGAATGCGTTCATGTGCAGCAACGATGCATTCATCTACGATGAACGAGCAGACAGCCTTCAATCGCCCAATTCAAGATGCCTGGCAGTTCTTGGGTCAATGTTGTCATCAACTCCTTGTCCTGCTCTGCCTCTGTGAATTGCCTGTTGAATGGCATCTCCCGAATACGCTCCCAGATACCATCATCCGACCCAAGTGTCTCAGGTCGGTTATTGATGGTAAGCAGTATCTTGCCGACAGGCTTAAAGTTCACCCACTCACCATATAGAGGCCTGGCACTGATCATATTACCACCAGTAAAGAACTTGATCTCGGCTTCAGCAAAACGCCAAAACCAGCGCCGGTTTTATCTTTTGACTTCGGGGATTAAGCCACGCGGCGCAAAACGCAGCGTTAATAAAAGGACCAGCCCCATGGTTATAAGGCGTGTATGCGCTGCATTTTCGATTAGATGCAATCGCAGCCAATGGGCTGGTTCCATGCCCGAAGTCAGCAAAGTGATAAGCCAAAGGCCAATTGGTTCCGCCTCAATCCAGAAGAACCAAACAACGAAGCCGCCCAGAACCGCGCCCCAGTTATTTCCAGAACCACCAACAATCACCATCACCCAAATCAGAAAGGTGAAACGGAGTGGCTGATAACTTGTCGGGGTGAATTGCCCATCAAGCGTCACCAGCATCGCACCAGCAATTCCAATTACTGCCGAACCCAAAACAAACACCTGCAAATGCCGGGAAGTAACATTTTTGCCCATCGCATTTGCCGCAACCTCATTGTCGCGAATTGCTCGCATCATGCGCCCCCATGGACCACGTAGGGCGCTTTCGGAGAGCCAAATTATGATTAATAAAACAATGAGGAAAAGGCCTACATAACACAGTTTTACCAGCAAAGATGAGGCTTCAACAATTGACAGGTTAAACTGCGTGATGATCTCTTGAAACCATGATGCCTCTTGCAAATCCACCTCATAGGGCACTGGTCGTGGCAATCCGTTCACATTCTTCACACCGCGTGTGAGCCAATCTTCAAATTTCAGCACGTAAAGAATTATTTCCGAAATACCAAGCGTCGCAATAGCCAGATAATCTGAACGAAGGCCAAGTGCGACCCTGCCAACAACCCATGCCGCTGCAGCCGCAAACAAGCCACCAACTATCCATGACAGGACAATTGGCAAGCCAAGCCCACCAAGATAACCGGTCATGGCGGGGTCAACCGCCTCGATCGCGGCCACGGATGGATCAATCGTCAGGCGCATCAAGCTATAGCCAACCGCAATAACCAAGCCGATCAGCCAATAGCGCTTCTTACCTTGTGACCGGGGCCGTTTCCAGAGATAGATGCTGACACAAATAGTCACAAAGCCAATCACCAAACCAAGACCTATCCCACCTCCGCCAGCAGCCCAGGCTGACGGCACTGGGTCCATAGACACAAGCACTGCAGCCAGTCCACCAAGTGCAGCGAACCCCATAACCCCAGCGTTAAACAGACCAGCATAGCCCCATTGGATATTCACACCCAGCGACATTATCGCGGAAATCAGGCACATGTTTAGGAGTGAAAAGGCCAAATTCCAACTTTGGACAAACCCCACAAAACTAAGCATTAATGCCATTATGCAAGCTAGTGCTAGGTTACGCCGATGGGCTGGCCAGTCTGCTGGCAAGCTAAATATACGGTGGCGCGCAGGCGCGTTTTTTGATGACCTGTTCATAATGACTTCCCACTAAAAATGCCGGTTGGCTTTATCAGCAACACCACAACCAATATCATAAAGGAGACTGCAAATTTATAATCAGTAGATAATATCTGTAAAAGCCCATCGCCAAAAAGCCCTTCACCAAATAAATAGGCAGCTACTTTTTTATAGGCAAAAGTGAGCAGTAATTCGGAAAAAGCAATGACAAAACCACCGACAATTGCTCCAAGTGGGTTACCAACACCGCCAACGATTGCAGCGGCAAAGATAGGCAGAACAAGGTGCAAATAAACCAGTGGTTTATAGCTTTTATCAAGTCCATATAAAGTACCAGCAACCGCCGCCAGCCCCGCTGTAATAATCCAAGTGATGCCAACAACACGATCCGGATTTATGCCGGATAAAAGCGCTAGATCTTGATTATCGGCATAGGCTCGCATTGATTTACCAGTGCGTGTCCGGTTCAAAAACCAGAATATAGCTGTCACCACGATGACTGCAGTAAACACCGTGATGGCCTGCGATGATTTGATTGCCAAGCCTTCGGACAAACCACTGATTTCCTTAAATTCGCGGGCCTTCAGCAGAAACCGGTCACCATCATTAAAGTTTCGGTCATCTGGGCCAATGATGAAACGTATCACCCCACCAATCACGAACATCACCCCAATTGACACGATCAAATAGGTGACTGAACTTGCCCGTTGATGGCGATAAAAGCGGAACACTAGCCGGTCCAATAAGAGGCAAAGACCAATTGCGCCAAGAATGCCAAAGGGTAGTGCCAAAAGGGCTGTTGGTAACGGTGAAATAGACAAGCCGTTAGATTGTAGCCAATGGGTTGCCAGGATGGTGATCATGGCACCGAAAGACATAACCTCGCCATGGCTGAAATTTGAGAAATTCAGCACCGCATACACCATTGTTACCCCAAGCGCGCCAAGGGCAAGTTGGCTGCCGTAGGCCAGGCCTGGAACCAGAACAAAATTCGCCAAAAGCACCAATGGATTTAACAGCATTTCCATTAATCAGCCTCCCAAAAATGCTTTGCGAACGTTGGCATTGCGCAGCAAAGCCGTTCCACTGCCAGTATAGCGATTTTCTCCTTGCACCAGCACAAAGCCCTGATCAGCAATGCCAAGAGCCTGTTTTGCATTTTGTTCAACCATCAAAATAGCAATGCCGGTGCTGGCCACCTCGATGATACGATCAAACAGTTCGTCCATCACAATTGGTGAGACGCCGGCGGTGGGTTCATCAAGCATTAGCAGTTTTGGTTCTGTCATCAACGCACGACCAACAGCAACCTGCTGCCGCTGTCCACCGGATAATTCACCGGCGCACTGGTGACGCTTTTCCTTTAAAACTGGAAACAGGTCGTAGACCTGCGCCATGACGCCGGCGATCGGGCTGGTATTGATAAAGGCACCCATCTCAAGGTTTTCTTCAACCGTCAAAGAGTTAAAAACATTGTGGGTTTGCGGAACAAAGGCCATGCCTTTTCTCACTCGTTCAAATGGCGCGAGTGCGGTTATATCCTCACCATCAATTGATACTTTCCCACTACGGAGATTTAACATACCAAAAATGGCTTTCATCGCGGTGGATTTTCCGGCTCCGTTTGGACCAACAACAACCGCAATTTCACCAAGATCAACACAAATAGAACAGCCGTTCAAAATATCTGTGCTGCCATAGCCGCCAACCATATTTTCACCAATCATAAATGTCATTGCTGGCGGTCTCTTGGGTTGCGTGTCTGGTTTCTTAGGCCTGAGCCCAGATAGGCATCAATGACATCTTCATTTGCCTGGACTTGGGCCGCATTACCTTCTGCCAAAACTCTGCCTTGTGCCATCACGATTACTGGGTCACACATGCGCGCAATAAATTGCATATCATGTTCAATCATACAGAAAGTGTATCCAAATTCTGTGTTAAGGCGCAAAATTGAATCGCCAATCTGGTGCAAAAGCGTTCGGTTCACACCAGCGCCAACCTCATCCAAAAATACAATCTTAGCGTCTGTCATCATAGTTCGGCCCAGTTCAAGAAGCTTCTTTTGTCCCCCCGATAGGTTGCCAGCATATTCATCGGCAAGATGGGAAATTTGCAAAAACGCAATGACATCATTGGCACGCTGACGGTTTGCGGCTTCTTCGGCACGGACTTTTTTTGGTGAAAGCCATGTGTCAATCAGGCGTTCGCCGGACTGGTTTGGCGGAACCATCATCAGATTCTCTCGAACAGTCAGCGAAGAGAATTCATGCGCCAGCTGGAAGGTGCGCAACAGACCTTTGTGAAACAACTCATGCGGCGCGGCGCCGGTGATATCCTGCCCATCCAGAAAAACCTGGCCAGTATTGGGCTTGTAAAGACCGGCGATTACGTTGAAAAGCGTAGTTTTTCCAGCACCATTTGGTCCAATCAAGCCAGTAATTGAACCGGTTTCAATAGACAAGCTGATATTATCAACAGCCTTGATGCCGCCAAAATGCATGCTGACATTTTGAACAGATAGCATGGATTAGCTTTCAAACACGGCCCCAAACGCATGTTCAGGGCCGTGTTTTTTTTGGTTAATGACTAACGATAACGGACGGGCGTAATTTTCTGATCTTTAATAATGATCTCTTGGAAAGAGCCAGCTGACTCACCTGGGCCAATCAACTCGACATCTGTAGCGCCGACATAATCTACATCACCGCCAGAGGCCAAGATTTTCAGAGCCTTTGCCAATTCGCCCGGATAAATTTTTTCGCCAGGCGCATTCGCAACATCAGTAATCTTCGTTTTGAATTTGATGCTGTCAGAAGAAGAGGATGCTTGCATCGCGAGGATCATTAATGCCGCTGCATCATACGATTGTGGCGCATAAGGTCCCGGCTTAAAGCCAGCCGCCGCAGCCAGACCATTGAACTTGGCTGCACCAGGGCTGTCTGTGCCCGGCAACGTGCCATATGAGCCGTTCAAATCCTTACCGATTGCAGCTGGAAGGCTGTCGCCAATCATGCCATCAGGCAAAACAAAAACATCAAATGCACCGGCGTCAATCGACGCCTGAATAACGCCCTTACCACCCTGGTCAAGATAACCGGCGACAATCAACACATCACCGCCAGCCTGCGCAAGTGCAGCAACCTCTGCGCCATAATCACCTTTACCATCTTCATGCGAAGTCGAGATAGTTACTTTACCGCCCAAATCTTCAAAATTGTTCTGGATGCTGGCTGCCAGACCCTTGCCATAGTCATTATTTGTATAGCTGATGGCTGCCGATTTCACACCTTTCTCTTTGAGGATTTGCGCTAGCACCTGACCTTGACGTGCATCTGATGGCGAAGTACGGAAAAATAGCCCATTGTCTTCAACAGTAGAAAGAGCCGGTGAGGTAGCTGACGGTGAAATCATAACCACGCCTTTTGCAAGCGCGACATTTTGCAAAACCGCTGTGGTCACACCTGAACAGTCGGCACCCATAATGGCACTGACACCATCTGCGGTGATCAGCCGTTCTGCGGTTGCGGTTGCTGCTGCCGCATCAACACAAGTTGAGTCACCACGAACAGAGATAATTTTCGAGCCACCCATAAACGCACTGCTGTCACTGGCTTCTTTCATCGCCAATTCAGCACCGCTTGCCATATCTGGTGTTAAAGATTCGATAGGCCCGGTAAATCCTAATAACACGCCAATTTTTACGTCAGCAGCAAACGCTGGTGTTGCCAGAAAAGCCGCCGTCACCACTAAAGCGAGAGTTTTTTTCACAATATCCACCCCTAGAAGTTTTCAATCAAAATAGTTAACGAGTGTTATATGAATTGTCAGTTAAAGCAAGCTAGCACTGACGGAGTCATTTGAAACTTAAAAAAATAACCATGCAATTTAGACAAAATACCCAACTTTCATTGGCCTATTCAAGATAACTAATCACGCATAGCCTAGCCAGCTTTTTGAGCCGAATGTTTTGCAGTCGCACCCAAGACGTAGCCCTTAAATGTTTATCATCCCGCAATAACACAAATGACAAGAATGACAGCTAATCTGTAAACCTCTGTCATTTGCTCTCACGTAGGACTTTCCATTTCCTTTGTCATTTCTGTCATTCCTGTCACACACCCATTTAAAAAGATCACAAATACTATCACTCGTATTTAGGCACCGGCTTTGCCTAAACACGTTTATGGGCATTTTAGTGATTCATTGAATTGCAC